>OGWT01000976.1_pt1 | contig 22699 bp, 18 predicted proteins | sample 1576101 | NCBI WGS metagenome assembly OGWT01 (sample SAMEA3541481, study PRJEB24748) | human gut metagenome | biome: human gut; feature: human-associated habitat; material: faeces | place: China | collected 2012 | reverse complement strand
CCGCCTCAAAGCCCTTCAGTTCAACGACGAGGTTTTCCAGCATCTTGCCGACTTCGCCTGTGTCCGACGTGCGGACGGCTTGCAGCGCGCTCTCGGAGAAATCGCTGATGTGCTTTTGCGCATCCGCGCCGAAGAGCAGCACATGGTCAGGGTTGGTGATGTCCAGCTTGGTCAGGAAGTCCTCAATCGCGGCGCGCTCGGCGGGGGTCAGCTGGCTCTGGTCGAGGCGGGGCGCGGTCGCTTGGGCGCTGGTCTGCGGCTGCGCGGCGGCAGCGGTCGGCGCGGCAAGCGGCTCAGCTGTGGTTGATGCGGTGGCGGGCTGCTGCTGAATGCTCTGCGCGGGGGCTGCGGACGGCGCGACGGGATCGGGAACATCCGGCGTGAGGGAAAGCATCGGGAACTGATCAGGCATGGGAAAATCCTCCTCGTGTATATTGATAATTGTTAATTTTGATAGAACTTCTTCTGCTGCCGGTCGGCTTCGGGAATATCCTCCTCCGGCATTTTCAGCACGGGTGCGCCCTGATTCATTTGCCGCGCCGCCGCCGTGCCAGATGTGTGCAAATCCGCCTGCTGCGTCGAATAGGGGACAGACGCGTTCTGCTGCTGCCGATTCGCCTCTTTCAGCGATTCGGACAGCACACTCTCCATGTAGCCGTCGCGCTTGAGCATCTGTTCCAGCACGTCCATGTCCGCGCTCATGTCCAGCATGTCGTCCTTGTGCATGGCGTCAAGCTGCTTCTGCGCGGCTTGCAGAATCATATCCAGCGCGTGGATGAGGTTCTCGCGCGTCGTGTTCATCTCGCTGTATGACACGCCGCGGGTTTTCATCGTGCGGTAGGACTGCAGGAGTTTGAGCGTCGTGGGCAGATAGTAGCTCATGAACTTGCGCATCCGGCTGGCTTCATTGGGGTCATCGACGACTGTTTGCAGCATCTTGCGCACCAATTCATCGAGGTCTTTCAGCCGCCGGGTCATCACGAACTCGTCAATTTGCTCGCGCTCGGCGGCAATCTGGCTGAGCAAGTCCAGCCCGCCGGCGACAACTTCCTTCGCGCGCTGATCCTCCGGCGTACCCACCTGAATCACCGGTTCTTCCTTCACGCGCTCGCCATTCTCGGTGTGCAGCCCATCCAGCGGCGTCGCCATCGTCTCAATCAGCTTCTTCAGCCCGGAGGCAATGGCAAATCCACCGACGAACCGCCAGAAGCCGGGAATCGGCAGAGAAATAATCCCCAGAAATGACACCCAGAACGCAATCTGACCGGCGATAACCGCTTTGGTTTCCTTTTTCTTCTTGGACTTGCTCATGGAAGTCTCCTTACTCCTCAATCAATCACGGGATGCTGTCATTATACAGGAAAGCGGCGCGGATGCGCAAGGGGAAGCGGCGGAAAAATACGCTTTGCCGCCTGAAAAATACACTGTGACCGTGCAAAACACAGCAACCCTTTCTATTATAGCACACTTGCCGGGCAAAAGGAAAGCACAAAAGATGAGAATTTCATGAAACTTGCGCGTTCTGCCGGGGGAGAATTGCGCATACCTTGTCCCGAACAACCGAAAGGAGGAAAACGCGGTGGATGCGCAGCTTCGGAAGGAAACGGTGACGATGGAGCAGGTGACGGCACACGGCGCGTCACAGGCGGTGGTGGAAGGCGAAATTACGCTGCCCGGCGGCCTGCGGGAGGAAACGCACGTCCTGCACGCGGGCGGGATGGCGGTGGTGGACAGCGCCGAAAGTGGGGCTGAGCGCGCGACGCTCTCCGGCAAGGTGATTTTCCACGTCCTCTACACGCAGGGCGCGCCGAATCAGGTGCATGTGGTGGAGGCGACGGCGGATTTTATCCACCAGTGCGATTTGCCGGGCGCGCAGCCGAAAGGTCGCGTACAGGCACAGGCGCGGGTGGAGCATGTGGATGCCTCCGTGCAGGGCGGGCGGCTGAATATGCGCGCGATTGTGCAGCTGGATGCCCGCGGCGCGTCCACGCAGGCGCTGGAGGTGCTCACAGGGGTGAATGCGCCGGGCGGCGCGGAAGTCACCACGCAGGAGATTGCCCTGCGTCGAACCGTCGCCAGCGGACAGGCGGATACGCTGCTCCGGGAGGAATTTGAGCTGCCGGAAGGTTTGCAGGTGCGCGAGACGCTCTGCGCGGACGCGGCGGCGCAAATCAGCGATATCACGGGCGGACAGGGGAGAATCGGCGTGGAAGGCACGGTGACCATTTCGGCGGTGCACGCCAGCGATTTGCCCGGCAAGCCGATTGTCGTCACGCACCATGAGGCACCGTTCAGCCAGACGCTCGAACTCAGCGGCGAAAGCGGCGACTTGCTTGATGCCCGCGTGACCGTGCGTGATGTCGCGGTCGCCAGTCAGGACGCGGGCGACGGGGGAAAGACGCTGCGGGCGGAAGTCCTCCTTGGCGTGCAGGGGACGGCGGACACGCAGGAGAAGCTGACTGTCCTGCGCGATGCGTACACCTATCAGGGTGCGGCGCTGACCTTTTCCGGGCGCGACGTGGTGATTCGCACGGGGCAAAGGCGCGCCTCTGCCGCTGAATCCGGCAAGACGACGCTGCTCCTGCCCGACGGCACGCCCCCTGTGCGCGGGATGCTTGCCGCGTTTGCCACGCCCATCATGACCGCGCAGGACAGCACGGGCAGCCGCTTGAACACCGAGGGGATGCTCGAAATCACCCTGCTGTACATGACCGACGAGAACACCGCGCCCGTGACCGTGCATCAGGAAACGCCGTTCCGCACGTCCTTTGCCGTCTCCGCCGCGCCGGACAGCATTCTGACCCTGACGGCGGATGAGGTGGAAGCCGTGCCGATTACCTCCGACCGCGTGGAACTGCGCTACGTCCTCCGCCTGACCTGCGACGGCGTGGAGACGCAAAGTGCGCACCTGTTGACCGACGCGCAGGAAGAAACGGCGGATGAGGTGGACGACGGGCTGTACCTGTGTTATTGCCAGACCGGCGAGGACTGGTGGACGCTGGCGAAGGAATACCGCGTGCCGCAGGAAAAGCTGCGGCGGCTGAATCCCGATTTGCCGGATGCGCTCAAGCCGGGGACGGGCGTGGTGGTGTGGAAGAAGAGTCCATAAGCAAACAGGTCGGAGGCAATCGCGCTTCCGACCTGCTTGGCATATCAAATTTGTTCGATGACGCTCTCCATGCACGTTTCGCACCGAAACACCCTGTCATACCGCTTTTCCAGCGCCGCAAACGCCGCGTCTGCGGATTCCTCCGTCTCGAACGCGCCGAACACCGCCGACCCGCTCCCGGTCATCAGCGAAGCCGCCGCGCCGAAATTCCGCAAATCCGCAATCGCATCCGCAATCGACGGACGCATCTGCTCACTCACCGGCTGCAATACGTTCCCCAGCGCCGGGGACAGTGTGCGCAAATCCCCATCCGCCAAAGCCGCCTGCGCCGCGTCATTGTCCGGACGGAACGAAACCGCCTGCGCGTGGTACGCCGCAAACACGTCGCGCGTCGAAAGCCCGCCGCACGGCTGAATCACCACCAGCGGGAAGCACCGCCCGCACGGGAGTTCCTGCATTGCTTCCCCAATGCCGCGGGTGCGGGTCAATCCGCCGCGGATACAGAACGGCACGTCCGCTCCCAGCGTCAAGCCGACATCTTCCAGCTCCGCCCGCGTCAAACCGGTTTCCCACAGGCGATTCAGCCCCACCAGCACGCCTGCCGCGTCGCTGCTGCCGCCGCCCATGCCTGCCCCAACGGGAATGTGTTTCACAACGTGGATGCGCGCCCCCAGCGGACAGCTTGTTGCCTTTTGCAGCGCCCGTGCCGCCCGCAGCGCCAGATGATGCTCGTCCGCCGGGAGCAGCGGCGTGCCGCCCGTCGTCAGCGTGATGATGCCATCGGCCGTTTTCTCCAGCGTGATTTCGTCGGCAAGCGTCACGCTCTGCATCAGCATGTCCATCAGGTGGTAGCCGTCCGCCCGCCGCCCGGTAATATCCAGCGTCCAGTTGATTTTCGCCCGTGCCAGCAGCTTCAACATGTCCTTTGACCTCCACAAAAGTGTCTTTCCTCTATCATACGCCAAACGCGGTGATTGTGCAAGGCGAAAAAATGTGCTATACTATAAGCGCCGCCGACAAAAGGCGGCAAACCACACGTTCGGATACAGTCCGAGAGGAGCAGAAGTGAAGAAACAGGATAAAACGCCCGTGCTGATTAACCTGGTCAGCACCATCCGCGACGAAGAGGGCGAGCAGGAAGCGCCGATGCAGCTGTTCTGCCGCGGAGAACTCAAGAAAACCGCCAGCGGCTATCTCATCCGCTATCAGGAGTCCATGCCGACGGAGGATGACAGCGAGATGGTGACGAGCGACGTGATTCTGTCGCTGTCCGAGCACCGCGTGACCATGAGCCGTCCCGGCGAGTACGGCACGACGATGGTGTTCGTAAAGGATCAGCGCTTTGAGGGCGCGTATCACACGCCGTTCGGGGATATGGCGATGGCGGTGTTCCCGACGCAGGTCAAGTGCCGCGCGGCGGACGACGCCGGGATGGTGCACCTCGAATATCAGCTGGATGTGCAGGGGCGCTTCACCGCCATGCACACCATTCACATTGACTATTGCGCGACGGGGGCGCAGTAAGGATGCTGTCGGCGCTTCGGCAGGAGCTGCAGGAGATGCTGGCAACCGTGCCGACGCTTCGCCGCCCAGCGCTGCGGCGGTCGGAGGACGCGAACGCGCTCTTCGCGACGGATTTGCCGCTTTTGGCGGACGCGGCGGATTTCTGCCGACTGGCAGAGAAGCACGGCTGGCGAACGTGGATGCAAGGCGGCTGGCTGCTGCTGGACAAGCTGCCGAATCCGCCGGATATGCCGACAAAAATCCCCGGTGCGCCGGGCGAACTCGGCTGCTGCCTGTCGCTGCTTGCGCGCCATCCGGATGATACGGCGGATGGCACGCTGCTTCGGGCACTGCTGAAATCGGCGGATGCCGGCGGTCAGGCGATGGAGAAATACTGCCGTATGCTGCATCGGGATTTAGCGGCGCGCTTGCGGACGCACAATCCGCTGCCGGGACGCTTGCTGCCGTATCTCTGCCGCGCGGCGGAAGAAAGGACGGGAAATCCATGATTATCAGCTGTATGGGGCACGCAAAATTTGTCATTGAGCTGGACAACGGCCTCCACATCGTCACTGATCCGTATGATGCGTCGTGCGGCTATCCTGTGACGGCGAATCCGGCGGATGTGGTGCTGGTGTCGCATCAGCACCATGACCACAACGCGGTCGAGACGATTCCGGGGAATCCGCGCGTGATTGACCGGGCGGGGGATTTTGACCTCGGCGGCGGCGCAGCGGTGCGGGCGATAGAGGCGTACCACGATGAGCAGCAGGGGAAGCTGCGCGGCAAGACGCTGCTGTTCTGCCTGAAGGCGGAAGGGTTGACGGTGATGCACCTTGGCGATTTGGGGCACATGCTGACGACGGAGCAGCGGTTGCTTTTGGGCAGTGCGGATATCGTGATGCTGCCCGTCGGCGGATACTACACGATGGACGCGAATATGGCGAAGCAGGTGGCGGACGTGCTGCACGCGCGGGTGATTCTGCCGATGCACTACAAGACGGCGGCGAATGCGTCGTGGCCGATTGCGCCGGTGACGGACTTCCTGCGCCTGTATCCGGAGAAAGCGGAGGAGCTGCCGCTGCTGCGGGTGTCGGCGGGGGATTTGTCGTGCCAGCCGCACTTGGTGGTGCTGATGCCGCTGAGTTTGGGGAATGTCAAAGCGTAATGAAAAATGCCATCGGGAGCGAATTGCTTGCCCGATGGCGATTTTTTTGCTTTTGGGGAATATGATTGGGGATTATTGCGGTTGATTTATGCCGTGATTTGGGAAAATAAAGGTACAGTAACGATGAATAGTTTCAACACAATTCAAAAAACATGGGTGCGAACCGAAGGGGTCGAGGGTGCGATCGCAGACTTCGTCTGTTTTCACTGCCCCCTCGTCGCCTCCGCAGAGGCGAAACCCCTGCCGCTCATGGCGCAGTCAACTCCTCCTCAATCCCATTCGCGCTGATTGTCAGCGGGCGGCGCAGCATCCACACGGCGATAATCAGCACCGCCGCGTAGACCGCGCTGCCGGTCAGCCGCGTCATCATCAGCCGGAAAGAACCCTGCGCCGTGCCGAAGCGGTCAATCAGCGCCGATTGCAGCGTCAGCAGCGACAGCAGCGCCGCGACGAGCGAAAGCACTTTCGCTGCCGAGAGAATCGGGCTGCCGAGCTTGCGGAAGCGAATCAGGTTCGAGATGGCAAGAAACATCATGACGAAGGTGTAGAGCGCGGAGAGGTAAATCAGGTGGCCGGGCAGGGCGGAGACGGATTGCCCCGACACCATCAGCAGCGTCAAGCCGCCAATCGGCACATTCAGCGCCAGCAGCGACCACGCGACGCGCCGATAGCAGCGGGATTCGTGACGCGGCAGGGCGTCCGGCGGCAGCTTCCGCCCGCGGTGGTGTGAGAGCGTCAGATCGGTGCGGACGATGGCGAGCATCAGCGTGTAGATACCCAGCGACAGCAGCCACATCGACCCGCTTTGCAGCGCAGTCAGCAGGTTATAAGCCGCGTAAAGGTAGTTGAGCACCATCACCAGCTGCAAATTTACGCTCGCGCGGAAGATTCGGTCTTGCTTGTACTGCACCGCCAGCGCGCTGCCCAGCAGCAGCCCCAGCGCACGGCGGAGGCGCTTGCTGCCCGGATTTTCTTTGGGAGAAGCAGATGATTTGAAAAGCATCGTCGTTTCCTCATGAGAAAGCGGATTGCAAAGCGCTTTCCTTTTGGCAAGTTCAACGCGGGGCGGGCAAAATCCTGCTTGATACCGCAAAAAAGCGCAAACGAAAACAGGACACTGCCGAAGCAATGCCCTGTTATCTCTCGTGATAGCTCGTGAGAAGCAACTGTCTCGAAAATTAGTTGAGACCGAAGCGCTTCTTGAAACGATCGACACGTCCGCCGGTATCCACCAGCTTCTGCTTGCCGGTGTAGAAGGGATGGCACTTAGAGCAGATATCCACTCGAAGTTCCTTCTTGGTCGAGCCGGTTTCAAACGTCTCACCGCACACGCAGCGAACGATGCACTTGCCGTAGTTGGGATGGATCTTTTCCTTCATTGCGATTTCACCTCTTTCGCGTATGCAATGATCAGCTTATTCAGCCGCAGAAATCATTGTATCATATTTGCCGGGGGATTGCAAGCCTTTTTTCTCTGAATCCGAAACTTTTTTCTGCTTTTTTGGGAAGCAGGGCGGATTACTGCTTCATCAGCGCCGCCCAGTCCTTGATACGGACAAGCAAATCCTCATTGTTGGTCGTCTTTTCCAGCATCGACAGCAGCTGCGGAATCATGTCCACCGCGCGCAGGCTGCCCAGCATCTCGTGGATGAGCTTGATGCCGTCCAGCTGCTCCTTGCTGGCGATGAGTTCGGCGCGCTTCGTGCCGGAGAGCAGCAGGTTGACCGGGGGATAAATGCCCGCGCGTGCCGCCGCCGTGTCCAGCACCAGCTCCATATTCGCCGTGCCCTTCAGGTCTTCCGCGATGGAGTCATCCACACGGCTGCCCGTTTCGATGTTCATGACGGCGAAAATCGTCAGCGAACCGCCTTCACGCAGGCAACGCGCCGCGCCGAAGAGCTTCTTTGCCTTTTGCAGGCTTACCGGATTCACCATGCCGATGGTTTGCCGCCCCTGCTGAACAGCCGCGGTTGTGTAAACCTTGGAGAGGTAGGTCAGGCTGTCCACCAGCAGAATCACGTTTTTCTTCATTTCCACCAGCCGCTCGGCGCGCTCCAGCACCATGTCGGTGATGCGCAGGTGATTTTCCGGCGTCTGATCGAAGGTGGAGGCAATCACCTCGCCGTGCGTGTGGTCACGGTAGAGCGTCGCGTCCTCCGGCGTGCCGCCCAGCAGCAGCGTCATCACCACCGCATCTGGATGGCAGATGCTGGCTGCGTTGGCAATGGAGGACAGCAGACGCGCCTTGTCCACGGCAGGCGGGCAGTGAATCAGCCCGCGCTGACCAAAGCCAATCGGCGCAACGAGGTCAATCAGGCGCATGTCAAGGAACTCGCTGCTGCCGCCTTCCACTTCGAGGGTGATGTGCTCGTGCGGATAGCAGGGCGTCAGGGCGTCAAACGCGGGGCGGCTCGCCAGCGAATCAGCGGGGCAGCCGTTGACCTCGGTGATGTAGAGCATGGCGGAGTACTTGTCGCCGTCGCGCTGGGGACGTACCTTGCCGGTTACGAAGTCGCCCGTGCGGAGATAGAAGCGGCGAACCTGCGCCATCGAGACGTAAATATCGCGATTGCTGGGGGTGAGCGACGCGCCGCGCAGGAAGCCGTAGCCGTCCGGGTGCAGCTCCAGAATGCCCGAACCATCCTGACATTCCGCCGGGGAGAGCATGTCGCTCGGCGAACCTGCCCACATGCTCTGCAAGTCTGACGGTACGTCGCGCTGGGGACTGTTGAAGCCGGGCTGACGGGCGCGGCCGCTGTCAAAGGCGCTCGGCGCATCGTAGGAACGGGAATAGCGGGGAGCGTCCGTGCCGAAGGCGGAACGCGGCGCATCCGTGCCATAGGCAGGGCGGCGGTCAGGCAGGTCACTGCCGTACGCGGGACGGCGATCAGGCACATCCGAGCCATAGGCGGAGCGGCGATCGGGCAGGTCATTGCCGTACGCGGGACGGCGGTCAGCCCAGCTGCTGGTCGTGCGGGGCGCGTCATACGAGCGGTCATTCGTAGAATCCGCCTGCGCCGCCGGGCCAAAGCGCGTGTAGTTTACCGGACGCGCCGGGCGGGCAAAGTCGTTCCCCTGCGGACGTGCCGGGCGATTGCCAAACGAATTGCTGGATGCCTGATATGCAGGCTTGCTGCCGAAGCGCGGCGGCGTCGCGGGCGCTTGATACGCCGGGCGGAAGCCACTTATGGCGGGGCGCGCATCCGATGCGGGCTGTGCGGGCGCAGCGGGTTTTTCCGCTTCCGGCTTGGGCGCGGCGACCGCGGGTGCGGCGACCGCAGGTGCGGCGACTGCGGGTGCGGCAGTTTCTGGTTTGTCGGCGGCTGGTACGGGCTGCTTGTTGGCAGGCGCAGGGGATTCCGACGGCTTCTCATCCTTCACGGCAGCGGGAACCTCGGCTTTTTCCACGGGGGATTCCTGTTTGTCGTCAGACTTTGGAATGGGGGTGAAATCCATCGGCACAGCGGGGATGTCGCTGTATTTCGCGTTGCGCGCGCGGTCGAGTTTCTCGACGATACCTGCCTTGGAAATGCCCGCGCCGAGCTGCACGCCCATGGCTTTGGCAACCTTGCGCAGCTCCAGCACCGTCAGCTGACTAAAATCTTGATTCTTCCATTCGGACATAGCTTGAAAAAGCCTCCTTGCTCTCCCAAATCTCTGTAATCTATATTATCCGTTACGGCTGTTCATTGCGGGCGACGATGAAGTCGCGGTGCACTGCCTGCTCAACGAAATGCGAAAAGTCATCATACGGCGGCTCGGTCAGCGGCGTGAAGCCTGCGTTTTGCAGCAGCGTCAGCAGCGTATCCTTGCGCAGCGTCAGCGTGTTGAAGGAAATCGCCGCCGCGCCGCCGCGTTTGAGCGCCCGACGCCACGCGGGGAGGATGCGCTCCAGCAGCTTGGGGAAGCTCTCCGCCTTTTTTCCGTTTTGCGGCGCGTGCTGCACGCCGTAGGGAAGGTCGCAGACGAGCAAATCCGCCGGACGCTTTTTCAGCAGGTCGCCGACAAGCCCGCTGTCCCCCTCTGCCAGCATCAGCGTGCGCACATCATCCGCCGCGAAATGCTCCTTCGTGTCGCTGAAGGTGTATTCGGCAATCGGCACGGCGGTCTTTTGCAGCGTGCGGCTGCTCTGCGCGAGGCGGTGCTTCAGGCGGTGGAATTGCAGATAATTGCTGAAATAATCCGCCGCTTCCTTTAAATCCTTGCGGTCTATGTCGAGGCAGACGGCGTTCATGCCGTTTTGCAGCGCGACGAAGCCGGTTGTGCACTTGCCGCACATGGGGTCAAGCACGGTCAGCGGCTGTTCTGCAAGGGCGAAATCACTCGCGGTACGGGCGCAGTTCATCATCATATGGGTGAACGCGGCGCTTGTTTTGCCCTTGTACTTCAAAATCTCCGAGAGGTCGTCGGGCAGATAGGCAGTGCGTCCCCAATCCAGCGGGCGCAGCAGACCGCCATCCACGCACTCGAAGAGCATCAGACGTGTGCTGTGCGTGCCCAGCAGCGCAAGGGCTTCAGGAGTCAGCGCCTTCGCAGAGAAAGTCAGGCATGGTACGCCGCCGATGGTCGTCACCTGCGTTTCAGCGGGCAGGGAAAGCGCGCACAGCAAACAGGTCAACTCGGCTTGACCAAGTTTGACCTGCGCGTCACGGTAGCGGATATTCGCGTGTGGGGCTAACTGCAAGCAAAATTGCATAGAAGAAACATACTCCTTAGCGCAGTAAAATCAGGGTATCAAAAAAGGCACACAAAAAAAGAATAATGATGTAAAAAAATCAGCCAGCAGGGACGTAAAGTGCAAAATCACCATATAGAAAGGCATGAGAAACCTGCTGTTGCCAATAGTATAGCAAAATACACGCGATTATGCAAGGGGCGATAGGAAAGATTTTTCTTATTGCGGAATCCGAAATTAAAAAGAAAACCCCTTCCGAGGAAAAACCTCGAAAGGGGAATGCCATTGCGCACAATCAGAACATTCGCGGCGAAGGGCAAAGAACCCTTACAGCCGGACCATTGAGAAATGCCGCGGGGCAATGATGACAAAAGTCATCAATACTTGCGCTTGCGGGCAGCTTCGGCCTTCTTCTTGCGCTTGACGCTGGGCTTTTCGTAATGCTCACGCTTACGAACTTCCTGAATCACACCACTGCGGGCGCACTGACGCTTGAAGCGCTTCAGAGCACTCTCCAGGGATTCATTCTCACGGACGCGTACCTCGGACACTGTTATCCCTCCTTTCGCTCATCTCGCCTTGACATCAGCCACATAGACAGACGGATGGCGAACCGTATAGCTATTATAGCAAAAGATGATGCGCACGTCAATGCCTAATTGCAAATTTCCGAAAAAAATCTCCTGAAAATTGCGGATTTACGCGTTGCGGACGATGCTTTCCAGCACATTGACCATTGCTTCCATCGCCTCGACGGTAATCATTTCCTTTCTGCCGTGAAAATTATAACCGCCGGTGGAGAGATTCGGGCAGGGAAGCCCCATGTAGGACAGGCGTGCGCCGTCCGTGCCGCCGCGGATGGGGGAGATGATGGGGGTCACGCCGTTTGCCTCAAATGCCGCTTTCGCCTTCTCCACCACGTCCATGTGCTGCTCCATGATTTCGCGCATGTTGCGATAGCTGTCGCGGATGACGCACTCGAATGTCCCCGCGCCCCACTTCTGGTTCAGGTAGTCGGTAATCTGCTGCACGGTCGCCTTGCGCGCGTCGAACTTCTGCGCGTCGTGGTCGCGGATGATGTATTGCAGCGTCGCCAGTTCCTCGTCGCCTTCCATGTGCATCAGGTGGTAGAAGCCCTCGTAGCCGCAGGTGTGCGCGGGCGTTTCCGCCGGGGGCAGCATGCTGTTCCACTCAATGGCCATCAGCAGGGCGTTGCGCATCTGGTCCTTCGCGCTGCCGGGGTGGATGTTCACGCCGTGTACCTTGATGGCGCACGACGCGGCGTTGAAATTCTCGTACTCCAATTCGCCCAGCGCGCCGCCATCCACCGTGTAGGCGTAATCCGCGCCGAAGCCTGCCACATCGAAGTGATCCGCGCCGCTGCCGATTTCCTCGTCCGGCGTAAAGCCGATGCACACCGTGCAGTGCTCCGGCGCATCGGGGGCGGTCAGCCGCTTGCACAGCGCCATAATTTCCGCCACGCCCGCCTTATCATCCGCGCCCAGCACGCTGTCGCCGCTGGTGACAATCAGCTCCTGCCCCTGCAAGTCCTTCAGGAACGGGAAGCCGTCGATGACCACGCCGTTTTTGAGCGTGATGGCGCTGCCGTCGTAGTGCTCGATGATGACGGGGTGCGTCGGGCCCTTCACGCCGTCGGATGTATCCATATGCGAAATCAGCCCGACTTTCGCCGGATGATTGCCCTTGGCGGGAATCGTCGCGTACACATAGCAGTGGTCGTCTACGCGGGCGTTTTCGATGCCCATTGCGTGCAGCTCGTCCACCAGCATTTTTGCCAGCACCCACTGGTTCGGCGTGGACGGGCAGGTGCCGCTCGTCTCGCTGGAGGTCGTTTCAATCTGGACATACCGCAGGAAATTTTCTTTGACGTTGGACATGGGAAACCCTCCTTATATAATGTAGATTTTGTGGATGATGTGGATTTTTGCCGTCGCTGACCGGGCTTGGCGTTTCACAAAGGCGAAAGCGCTTTATTCCGCGTGATGATGCAGCGCCGCGAGCGCCGTTTGAATCCCATCCACCGCCGCGGATACGATGCCGCCCGCGAACCCCGCGCCTTCGCCCGCCGGGTACAGCCCATCCACCCGCTCCGCCATCAGCGTCTCCCGATTTCGGGGCAAACGCACCGGCGACGACGAGCGAGTCTCCACGCCTGTCAGCAGCGCATCCGGATGCGCAAAGCCGTGCAGCTGCCCATCCATCCGCCGAATGCCGAACTTCAAGTCCTCGATGATGAAATCAGGCAGGCACGCGCGCAAATCCGCCGGTACAACGCCCGGACGGTAGGTCGGCTGCACGTCGCCAAGGCGCGTCGTGGCGCGGTCGTGCAGCAAATCCTCCACGCGCTGCACCGGCGCTTTGTACCCGCCGCCGCCAAGCCGGAACGCCGCCTGCTCAATGCTCCGCTGCCACACGAAGCCCGCCAGCGGGTGGTCGTCGCCAAAGTCCTCCGGACGCACGCCCACCAGCAGCGCACTGTTCGCGTTTTCGCCCGCGCGCGCGTGGTAGCTCATGCCGTTGACGCACAGACCATCCGGCTGACTTGCCGCCGCAATCACCTCGCCGCCCGGACACATGCAGAAGGTGTATGTTCCGCGGCCGTCGGGCGTATGGACGGCGAGCTTGTAGTCCGCCGCCTTCAGCGCGGGGTGCGTCCAGCATTTTCCGTATTGGCTCTGGCTGATGAGCGCTTGCGGATGCTCAATGCGCACACCCATGGCGAATGGCTTCTGCTCCATGCGCACGCCTTGCCGGAACAGCACCTGCATGGTGTCGCGCGCGCTGTGACCGATGGCGAGAATCAACGTGTCGGCGCGGATTTCCTGTGTTTCGCCGCCGCAGAGCACCGTGATGCCCTCTATGCTTTCTCCGCGCATCATCAGCCCGGTCAGGCGCGTGTCAAACCGCACTTGACCGCCCAGCTGGATGATTTCCTGCCGCATCGAGCGTACAACGCCCTTGAGCAAATCCGTGCCGACGTGCGGTTTTGCGATGTACAGGATGTTCTCCGGAGCGCCATGGTCGACGAAGGTTTGCAGCACCGTGCGAATCAGCGGTGATTTCGTGCCGGTGGTCAGCTTGCCGTCGGAAAACGCGCCCGCGCCGCCCTCGCCGAACTGCACGTTGCTTTCCGGGTCGAGGATGCCCTGCTCCTGCATCATCTGCACGGATTTTGTGCGCTCCTCGACGGGCTTGCCGCGCTCGATGAGAATCGGCTGAACGCCCGCGCGTGCCAATGTCAGCGCAGCAAACAGTCCCGCCGGGCCAGCCCCGACGACAACGGGTGGATGCTCGAACCGCGCTTTCGGCAGCGTCGGCGCTTTGGGGAAGGTGAACGGCGCCGCAACACCCGGCTTGAGCCGCGCGAGCACCTTCGCTTCATCCTTCAGCGTCACCGCGACGCTCAGGACGAAGTGCACATCCGCCTTGTCGCGCGCATCGACCGCCTTTTTGAGCAGCACGACGCTTTTGAGCTGCTCCGGCGCGCATTTCAGCTTGCGGAGAATCAGCGCATTCAGCGTTTCAGGGGTGAAATCGAGGGGGAGGGAGAGAGAATCGAGACGAAGCATGGGAAACTCCCTTCGTTAATGCGAAATTAGGCATGCCGTCCCCGAATCAACACGCGGGCACAGCATGAAAGCGTCACCGACTCAATCGCGCGAAAGGGTCAAGGGACGAAGTCCCTTGCAGGGTGCAGGGACAGCGTCCCTGCTGGGGTTTAAGGGGCAACGCCCCTTGGTCTCCCCCAATCAACACGCGGGCAAAGCATGAAGATGTGACCAACTCAATCGCGCGAAAGGGTCAAGGGACGAAGTCCCTTGTGGAGTCCAGAGGCAAAGCCTCTGGTGGGGGTTAGGGGCAACGCCCCTCGTCTCTCCCTTTACATCGCTTCCGTCCGCTGCACAACGCCGCCGTGACCGGGGAAAATCAGGTAACCTTTGCCGTCCAGCATGGCGAGGACGGCGCGGAGAATCGCGTGGTAGCGCGGGGAATCGACGTTCACGCTGCGGGCGAGGTAGGGGGCAAGGCGGTCGAACTCCTTCTGCGGCGGGGTCATGTTGTGGGGGTTGATGTAGTCGTCGCCCGTGAATGCCACGCGGTGCACGGGGTCAATCAGCATCGTTTCGCCCGGCACATGCCCGCCGTTCCCTTGCAGGACGTTAAAGCGCATGTCGCCGAAGAGAAACGCGCCAATCGGGCTGATGGGCTGCTCGTCATCGCCGTGGGACGTGTTCAGGATGCGCAGGCGGTTCAGCGGCGGCACGGCATACTCCGTAATCAGCTTGTTCAGCCGATAGTAGGGCAGCCCCGTCGCGCTGGCTTCCCGCGGGGATGGCAGCCCCAGCGATTCGTTCGCGAAGCAGTCCGCCGTCCGCTGGCTGCACCAGATGACCGGCATACTCTCCGCCAGCCCCGTGTGGTCGGAATCCGAGTGTGTCAGCAGCATTTCGCGCTTCCGCTCGTCAAAATCAGGAAAAATCGTCCGCAGCTGCCGCAAGGTGTAGCGCGCACAGCAACGGAAGCCGCTGTCAATCACCAGCAGCGCCCTCGTTTTCACGTCCTCCAGCACGGTGATGTTGCTCCCGAACGGCGGCTCCAGCACAACCGCCCGAACTTGCTCCGTCAGCGGCACATGCGTCACGCGGCACTCGTACGCCGCGCCATTGTGCTCCGCCACGAAGCGCGCAAAGCGGTTGATGTACTCAAACGTCTTGCTCGGCGGCTCGTTCCGCTCGTCCAGCTCCTGCATGATGAGGTTCGCGTAATAGGTGAACTCGTTCGTCTGTTCCTGCGTCAGGCGCAGAAGCCGGCGGATTTCCGACGCGAAGCGCAGGTAAAACACGGTTGTATCCAGCTTCTTTTCGCCGGAATCGTACGAGAGAATCTGCACCGGGCACAGCGCCGACAACTCCCGCAGCAGCGTATCCATCACGCCCGGCTCTTCGATGTACAGCCCCATTTTCAGCGACGCATGACCGCTGTCATTCGACTGGCTGGAAATATAGGAGATGTTGACGTGATGGCGGTTCAGCACTTCCAGAATCGGCACGACCGCGCCCGGATGATCCGGCACGTCGAACTGCGCCAGAATAATCTTCGCGTGCGGCACGGATTTGAGGAATCCCGCCTGATTCAGTTCGCCCTCGATGGCACTGAGCACCGCGTCGTCCGCCTCAACATCCAGAAACAGCGCGTGCGCATCCACTGCTTTGTTGTAGCTCACGCGCACGATGTTCCCTTGATGGCGCTCGATGATCCGGCTTGCCGCCAGAAACGCGCCGCACTGGTCGGGCATGTTCGTCATGAATGATTTTACCATGGGTCAACAGCTCCTAAGGTGGTTATTCCTCGTGCCAGCGGACGGCTTCGGGCATCCGAAACGCTTCCTCCGGGTAGTAGACTTTCGTCAGCTCCAAGCCGTGCGGCGGCGCAGTCACGCCCAGTGACAGGCGGTCAAGCGTCCGGAACGCCTCGGTGAAGGCATCCGCACTGCGCCGATGCAAGCCGATTTCGATGAGCGTCCCGGCAATGATGCGCACCATATTATATAGGAAGGCATCCCCCTCGACAAGGAGGATGATTTCGTCGCCCTGCGCGGTCATCTCCGCCATGCGGATGGTTCGGATGGTCGTTTTCGCCATGCCGCCGGACGCCTGATACGCGGCGAAATCGTGCGTACCAAGCAGTGTCGGCAAAGCCTGACGCATCGCGTCCACATCCAGCGGAACGGGAATGTGCGCGAACGTGTTCCGGCGGATGGCGCTGCCGTGGCGGCTGTTCAGGATGCGGTAGGTGTAGCGCTTGCCGCAGGTCATGAAGCGCGCATGGAAGCCGTCCGGCACTTCGCGCCCCGCCTGCACGCGAATGTCGCGCGGGAGCATGGTGTTCAGCACGAACGGGTATTTTTCTGGCGGAATGCGGGAGGAGGTGTCGAAATGCGCGCACTGCCCCAAGGCGTGTACGCCCGCGTCCGTCCGGCTTGCGCCTGTGATCGTGATTGCCTCGCCCGTCGCGCGGGTGAGCGCTTCCTCAATCAACTGCTGCACCGCCAAGCCGTTATACTGCCGCTGCCAGCCGGAATACGCCGTGCCGTCGTACTCGATCGTCAGCAGAATCCGCCGCGCCATCAGAAAATCCCCCCGATGTGCGACACGACGACGCCTTCCAGCACAATCAGGAGTATCAGCGCAAGCACCGCGCCATAGGCAAGGTAGTCGTTTTTCGTGATTTCCAGCTTGCGCAGGCGCGTGCGGTTCTCGCCGCCGTGGTAGCAGCGGGCTTCCATCGCCATTGCCAATTCACCCGCGCGGCGGAACGCGCTGACGAACAGCGGCACCAGCAAGGGAATCATCGCCTTCGCGCGGGCGAAGAGGTTGCCCGTCTCAAAATCCGCACCGCGCGCCATCTGCGCCTTCATAATCTTGTCCGCTTCCTCCATCAGCGTGGGGATGAAGCGGAGCGCAATGGACATCATCATCGCCAGCTCGTGCGCGGGAAAGTGAAAGCGCTTGAGCGGCGATAAAAGCAGCTCAATGCCGTCGGAGAGCGCGATGGGGGAGGTCGTCAGCGTCATCAGCGACGTGCCGAGGACGAGGAACACAAGGCGCAGGGAGTAATGCACCGCCTGCGTCAGCCCTTCGCGGGTGATGTGGATAATCCACCAGTCGATGAGCGGGGTCGTGCCATTGGAGAAGAACAGGTTCAGCACGAACGTCAAAATCAGGATGATGCGCAGGGGCTTGATGCCCTTCATCAGCATCTTGAAGGGGACATTCGAACATTTCGCCGCCCAGTAGAGGAACGCCAGCACCAGCGCGTACCCGATGAGCGAATGCACCATGAACACCGCGACAATCATCAGGATGGTTAGAAGGATTTTTGTGCGCGGGTCAAGGCGGTGGACGAAGCTGTCAACGGGGTAATACTGCCCCATGGTGATGTTCAGATTCATTTCGCCGCCTCCTTTTCCTGCTTTTCTTTCCACAAACGAAGCAGATGGTCGTGCAGCTCCTCCTGTGTGAACAGGTCATCGGGCAGTTGAAGCCCAGCGGCGCGCAGGCGACCGCACAGCTCTGCCGCTTCCGGCACACCCAGCCCGATGGAGCGCATCAGGTCACCTTGGCGGAAGACATTGCGCGGCGTGTCAGTCAGCACCAGTTCGCCTTTGCTCATTACAATCATGCGCGTCGCCAGCCGGGCGCAGTCGTCCATGCTGTGGCTGACCATGACGATGGTCACGCCGCCCTCGCGGTGCAATTCCTGCAGCATCCCCAGAATGCGCTCGCGGCCGCGCGGGTCAAGCCCGGCAGCGGGTTCGTCCAGAATCAGCACCTTCGGCTCCATCGCCAGCACGCCCGCAATCGCCACGCGGCGCATCTGTCCGCCGGAGAGGTCGAATGGGCTGCGCTCGGCGTACTTGTCGTAGTCCAAATGCACATGCGCCATAGCGCGGCGCACGCGCTGGTCGATTTCTTCCTCCGACAGCCCTTGGTTCTTCGGGCCGAACGCAATGTCCTTGGCAATCGTCTCTTCAAACAGCTGATATTCCGGGTACTGGAACACCAGCCCGACTTTCTGCCGGATGCGGCGGCGGTCGACGTTCTCGCCGTTCATGTCCTCGCCGTCGACGAGCACCTGCCCGCTGGTGGGCTTGAGCAGTCCGTTCAAATGTTGCACCAGCGTCGATTTGCCGCTGCCCGTGTGCCCGACGATGCACACAAATTCGCCGTCCTCAATCGTCAGCGACACGTCATGCACGGCGGTTGCCTGAAAAGCGCTGCCGGCGCTGTATGTGTGGGTCAAGTGCTTTACTTCGAGGGACATAGCAGCGTCAGCACCTCCTTGGTCATTTCGTCAACGGTCAGGATGTTCCCCGGCAGGGGCATCCCGTCCCGGCGGAGCGAATCCGCCAATGCGGTCATGTGCGGCACGTCAAGGTGCAATTCGCGCAGGGTATCCACCTGCGGGAACACTTCGCGCGGCGTGCCGGACAGCGCCACCTCGCCCTGATTCATCACGATGATGCGGTCCGCCTGCGCCGCTTCTTCCATGAAGTGGGTAATCCACACGACGGTGATGCCCTTTTCGCGGTTGAGACGGCGGATGGTGGACAGCACCTCCTGCCGCCCGGACGGGTCGAGCATGGCGGTGGATTCATCCGCGATAATGACGGACGGCTGCATGGCGAGAATGCCCGCGATGGCAATCCGCTGCTTCTGTCCGCCGGAGAGCATATGCGGCGCGGCTTCGGCAAACTGGCTCATGCCAACCACTTGAAGCGCCGCGTCGATGCGCGGAATCATCTCTTCGCGGGGGATACCAAGGTTCTCCAGTCCAAACGCGACATCCTCCCGAACGACGGTCGCGACAAGCTGGTTATCGGGATTCTGGAAAATCATCCCTGCCTTTTGGCGGATTTTCCAGAGATTCTCGTCGCTTTGGGTATCCATGCCGCAGACGGTGATATGCCCTTCTGTGGGCAGATAGAGGGCATTGAGGAGCTTTGCGAGGGTGGATTTGCCGGAGCCGTTATGGCCGAGGACGGCGAGAAATTCGCCCTCGTGGACTTGCAGGGAGACATGGTGGAGAGCGGGTTCAGGGGCATCCTCATAGGTGAAGGAAACGTCCTGAACGTCGATGCATACATTCATGGTGATAACTCCTTTTCGGGGTGGAAAGTGAAACCGGGTTTTATTTTAGCACTAATAAGGTAAAAAAGCAATTAGGAATTAGGGAAGGGAGGGGGAAAAGGGCGGAGCAGCACGCGGAAAAAGCAAGAAAGAGCGACCAATTCAATCGCGCGAAAGGGGTCAAGGGGGGACTTCGTCCCTTTTCGTCTGCCCCTTGCAGGGTCAAGGGACAGCGTCCCTTGTGGGGTTTGGGGGAACGCCCCAACTGCTTTTCGGGCGACCAATTCCAAGGAAACCGCCAACAAAGGCGCAGGCAGCGAAGCGTCCCTGCCAGTAACTTCGCGCGTCCGCAGACGCGCCCCCCAAGCCGCTCTACCAACCTTCTACACATTGTCGCGCCAAATGGGCGCGACCGAGTTGCTGGTCTTTCAGACATAGCGGCTCTTTTCCGAAACGCAGGGATTTCGCTCCTGCGGGAGCGAGGAGGGGGCTTTGCGCTCGCCCCCTCCACCCCTTCGCAGTGCACACTCCTGCTTCTTAACTTTTATTGGAGCAGGGAGAATCGCCGCTGCTGCGGCGACAAGGGGGGCTTTCCGCTCGCCCCCCTTGACCCCTTCGGGTGCACACTACCATGCTTGAGTTTTCTCATTGCAGGGCATTCCATTTTTCCGCAAATGGTGATATACTGATACTAATTCTCATCTAAACCATGTCATTCGCCCAGCATCTTTTCCGCCCCGGCTTTGCTTCGTTCCGCTCGCGCGTACCTCCAGTACGCCTCGCTTCACTCAGCTTTGCCGGAACGAAAAATCTGCTATGCTCGATGCCATGTTTTAGAATCGAATTAGTATGATTTTTGAGAAAGTGTTAAGGGGGATGCCGAGATGGATCAGCTCGAAGCAACGGTGGAGGGGACGGTTTACCGCAATGCCGAAAACGGGTATTCCGTCGTGACGGTGAAGCCGGAGCAGAAAATAGGGCTGAGAACCGTGACGGTCGTCGGTGCGCTGCCGATGCTGTCCGGCGGCGAAATGGGCATCTTCACCGGGGAGTGGATGGAGCATCCGCAGTACGGGCGGCAGTTCAAGTGCCAGAAGGTGGAGCTGCAGCGCCCGACAACCCTGCAGGGCATCCTGAAGTACCTCTCCAGCGGCATCATCCACGGGGTTGGCGCAAAAACCGCGCGCGATATCGTCAACTGCTTCGGCGAAGATACGCTGAAAATCCTCGATGAGCACCCCGAACGATTGCAGGAAGTGCCCAACATGGGCAAAAAACGCTGGAAGCAGATTATTGAGGACTATCAGCAGCAGCAGAGCACGCGCGCGGCAATGGTTTTTTTGCAGACGTACGGCGTGAGCGCGTCGCTGGCGCTGAAAATCAGCAAAGTGTACGGGGAGCGGACGCAGGCGGTCATCCGGGCGAATCCGTATCAGCTGTGCGACGACATTGACGGCGTGGGCTTCAAAACGGCGGACGCTATCGGCACGGCCATCGGCATCCCCCCGGACAGCGACGGGCGAATCAGCGCCGCGCTCAAGTACGTCCTGCGCGATCAGGCAGTGAGCATGGGGCATGTCTATCTGCCGATGGATGAGCTGCTGAACCGGTGCACGGCGCTTTTGCGCGTTTCGCGGGAGATGGTGGCGCATCAGCTGAAAACGATGCAGCTGCTGCGCGAACTGGTGATTTCCGGCGACGATGGCGATGAGCATGTGTACCTGCCCGCATATGACAGCGCCGAACGCGAGGTGGCGATGCGCCTGTGCGAATTGATGGCATCCACCGTGCCGTCGTGCGCAACAAACGCCGAGGACAGCATCGACGCGTTTGAAGCACGGTATCATATCGAGTTCAGCCAGCGCCAAAGGGAAGCCATTTTGATGGCGCTCCGGCGCGGCTTGCTGGTGATTACCGGCGGCCCCGGCACGGGCAAAACGACCATCATCAAGTGCATTATTTCCCTCTTGTCCGAGTTCGGGGAGGTGGTGCTGTGCGCGCCGACGGGCCGCGCCGCCAAGCGCATGACCGAAACCACCGGGCATGAGGCGAAAACCATCCACCGCCTGCTGGAGTATGGCGGCGAAGAGGGGCAGTTCGGCCGCAATCAGGATACGCCTATTGAGGGCGACTGCATCATTGCCGACGAAACGTCCATGGTGGATATGATGCTCATGCGCTCCTTCCTGCGCGCGGTTGCGCCGGGTACACGCCTGATTCTCGTCGGCGACGCTGATCAGCTGCCGTCCGTCGGCGCGGGCAACGTATTGGGCGACATCCTGCAAAGCGGCGTGATTCCGTCGATTCACCTGACCGACATCTTCCGCCAGTCCGAAACGAGCCGCATCGTCACCAACGCGCACCGCATCAACGAGGGAAAGATGCCGCTGCTGAACGAGAAGAACACCGACTTCTTCTTCGAGCGGCAGATGAGCTTGCAGCAGGCGGCGGACACCATCGTCGCCCTGACGACGCAGCGTCTGCCGAGGTTCCTGAAGTTCGGCGACGACTGGCGCAGCCGCTCCGTGCGTGAAATTCAGGTGCTCGCGCCGATGAAAAAGGGCGAATGCGGCGTACAGGCGCTGAATATTCGTTTGCAGGAGGCGCTCAATCCGCCCGCGCCCGGCAAGCCGAGCCTCACTTACGGGGAAACCATCTTCCGCGTTGGCGATAAGGTGATGCAGACGCGCAACGATTACGACATGGAATGGCGCAGGCGCGTGAATCTTGGCTGGGAGGACGGCAAGGGCGTTTTCAACGGCGACGTGGGCTTCGTGACGGCGGTGGATACGGAGAATCACGCGCTGACCGTCCGCTTCGACGACGAAAAGGACGCGGAATACACGGGTCAGCAGCTGGAAGACCTCGATTTAGCGTACTGCCTGTCCGTGCACAAAAGTCAGGGCAGCGAGTTCCCGGTGGTGATTCTGCCGGTGGTATACGGCCCGATGATGCTGCTGACAAGGAATCTGTTTTACACGGCGTTGACCCGCGCGAGAAAGCTGGTGGTGCTGGTCGGCAGGGAAGAGATTATCCGGCAGATGGTGGAAAATGACCACATCATGAAGCGGTATACGACGCTGAGTGACCGACTGCGGCAGGTGGCGACGATGCTGCCGAAGGTGGATGTGTTCGGAAACCCGATTGAGGAATAAGAAAAAATTCGGAATGCGGAATGCGAAATTCGGAATAAAGCCCGCTGACGAGAACTTCCGAAGCACTAACTAAAAAACCTCCGATAAAAACCAAGCATGGAGGAGTGCACGCGAAGGAGTCCAGAGGGCGACCGCAAAGCCCTCTGGAAGCCGCTCAAAAGCCCAGTTTGAAAAAAAGTCAACTATGCCACCGAAACAGCACTTGATGCTTTACAATGCTTTCACGAACAACGAAAGGAGCCACCCACACAATGCCTATCCTGCGAGGAAAAAACGTCCTGCTGCGCCCGTATCGCCGCAGCGACCTCTCCGGCATTCTGTCGTGGACAAACGACACCGAAGCCACCCGCTACCTGACCGAAATTTTCGACCAGCCATATACCGAGAAAAACGGCGAGGATTTTCTGAATTACGCGCTTTCCGGCGGCAGTGAGCGCA
>OGWT01000975.1_pt1 | contig 22702 bp, 22 predicted proteins | sample 1576101 | NCBI WGS metagenome assembly OGWT01 (sample SAMEA3541481, study PRJEB24748) | human gut metagenome | biome: human gut; feature: human-associated habitat; material: faeces | place: China | collected 2012 | reverse complement strand
CGGTAATATGTTTTCTTATACCCTCTTTTACCTTGAGAAAAACAGCTGAAAGACGTTCATGGTAGCTGTCATCAAGCTCATTTGCTCCGGCAATGAGATTACTCAAAAGACGCACATATGTCTTTTCTTCTTCAACAGCATCAATTGCATCATCAATAAATCCTTCAAGCCCGTCTTTTTCAATAAGTGCTCTCCAACGTTCAAAGACAGAATCTTCAAGATGTGAAATAAGATAATCTGCAACGGCTTCAAGAAGCTCTTTCTTACCGGAATAGTAGTAATATATTCCGCTGGGCACAAGTCCTGCACGCTCTGCTATCATCTGCATAGTAGAGGCACGGTATCCGTTTTCGGAAAACACCTGAGCCGCCGCTTTAAGTATCAGAGCCGTTGTTTCATCGCTTTTTTGAAATTCACTTTTTCTGTCCATACTCTCTCCTTTAAACTTACCCTCTTCTGAATATTTCAGATATTCTTTCACTGTAACACGCTATATCTTCCTTAGTCCTGTTTTTTGGCGGTATATCAAAGCTGAGTTCATCCTCTTTTTCAAGGGGAATACCCTTAAAGAAAATCACTTTATCCGCCATTTTTGCCGCTTCCTCAGGAATATGTGTTATTAGTATTATAAGCCCTTTGTCAAATACTTCGCTTATTCTCTTTATTGCCTTTTCCGTAAGCTCACCGTCAAGGCCTTTAAACGGTTCGTCAAGGATACATATATCCCCGCCGTACGCAGTAGCCCTTGCAAGAGCTGCACGGCGTTTCATGCCTCCGCTGAGCTCTTTGGGATACCTTTTGGCAATATCATCGGCATCGTAATATTTAAGCTCATTAAATGCATCCTTTCGCCCGGCTGCAAGGTTTATATTGTCACGGCAGTTAAGCCATGGTAGGAGCCTGTCCTCCTGAAACACGGCCGCTGTTTGTCTGTTTTCGGTTCCGGCAATCACTCCGCTGTCAGGCTCAATAATTCCGCCTAAAATAGAAGCAAGAGTTGTTTTACCGCAGCCGGATTTTCCGAAAAAGCAGACAACTCCCTTTTCGGGCAGTGAAAGAGAAAAATTTTTTATAACTTCTTTTTCGCCGTATGACTTGCTTATGTTTTTAAGCTCTATGGTCAATTTTCTTTCCTCCGTATATTATAGCGTGAACTGATACGCCTGAGAAGATATTTGAGAAGTTTTTCGAGAGCTACGCTTAAAATTATTACTGCAAGAGTCCATGCAAATAAATCAAGAGTTTCAATATAAATTTTAGAATAATAAAGCTCGAGACCTATGGAATTTTTCGGAACACTGAGAACCTCCGCCGCAATACCCGCTTTCCAGGCAAGGCCCAAAGCTGAAACCGCTCCGGAAGCAAGGTATGGGTACACTGACGGAAAATAAATCTTTGTAAATGTGTTCACCTTTCCAATTTTATAAACCTTTGCCATTTGAAGGTATTTTTCATCGGTTCTCCGTATTCCCTCGCTTATATTTTCCCATACAATGGGAACTGCCACAAGAGAAGCTATAAAGGCAGGAACCTTGCCGGCGCTGAGCCACACTAATGCAAGGATTATAAATGAAGCAACGGGAGTTGCCCTTGCCGCAATTATAACAGGATGAAAAAGTGCCCGCAAAACCGGTACAAAGCTTGTAAGAAAAGCGAGGAAAAATCCGATTATAACAGCAAGCACGTATCCTCCCATAATTCTGACAAGGGAAGAAAAAGCGGTAATCCAAAACTGCTCCTGTAAGGAAAGCTCAAAAAGCCGTTTTACAGTTGCAATGGGAGAAACTATGAGTATCTCCTGACCTACCGCTAAATATAAAATCTGCCAGAGCAGTACCCAGAAGAGTACCGCTCCGACTTTGATTATAACGTTTTTAACTTTTTTCCTGAGTTTTTCAGCATCCATAATAGAAATCATCCGCCGGCATATCTCCGCCTATTGAAGCAGGATTTGCATCATAAAGTATTTTAAGATTTGACTGTGCCAGTTCTTTCATTGCATTGCCCTTTACAAAGGTAATATTGCAATTAGGAATTGCCATGGCAGCTACTGCAGCCTTAGGTATTATACCATAAGTTTCGCAAAGAGTGGAAGCCTCTTTAACATTTGCGTTTACATACTCAACAGATGCCTTATATTCTTCAAGGAAAGCCTCAAGAGCCTCAGGGTGATTTTCAGCAAATTCCTTGCGGACAATTATGCATCCCTGAACAAGCTCGCTTTCGCCGTCACCCTTAAGGACAGTTGCTTTTCCCCACTCTTCGGTTACATCGAGAGCGATTCTCAAATCTGAATTCTGAGCTCTTGCGGAAGTGACATTGGGCTCGGGAAGCATTGCAAGATCTACTTTGCCTGTTGCTATCATTGTAGCAAGCTCTGCGTGCTCTGCAACATAATTTATTGTGACATCCTCACCGGGAGTAAGTCCGTTAGCCTCTAAAATATAGTTAAGGATATATTCAGGTGTGGAGCCCTGACCGGTAGCATAAAGAGTTTTTCCCTTAAGGTCGGAAATAGAATTAATTGTATTGCCGTTTTCGAGAATATAGAGAACTCCGAGAGTGTTGATTGCGGCAATCTGTACGGCGCCATTTGTCTTTTTATAAAGAGTTGAGGCAAGGTTTATGGGACATGCTGCAATATCAACAGGCTCTGTTGCATTTGTAATAGCAGCTACAACCTGATCGGGTGATGTTGCAACGGTGAAATTATAGTCATTAAAGGTCTTTGAGTTTTTGTCGTCATCCATAAGCTTTGTCATGCCGATACCAGTGGGTCCCATAAGTGTTGCTACATTTACGGTTGTTTTAGGTGCGTCACCTGTGGGTGTCTGGTCATCGTTTCCTCCACAGGCAGCTAAAGCAAAAATCATTGCCAAAGCCAAAATCAGCGCAGTTAATTTTTTTGCTGTTTTCATTTTTAATCTCTCCTTTTTCCTTGAAGCAGATTATAACGTGCCGTCAGAATACCTTTTAAGTTTTTCCCGGTCCGTAACCTTTATATTCTTACCGTTTTTCACTACACATTTCGCATTCTCAAGCTCCTCAAAAGCCCGATAGACTGATGCTCTGCTTATATTTAAAAGTCCGCAGAGCTTTGTCATGCTGAGTGTAATTTCTTCATCCTGCTGTGTGTTTTTTAAGAGCCAGCAGGCAAGCTTTGCACTTGAAGAAGCACCTGTATAGCTGTCAATCTTTCCGTTAAGAAAACCTATTCTGTCGGAAAGATATCCGATATAACACCGTGCGGTTTCTCCGTCCTCTGAAAGTATTCTTTCAATGCTCTCAGGAGAAAAAAACACAGCTTCGCATTTTTCGGCAGCTGATATATCAGTGAGGAATCCCGGATTATTGCCGAAAAGGGTAATTGCACCGAAAATGTCGCCTTTTGAAAGCATGCTCATTTTCACTCTTCCGGAATCTTTGGTAACCTCTGCTCTGCCCTTAAGGATAATACCGAGCTTACGGGAATTTTCTCCCGAAGAAGCTATAATATCTCCCTTTGAAAAGCAAAGCTTTTCTGCTTTTTCCGCTTCCCTTTCAAGAATGCTGTCATCGGTTTTAAAAAATAAAGGTGTCTGCTTCATAAGCCGGGCAATGGATAAAATTTCTTTTTCTGTTTTCATTTTTCCACTTCCTGTGCTTATTTTGTATCATTTGATACACTTTTTTCTTATTTTACTACCGACTTGAACCTAAGTCAAGATGATAAATAAAAGCTTTTCATATAGAACGAGATATAAATAAAGGCCGCCTTTTAGCAACCTTTATTTTCCTTATATTTACTTTATTTCAGGAGTTTTTCCGTTTATAAGCCTTGCAGAGTTTGCAATGGCTATAAGAGCAACTCCAACATCTGCAAACACAGCCATCCACATTGATGCAAGTCCGAAAGCACCGAGAATGAGCACTATGGCTTTAACACCCAATGCAAACCAGATGTTAAAATGAACAATGGACATTGTCTTTCTGAAAAGAGATATAGCAGTTGCAATCGAGGAAGGCTTACTTCCCATGAGTACCAAATCTCCCGCTTCAATAGCTGCATCGCTGCCAAGTCCCATAGCTGCTCCTGCATGAGCACAGGCAAGAACCGGAGCGTCGTTTATACCGTCACCTGCAAATATTGTAATACCGGATTCACTTTTAATCTTTTCGAGAATTGAAAGCTTATCCTCAGGAAGAAGTCCCGCATAGTATTCATCTATGCCAAGTCTGTCTGCAACGGATTTAGCGGCGTCCTCATGGTCACCTGTAAGCATGGCTATATGCTTTATCCCAAGGGCTTTAAGCTGTCTTATAGCCTCTGCTGAATCTTCACGGAGCTTACTTTCAATGCTTATTGCTCCTGCGGCTTTTCCGGAAACTCCGACGAAAATCTGCGCTCCCGCTTCACCCAAGGAACTTGTATCTATTCCGCTGTTTTCGAGGAAGCGTCTGCTGCCGCAGATTATCTCTTCTCCGTCAAGATTTATCTTTGTACCGTTTCCGGGTATCTCTTCAAATCCTGAAATCTTCTTTTCATCAATTTCAGTATAAGCTCTGCGTACACATTCTGCCAGAGGATGCACAGAAAAATGCTCTCCGTATGAAGCATAGCGAAGTACATCTTCCTGAGTAAATTCTTCTGCACAGCGAACACTTTCAATTTCGTTTTCTTCACAGGTAAGGGTTCCGGTTTTATCAAAAACCACAGCTTTTGCCTTTGACACAAGCTCTACAAAGGTTCCGCCCTTTACAAGTATACCTCTTTTTGAAGCTCCGCCTATTCCTGCAAAGAATCCCAAAGGTACTGACAGCACAAGTGCACAGGGACATGAGGCTACAAGGAAAACTAGGCTTCGCTGAACCCACATTGAAAGGCTTCCCATACCGAAAAGAGGCGGCAGAAGCGCCAACGCTGCGGCAAGGGCTATGACGGTAGGAGTATAATAGACAGCTAACTTTGTAACGGTCTTTTCAGCCTTGCCCTTCCTGCTTGCAGCAGATTCAACCATATCTATTATTCTCGAAGCGGCGGAGTTTTCGCTGGTGGCAACAGCCTTAGCTATAACCTCACCGGTCTGATTTATACATCCGCTGAGAACTGTTTTTCCTGCCGTCACTTCAACAGGCAGACTTTCTCCCGTTACAGGTGAGCAGTCAACCTGAGTAATTCCGTCGATAACTTCACAGTCAACTGGAAAACGTTCAAAGGGTAAAATCTTTATTGTATCCCCGATTTTAATCTCCTCTGCTGAAACAGTTCTGATTTCTCCGCCGAGTAAAAGGATATTGGCCTTATCGGGGCGTATCTGTGAAAGAGCGGCAATTGATCTTCTTGACCTTGAAACTGCATAATCTTCCAAAAGCTCGCCTACGCTGAAAAACATAATAACCGATGCTGCTTCTTTATATTCGCCAATTATGAAGGCTGCAATAACCGCAATTGCCACAAGAAGATTTTCATCGGCTCTCCTTGCCATAAGACTGTGGAAAGCCTCTATAAGCACAGGAAAACCGCAAACAGCAGCAGAAATTATAAGGAGGACATTTGATACTGTACCTTCAAAAAACGGCATAAATCCCAGTACAAGAAATACAGCTGGAACACAGATAAGTATCAGCGATTTTTTTATATCCCCTGAACCGTGTTCGTGACTATGTTCATGGCTGTGTTCATGCTCATGATCATGTGAATGCTCGGAAGAATGCTTCTTTTCACTGCCTTTAACAGCAGGAGAAATTTCACAGGTATGACCTGATTTTTTTATAATCTCCTCCACTTTTTTCTCAGGATTCTCCAAAGAATCATCAGCTTCAAAGGTAAGTGTTTCACTGGCAAAATTAAGGCTTACATTATGAAGCCCTTCCTGTTCGGCTATTTTCCTTTCGACTCCTGCCGCACAGGCGGCACAGTCAAGACCGGATACTTTATATTTATATTTTTTCACCGCTTCTCACCTCTCTTATGACGTATATGTTCAAGTCCTGCATTGAAAATTAAACTTACATGTTCATCGTCCAAAGAATAGTAAACTATTTTTCCGTGACGGCGGGGTCTTACAAGTCCCGCAGAGCGAAGTATCCTGAGCTGGTGAGATATTGCGCTTTGACCCATTCCCAGAAGCTCCGCTATATCACGCACACACATCTCATCTTCAAGAAGAGCACTTAAAATACTTATTCTCGTACTGTCCCCGAAAACTTTAAAAAGCTCGGATAAATCATACAGCACTTCTATATCTGGCATAGTCTTTTTACCATCGGTATTCTGCATTTCCTTTTCAGTCTTCTCAACGCTTGCCAAAAGTAAAACCTCCGCTTCACTTCAATATATGAACATTTATTCATATGTTCAAGTCTATTATATTACATGTTATGCTTTTGTCAATAGATGTTGCAAAAAAAAATGAAAAATTTTCTTGACCTTATATTTTATTGCGTTACAATGATTTTGCAGAGATAAAAACACTGTCCGGTTGGTAGTCCGGACACAGTAATTTTCTGAGTTTGAAAGAACAACTCATATTTTACTGTCAGTAACCTGCCTCCTTGGTTGTCCCTTCTCTGTCAGGATATTTTTAAGGAGGAAAAATTGATGGAAAAATCTTATTCGAGTCTTACGGTACTGTTTGAACCGCCTTTCTGGGTGGGAATCTTTGAGGTAACCTATAACGGGTGCTATCGTGCCTGCAAGGTTACGTTCGGAGCCGAACCTACCGATCCGCAGATTTATGAATTCATTCTGCGAAATTTTACAAGCCTTGAATTCAGTCCGTCAATAAAAGCCGGAGAACACTGCGAAAAACGTATTAATCCCAAAAGGCTCCGACGGGAAATAAACCGACAGCAACAGTCTTTTCAGAAAAGTACAAAATCGCAGCAGGCACTTTCGCTTTTACACAGTGAGAAAAAACAGCTGGCAAAAACGAGAAGCAAACAGCTCAGAAACGAAGAAAAAGAACGTATTTATGAGCTGAAAAAACAAAAGCGCAAAGCAAAACACAGAGGATACGCTAAATAGTGTTTTCCTCCCGGCAAAAATCTCCGCCGTGCAAATTAAATGCATGGCGGAGATTTTATTATTCATTATAGAAAATAGAAAACCCGCCGCAGAAAATTTTCTCTGCGGCGGGGTTCAGTAATTTATTCAGTTTATTTTCACATAAAGTCTTTCCACCTGCTGTCCTGTGAAAGTGCGCCGCCGGGAGCAAATACTGCTTTTGCTGCGGCATCGTTCTTAAGATTTGCATCAAACCAGGCTATTGCATAAGCTGAAATTTTATCGGGAGTAAAAATACAGGTTGTATGTACTCCGCCCTTAAGTGAGGCATAAACAGCCGAACCGGTTACTGCATTATAGGCAGGCTTTACCCACATTGAGGATAAAACAATCAAATCCACAGTTCCTGTCATGAAAAATACAGGCTTACTGAGCTTTTCGGCCTCAGATTTATAATTAGAACCTGCAACTGAAAGAACACATTTTATTCTGCTGTCGGCAGCTCCCGCATTTACAGCGCTTCTTCCGCCCTGTGAATGTCCCGCAGCTGCAATGTTCTCTGTATCCACCTTGCCGTAAAGATCACTTGAAGGATCGCTGTTCTTTTGGAGAATGTAATCAACAGTATCACTTTGAGCAGTTCCGTCAGCAGTCATCACAGATGTATCGGCAGCAACTATATATCCTGCCGCAGCAATGCTTTTAAGTAAATTAAAATAGAGCTGAGTGATGCAGCCTGTTCCGTTTGCCCAGACAATTACCGGATATTTTTCATCGCTTTCTGTAATATCACCGGGATAAAACATAATTTTGCCTGAACCCCAGAAGTTTGTATCCTTAACGCATACTACAGAACTGTCCTGCTGAAAACAATAGGAATCAGCGACACCTGCAGATGCCGAAAAGGCAAACAAGGGCAGAATTAAAGCCACTGACAAAATTAACGTTAAAACTTTTTCTTCATATTTACTCTCCGTTCCGCCGCCGTTTTAACTGCTGCAAAACTCTCCGCAGCGACATCGGAAACAGCCAGGATAAGCCGCAATCTCTTACCCTTTTCCTTTGGCATATTAAATCAAAGTTTGCACCTTGATAAAATTCACAGCAGTCTATATAAATTTTAGCACAGTAAAATATTTACTGTCAATAAAACAAACAATTACAAAGCTTCTATAACGAGCGTCAATATAGACAAATTTTTCAGCATATTTTTTGTTTTGAAAATAAAAAAACTTATTCCTTATATTTACCCATGTATTTACAGTTTACTTTTTATGAAAAATATGATATTATCTTTACGAACAAATGTTCGAGGTGATTTTATGAAAGACCGCACCATACTCCACTGCGACCTTAACAACTTTTTTGCATCGGTGGAATGTTTCTTTGCACCGGAGCTGAAAAAAGTGCCTGTTGCAGTATGCGGCTCAAAAGAAGAACGGCACGGAATAGTACTTGCCAAAAACGAGCTGGCAAAAAAATGCGGAGTAAAAACGGCGGAAGCCATTTGGCAGGCTAAAAAGAAATGTCCCAATCTTGTAACTGTTCCGCCCCACTACGACAAATATGTGGAGTTTTCAGAAAGAGCAAAAAACATATATCGTGACTATACTGACCGCATAGAGCCTTTCGGAATCGATGAGTGCTGGCTGGACGTAACAGGCTGCGAATGGCTTTTCGGAAGCGGAGAAGAGATAGCCCACAAAATCAGAAGAAGAATAAAACACGAACTTGGAATAACGGCATCGGTAGGTGTAAGCTTCAACAAAGTATTTGCAAAGCTTGGCAGCGACCTTAAAAAGCCTGATGCCGTGACGGTTATATCCCATGAAAACTACAAAGAGAAAATATGGAATCTTCCTGCCGACTCCATAATCGGAGTAGGAAGAAAGACAATAAAGGTTTTAAACAATATAGGTATTGAAACTATTGGAGACATTGGCACTGCTCCGGAAGGGCTTCTTAAAGAGCTTTTGGGAAAAAACGGCGAAGCTTTGCGCCTTGCTGCCCTTGGTCTTGACAATTCCCCCGTTGTAGATGAAAGAGATTCTCCGGAAGCAAAAAGCATTGGCAGAAGCGTTACCTGCCGATACAGCCTTACCTCATGGGAGGACATCAGCCGTGTAGCCTTCTCCCTTTGTGAAAAAATTTGCTACTCCATGCAGAAAAACTGTATATTTACTGACTGCATAAAGGTTAGCATTAAAAACGACAATCTTTCCGTTCTCGAAAAGCAGAAAAAAATCATACAGCCAACAAACAGTCCGTCCGCAATGTATAATGAGGCAAAAACTCTTTTAAAGGAGCTTTGGAACGGCGTTTCTCCTGTAAGGGCTGTGGGAGTATATGCGGCTTCACTTACGGAAACCGGAAGCATCTGTCAGCTCTCATTTGATTCAGGAGCTGAGGAGCTTCAGAAACGTGATAATCTTGAAGAGAGTGTTTTCATGATACGCAGTAAATACGGCACCAATATGCTTAAACGTGCCGTGCTTTTGGATGAACTGCCATATTCTTCAAGGGATGACGGTCAGAACGGAACACCTGTACAGGAAATCTGCAAATAAAACAGCTGATAAATAAGCTCCAAACTTTAAAAAGTTTCCATATGAAAGGTTTGACAGTATAAAAAGCGACTGGGTTCCCTAAAATAATCTGTCATTACAAATCAGCTTTTGTAAAATAATGTATAGGTTCCAATTATTCAAACTATACAAAAAAATCTGTTGACAAACCAAATGTTTTCAGTTATGATATAAAAGTGCAGAAATATTGGACCGGAGGTGTTGTTTTTGGGTAGAAATTCACCCGACTACACCAACGAAGAAATTTATTCCGATGAAGTTCTTGCAGGCTTAGCCAAAGACGGCGACGCCAATGCAGTTTCTGTATTAATTGCAAGACTCATTCCGGTTGTTAAAAATAAGGTTTCACTTTACAAAGACTGCTGGCCGGGTCACGATGACCTTTTTCAGGAAGGTATGCTCGGTTTACTGTCAGCAACCAAAACCTTTGATCCGTCACGTGAAGCATCTTTTAAAACCTATGCTTCCGTATGTATCGGCAACAGAATAACCTCTGCCATAAGAGGTGCAGCCGGAAAAAAACGCATACCTGAAAATCAGTTCGTTTCACTTGAAGATGAAGAGTTGCCCTTGTCAGAGCCTCACCTTAACCCGGAAGAGGTTGTGCTTGACAATGAAGCGGTTGAAACTATTCAGGCCGCTCTTTTAAAACTGCTTTCCCCTTTCGAGCACAAGGTTTTAATGCTTTATCTTAACGGTCATTCCTATGATGAAATAGCCGTGCAGCTTGATTCCACCGCAAAATCGGTTGACAACGCATTGCAGCGAGTAAGGCGTAAGCTGAAATTCTTAATGTGAAAAGGTTTTATGCCTTTAGTTTATTCAAACGGACAAATAAGCGGATTTCCGCTTTAATATGCCCCCATAGCTTAAAGTAGAGCGTTGTTTATCCAAAGGTGTCGGTGCGATTCCGTCCAAGGGCAAAATTACATTCAAGCGAGGTTAAAAACAATGTACGAAGACAAGACTCTCATTTGCAAGGAATGCGGTAAGGAATTCGTTTTCACAGCAGGCGAGCAGGAGTTCTATGCAGAAAAGGGATTCGTTAACGAGCCCCAGCGCTGCAAGCCCTGCCGTGACGCACGCAAAAACGCTAACAGACCTGAACGTGTTATGTACGAGGCAACATGCGCTAAGTGCGGCGGTGTAGCAAAGGTTCCCTTCCAGCCCCGTGAGGACCGTGACGTTTATTGCAGCGAGTGCTTTGCAAAGATGAAGGCTGAGGAAGAAGCATAAGCTTAATTGTAAATATTTTTGCTGTTAGGTAAAATTTCTTCAAGGACGCAGTTTAACCTGCGTCCTTTCTTTTTGCCCCGGTATAGCGCAACCCTTAACGGACATATAATAATTCGGAAAGGAGTGTGTTTTATTGAGTGATATTAAAAAAGTAACCATTGGCGGAGCTGTTTTCACCATTATTCTTGGCACGCTGCTCCACTTTGTTTTTCAGTGGAGCGGGAATAATCCCGTAGTGGGAATTGTAGGTGCGGTAAACGAAAGCACCTGGGAACATTTAAAGCTACTTTTCTTTCCCATGCTGTTTTATGCCATATTTGAGTATTTCGCCTACGGAAAAGACACAGCTAATTTTATACCTGCAAGGGCAGTTTCAATACTCGCAGGAATGTTTATCATTGTATCTTCCTTTTACACCTATACCGGCATACTGGGAAAAAATCTTTTGCCCCTTGATATAGGCACCTTCATTTTAGGTACTGTGGGAGCCTACTTTATAGGATACAAAATCATGAAGTCGGATGCCCTTTCATCCAAAAAGATGAACATTGCAGGAATAGTCATACTTATACTGCTTATTCTCGCCTTTGCAGTGTTTACCTTCATTCCACCGGAAATAGGACTGTTTTTAGACCCATCAACAGGCAAATACGCTTTATAGTAAAATAACCCGCTGAAAATCAGCGGGTTTTCTTTTGCTTCTTGCGGCAGTTATATATAATATGATAAAATATCAGAAAGCGATAACATCTTTAATATTATCTCTTATGTAGGTTTCGGCAAATTTGATGAGCGTTTCAACGCTTTTGGGTACATCATGTGCCTCTTCACCTTTTGCATTTTTAAGGGAAGAAAAAACAGATTCCAGTTTATAACTCATTATTGAAGTTGCATACTTACCCGGTTCAGTAGGTATTGTAAACATTTCATCAGGAACTCGTCCGCAGGTACGGCAGGAAAGCAAAAGCCTGTAAACAATAAGGGCATAAATGCGGCATACTATTTCGCTGTATTCCTTACCTCCGTCCCTGTTAGCTTCTTCAATAACATTTGAGGCTGCACGAATAAGGGTCTGGAAATCCATAACATCATCACCGGGAATATCGTCCGGCTCAAGGCCGCCGTTAAATCCCATACGGCTGTCGCTTCTGCCAAGAAGATAGTCACAGGTTACGCCGTAAAATTCGCTTACCTTTACAACGAAATCAAGTCCGCATTCTCTTATCCCTTTTTCATAGTGGGAAAGAAGAGCCTGTGAAACGCCAAGCTGTGCCGCAGCTTCTTTCTGGCTTAATCCCCTTTCTTTCCGAAGCTCGCTGAGCCTGCTGGAAAAACTCTTATTCATAACAACACCCCAATTAGATTTTATAATTTATTTAGATATGTAGAATTATATACCAAGAGTATATTTATGTATATACAGATTTTTACCAAATTTTATATATTTTTTTTGGAGGAGCTATGAAAACATACCTTATTCATCTTGTACGAAACGGTTTGACAACAGGAAACACTCAAGGCAGATACATAGGTCACACAGACCTTGAACTGAGCCTGGACGGTGAAAAACAGCTTAAACGCCTTAAAGAGGAAATGGTTTATCCTCCTGTTGAAGCAGTATTTTCAAGTCCCATGAAACGCTGCACAAAGACAGCGGAAATTCTCTATCCTGATCAAAAGCCCATCATCTTGCGTGATCTCATCGAATGCAATTTTGGTGAATTTGAGGGTAAAACCGCTCAGGAACTTGAAAACAGTCCTCTTTTCCCCCGCTGGCTTGCCGGTGAGGATATTGAGCCTCCTTTTGGAGAGAGCAACCGTGAATTTGCCACAAGAGTCTGCGGATGCTTTGAAAAGATAATTGAGGGTGTAATGAAAACAGGCACACAGAATACTGCTGTCTTTACCCACGGCGGAGTAATAATGACCCTTTTAGCAGCTTACGGTCTTCCCGAAATGCCCATGCATCAGTGGATGACCCCCAACGGCTGCGGATTTACAATCAGAGTAACCCCCTCCGTTTGGATGAGAGGCAGAAAATTTGAAGTTATAGGCGAATTTCCGTTCTTCCCTGAAAGTGAAGAGGAAAACTATTCAGATTATGAGGATGATTTTTCCGGTTCGTTTTTCGCAATTGACCTTGAAGACGAGGAAGAAGAGGAAGAAGAGGAAGATAAAAACTAACTTTATATAACAAAATAAAATAACATATTAAAAATGCACCTTGTTGATAAAAAACAAGGTGCATTTAAATTTTGTACAGTGCTTTAAAATTTTTATTTCTCTGAAAGATTCAGAACGTCGTCATATACAAACTTTTCACGTTCATTGGCTGTACGTGGTGTTACACTGACGTTTTCAAGTACAAGTGTATCAACGTGTCTTGCCCAAAGTCCGTATGCAGGAACATCCTTAAAGCGCCAGTTTTCAGGATATGTTGTAGGATACTCCGGTATAAAGGGACGCCATACGATATTCTCTTCGCTTTCTCTGTAAGTGACACGTATATTTTTCATTGTAACATTCTTAATATAATTTGTATCACCGTGATGCTCTACGCCGGAAATAATCATAGGCAGTTCTGCATTCTTTGAAGTTACGTTTTCAATAACGATATTTTCTACCTTACCTGCCATATCCTTTGCATCGTCCTCATACTTGTTGCGGTTGCAAAGACGGATAAATACGGGACATGTAACTTTGTCTGTCTCAAGGTTACGCACTGTAATATCGCTTACAACGGAACCGTCGGCAGACTCAATGGAAACACCTGAAACCGAGCCGGGATAAATATCCGGAAGGCTTGCCTTACAATCTTCAATTGTAACGTCGCTGATGTCGCTGTAAGTTTCTGTTCCTATCTTAAATGCGTTTGTGCAAGTGATAACCTCACAGTCTGAGATTTTTATATTGGACATTGCACGGGGATTTTCATCCTTGCCGTTTTTAATTACAACTCCGTCATCGGCAGTTGAAATAAAGCAGTGCTCAACTTTAACATCGTTTGAACCTACAATGTCAATACCGTCTGTATTAGCCACATGACGGTTATTGTTGATAACCATATTCTTGACACTTACATCGTCGCACTGGTCAAGTTTCAAAGTCCAGCACATAGAGTTTTCAAGAACAACATTATCCACTACAACATCTTTGCATCCTCTGAGCCATACCATAGCATCGGGTCTGCCATCAATGCCGAAACGTATTCTTGCACGGTATTCGCTTTTCATGGTTCTTACATCGGAAACTTCAAGAGGCTCAAACAGCGGTGACTTTTTAGGTGCAGATACAAAATACTCGCCCTCACCGCAAATTTTTCCGGGACCTGTAATCTTTATGTTTTCAGCGTTCTCAGCTTTTATAAAAGAGCCTGAAAAATCGCTGAAATTATGGCTTGCAACAAGTGAAGAATCCTTTGAAATGCAAAGAGTTACGTTGCTCTTAAGGTTTATAGTACCTGAGCGGTATGCTCCGCCGGATACAAGCACGATTCCGCCACCGTTAGCTGAACAAGCATCAATTGCCTTATTGATTGCATCGGTATTAAGTTCCGCATCGGTACTTGCTCCGTAGTCACGGATATCATAAGTTTCTCCCTTTACAGGAGTTGTTCCGATAAGATACAGCGAAAACGGAACATCGGCATAAAAGTCGCCCTCCTGTATAGGCACGACCTCACCGGAATCCTTAGTAAAATACCAGTAGAGACCTCCGGCAATACAGGCACAAGCAATAACTGCTGCCAAAATGCCAATAATTACTTTTGATTTTTTCAAGGATAATCCCTCTTTCCTTAATATTCTTTATATCATCAGAATTTTAAATAAACTAATCTGAGCTTTATGAAAATATTTTCTCGCCAACCTCTTTAAGTGATTTTGAAGACGGTGTAACAGGGTATTCCTTTCTTGAACAGACCCACTGCCATTCCTGCTGGAACCAGTCTATTTCTGTTTTCTCGCCGGTTTCGATTTCCTTTGTCTTAGCTTCAATCCAGCGTTCCCAGCGTTTAAGATATAAGTCCTCAGCAAGACCTGACCACTGACGGTTTGAATAGTCATGAAGCTGTCCTACATCGCTCTGATACTGTCCGCCCCAGGTTGTAATAAGCATTTTTGCATTGAGCATAAACAGATCTTTTGTAAAATCGTCGTCATCCTTGCAAAGATCCTGTGCCATTGAAATCCAGCCGCCTACAAGCCATTCAGGGTTAGTACCGATTATGTCGCAGGTAGTATGAATTTTTCCGAGGAATTTCTCTGACTCTGATTTAAATAATTCAAGGTTCTTTGTTTTATAGGCGTCGCCCATAGCTTTTTGATTTGCCTGAAGTCTGTTTGACATAACCTGACGAAGACAATCAGCTACATCATAGCTGTACTCACTGCTTTCGGAAAGCTTATCGTAATCTTTGAGAAGCAGCTTTACGGCATTTTCAAACTTTTCAGTATCATAGTAAATAAATGCTGTTCCCCATGTAGAAGCGGATTTTACATTTTCAGAAGGTCTTGCACACATTGCTGACTCAGGTGCACCTTCTCCGCCGCCGGCAGTGGAATTATAAACAGTTTCGAGAAGCAGTTTCCATGCTTTAAAAGCGTTTTCGGATTCTCCTCCGTAACGTCTTTCGGCATAATCTTTAAGCCACTGTTTTACATCAATCTTTTCAGCTATGCCGTTTTCATTTTTCTGCCAGGGCATTTCAAGGAAAAAGTCAAACATAACGGGATTTGAACGTGATGCCTCCTGAGTTATTCCGACTCCTCCCATAGCTTTAGCTGTATTCATGGCATCGGGTACATCGCTGCAAAGTGTTGCAAGATGACCGTTGAGACCCATTCTTCCGCCGAAGTTATTGAGCATACAGAAAATCCATGGTGTAAAGTGGAACTCCTTGCCTCTAAAGTTTTTCCAGTGAGGTTTATTTTCCGCAAACAAGTCAAGAATAAGAAGTCTTTCTTTTTCCTTGCGAGCTGCCAAAAGTATGCCGTTTGAGGGGTTTTTATCCCACGACTGAATTACCCACACGCCTTTTGGATCAAAGTTTTTCATAGCTGCAATTATGTTTTTGCCCACACTGTAAAGGGATACTCCCTTACGATTTCCACCTTCATGGAACGGGTCGGTTGCATAGGCGTGAGCAAATTTTCCGTAAACCTCTGCCTGAGATTCATAGAAAAGCTTTGCATAGCGTCTGAAAGATTTTGTATTTGTCTTTACCATCCAAGGTCTTTCGTATTTATTCCATAAGCCCTGTGGAAGCACCTTTACTTTGGGGTCTTTCTTTTCTATATCAGCAGGTATCATTCCGCTGTAACCTTCTAAAACAGGCGCCATACCCATTGCACGCATAAAGAACTGATTCTTTCTTGCAAGCTCTGTACGCTTTTTAAACCAGCTGTCCGGCAGAGGACCGCCGAAAGCAGACATATTTGACATATAAAGCCATGCAAAATATGCGGGACCGGTTAAAAACTTTTTTACCTCTTCATATGTATAGCCGATTTTCATCATGAATCTGCGCCATACTTCTTCCTGAGCCGTAATATCAAGAACAAGATTTATACCGTTAAGAGCAAGATAATCCAGCTCCTGCTGCCACTGTTCTTCATCCCAGAAAGCCATAGTATAGGAATGAGTGCAGTAGTTATAGGCATATCTGTTTTTCGCTCTGCAATACCTTGTAATTTCCCCATCAAATAAAGGGGGATTTTCGGGAAGATTCATCTGCTTTCCCATTTGTGAAACATGACATTTACAGTAATACTTAAGATAATGGTTTATGCCTGCCGCAAGGCTTAATCCATTTCTTCCTGTTACAAGGATTCTGTCCCCTTCAACGGAAAGAGTAAAGAAATCGGTATCACCCTGTGCAAGAGAAAACTCGAACCAAACTACATATTTTTCGCCCATTACTCGGCTTACAAGTCCTTCAACCGCTTTATATGTATCACTGTCGGTTATCTCCCTTGCCCAGGAAGTTTTGTCGAAATCCTCCGCTCCGAAATTCAACTCTTCCTCTTCGCAGTTTTCAAAGCTGTCATATTCGCCGTCAAAAGTTTCCAATGTAAAGGTTTTAGCGGTAAGATTAAGCATTCTTATAAACCTTATCTTTCCGCTGTAAGGAACAGTGAGGTATTTTTCATTTTCTTTTAAATCAAAATCCCCTATAAGCTTAAAGCTTCTCTGATCTGTGCCGCCGTAAACTCTCACTGAGCCTTTGCCGTTGTAACCGAATTTAAGGTTTTCAACATCACAAAGTCCGCCTAAATCCGCTTCCCAAAACTCAAGTTCTGACTGGGGACACCAGTCGATACTCACTATTTTGCAAATTTTATTCATCTACTCAAACACCCCTGATATTCATCTTGCATATATCCATACCGAAATCCAGAGCTAAATCTACATTTCGGAAATGTTCTGATTATTTATAAATTTTTCCTATTGCGCCTAAAAACAGCCTGTCAGGTAAAATCCGCTTTAATACCATAACCGCTTTATACATTGCGCCAACAGTTATATGTACCGGCGGATTTTCCTTTTCGCTTGCCTTTAGCGCAGCCATGGCAGGCTTTAAAGGTGAAGCTCCATTTTCTTCGTCGTGAGCCATTCTGGCAACTGCGCTTTCACAGTGCTCTCGATACGGAGAATTTGGGGGCAGCGACATTTTACGTGCATCGGTAAAACCTGTTTTTGTATCTCCCGGCTCTATAATGCAGACTCTTATTCCGAAATCCTTTGTCTCGGCTCTGAGAGCCTGAGCATAAGCATCAATAGCGTATTTACTGGAAGCATAATGGCTCTGATATGGCAGAGGAACTCTTCCTGCAACAGAGCTCATAATGAGCACAAGGCCTTTCCCATGATTTCTGAAAATCGGAAGCACATGACGGTTTACCCTTAAAACTCCAAAGTAGTTTACCTCAAACTGTCTTCTTGCATCCTCTTCAAATGTATCCTCGGCAGCTCCCGCAATGCCCATACCTGCACAGCAAAGAACTATTCCGAGTCCGGTTTCGCCTGCTATTTTCTCAACGCCGCTTTTTACCGACTCTTCATCGCACACATCCATTTTTATGGAAATTATTTCTCCGTTGCCAAGTTTTTCCGTCTTTTCTTCACAGTGCCTTGAAGCTGCCCATACCGTATATCCTTTTTCAGCGAACAACTCCGCTGCAGCTCTTCCTATTCCGGAAGAGCCTCCTGTAATAAGTATACTTTTACCGTAAGGAAATAACATAACAAATGCCATAGGGCACAAATTCAAAAGGCAAAACAAATTTGCCTGTAAGAAGTTATGTCCGTTATCCTTTCTGTATATTTTCAGTCCTTAAAATTAAGGAAATCTTCCGAATGTTCCCTTATGTATTTTGCTGACAGTCCGCTGACATCTGTTGTGCTGATTATTTCTGCAAACTCTTTGTCAAGACGTGAAATCTCATCAGCGTCCACAGAAACCTCTTCGTTATTGTCATCGGACATATTGTACTCTTGTTTTATAATCTCTGTAAGTTTTTTATTTTGGAAAACTTCATCCGCCGCCTGTGAAACAAGTCCCGTCAAAGGCTCTCCGTTCTTTTTGAAAAACTCATAAAGACCGTCCTTCGTATCTTCTATAAGATACTGGAGAGTGTAGACATATTTACAGGAAAGAGGAAGTTCACCGAATCTTTCCTCCATATCAATATGCCTTTCAAGATGAAACTGGATGCTTGCAGCTGCTCCCTCAAGAAGTTTTTCATCGGGAGTGTTTTCTATCTTCTCTTTTGTAAGCTCTTCAAAGTCTCGTTTCAGCTCTGCCTGATGAATAAGCTGCTGTTTTAATTTCTCCTGACGTCGGTAATGCTCCTTTGAAGTTTTTGATGCCTTACGGCACATGAAAATAAGAAGTACCACAGCAAGTGCAAGTAAAATCCACAAGTAGAAATTATCCATTTTTATTCCTCCTGAAGCGCTTTATATATTTCTCCTTTTTTAATTCCCGTATCTCTTGCCGCAAGTCTTGCAGCGCCGCTGACAGCCTCTCCGTTTTCCATATATTCCTTAGCTATTTTTACGGCGTCTGCCAGTGTCCAGCGAAGCTTCTGCTTTTTGGCTCCCTCAATAACCAGGACTATTTCGCCTTTTATTTCGCCGTTGGGATAATCCTCTGCGGCTTTTTTGAGGGTTGTCCTGATTACTTCCTCATGTATTTTTGTTATCTCCCTTACAATGGCAATACGTCTGTCACCTAAAACATTTGCCATATCCTTAAGGGTTGCAGAAAGCTTATGGGGAGCTTCATAAAAGACCATGGTTCTTGTTTCGTTTACTATTTCTTCAAGGTGTTCTCTTCTGCTCTTTTTATTGACGCTTAAAAATCCCTCAAAGGTAAAACGTCCCGTAGGAAGACCCGACATGGCAACTGCCGTTGCGAAAGCCGTAGGTCCGGGTACAGCGCAGACCTTCACTCCCATTTCGTGGCAGATTGAAACAAGCTCTTCGCCGGGGTCAGAAATAGCCGGCATACCTGCATCGCTTACAAGAACGCAGTTTTCACCGTTTAAAATACGCTGTAAAATCTCTCCTCCACGTTCTCTCTTATTATGTTCAAAGTAGCTCATCATGGGCTTTTTTATGCCTAAGTGATTTAAAAGCTTTACTGTTACCCTTGTATCCTCGGCAGCTATAAAGTCGCACTCCTCAAAAGCCTTTGCAGCTCTCGGAGACATATCCCCTAAATTTCCTATGGGCGTACCCACAACATAAAGTATTCCGCTCATTTAACATTCTCCCTGTAATCGCCTAAAATCCTGAGCAGCTCTTCCGAATCGCCGCCGTCGGGATTTTGAATAAACAAATTTTTTTCAACCCTCATTCCGGGCTTTCCGCCTTTTCTGCCTTCAATAAGTACAAGCCAAGGCTCACACTGACTGTTTTTGCTGACAAACCTTATACGCTTGGGCTCAATTTTAAATGCGCTCATTTTGCAAAGTATTTCGCAAAGTCTTTCGGGACGATAGCAAAAACAGACCTTTCCGCCGTATCTTACAAGATATGCAGCGGCGGCGCACACATCATCGGCAGTGCAAAGAGTTTCATGCCTTGCTATTTTTTCCGCAGTTACTGTACTTTCTATACCTGCTCCTGCTCCCTTATAAGGAGGATTCATGGTAACTATATCAAAGCTTCCCGCAGGAGGTAAGCTTTTTTTATCCTTTATATCGCAGTTAATTACCTGCATCTTTTCAGAAAGCCCGCTCTTTTCTATTCCCTTTTTAAACTGCTCGGCGCCTTTCTCCTGAATTTCAATTCCGCATACAAAGGCCGGAGAGGAATTACGCATCATGGCAAGGGGGATTATTCCGCAGCCGGTTCCCATATCGCAGACTTTATCCCGCTTTCCCGGAGAAGCAAAATCGGCAAGCAAAAGAGCATCCGTACCGAAACCGTGTGAAGCCGAAATTACAGCATATATTCCTTTTCCCAAATGTTCATATCTTTCCTGTTCCTCAGCCACGGTTTCGCCTCCTGATTATTCTACATGCACAAATTTGAATGTAAATTCATTTTTCTCAATATTATTTTCTATTATATTATAAATGAATTTTACAGGCAAGAATAAAAACTTTTTGAAAAGTTCAAAATGAAAAAGGCACTGTGAAAATTCACAGTGCCCCAAACGCTGCCTTAATACACAGCTTTGTTTATAAATTTACCGGGAAACGAGGTTATTTCATACCGTCTTCGTAAGCCTTGATCATCTTCTTGACCATCTGACCGCCGATAGAGCCGGCCTGCTTAGATGTGAGGTCACCGTTGTAACCCTGCTTGAGGTTTACGCCAACTTCGTTAGCAGCCTCCATCTTGAACTTATTGAGAGCCTCACGTGCCTCGGGCACAAGGCTTGAATTACCGTTCTTAGCCATTATTCGTTTCACTCCTTACTTACTTTTTTCTTGCGTCTGCCTTCATAGTATGTTCGGAGTATTTTCGATTTATTAATGTTAATTTTTAGTAATTTTTAAAGTCCCTTTGCAGTGAGTTTTAAGACGATAACAATCTAAAATTTAAAAAGAAACAGTATATATCTTTCTTATTATAAATTCCACACATTTTCAGCAGTGGTTGAAACTCCGTTCGCTCCTGCCTGAAGTGCACCGATAACATCTTCCTTCTCACTGATGAGTCCGCCTGCTATCATTGGAGTTTTTATTTTTTTCTTCAGCTTACTGATTATTTTAGGCATAACTCCGGGCATAATCTCAATTGCATCACTTTTTTCCGCAATAGTGGCATTTACTACATTATCGAGGGAAAGAGAATCTATAATAAAAAATCTGCGCACTGTAAGCATTCCCATTTCCTTTGCAATTTTAATAAGACCGGCTTTTGTGGATATGATACCATCAGGAGATATATTTTCATGTATATACCTTAATGCCACGGCATCCCGTGAAAAGCCCTCTATAAGATCTATATGAATAAAAATCATCTTTCCGTTTTCATGGGCTCGCTTTACTGCATCAGCCAGATTGAAAATATCGCCGCTTAACATAAATATGATCTCGCAGGGGGAATTTACCGCATTTTCAAGCATCTCCATGTTTTTTACAGCTGCTATCACCGGTGAATTATCCATTCTTTCATGAAATTTGTTTTCCATATTTCTGCCCCCATTGACATATTTTTACATCGCTTTCTTTATTTTTTTATGATTATATCACATTTTTCTGCCTTTTTAAACGCAATGAAACCAAATACATATTCCCTTTTACAAAAATAATTTTCCTAAAGTATGGAATATTACAGATTTTGTGTTATAATATCAAAGGCGTGAGGCGTAATTGCCTCTTCATTTATTATTTGCTTTTTTCTTTTTTTACATAAATTCAAATATATTAAGGAGAGTGCCGTATTGGAGAAAATAGTTATCAACGGTGGAAAGAGACTTTGCGGCGAAGTTAACATCAGCGGAGCCAAAAATGCCGTGGTTGCGATTATTCCGGCTACCATTCTTGCACAGGATGTTTGCAGAATTGAAAACATTCCCAATATCAGCGACGTTACAATGATGATAAGAATCCTTCATCAGATGGGCGCCGATATTCACGTTATAAATAAAAGCACAATCGAAATTGATACAAGACATGTAAACTCTTTTATTGTTCCCCATGAGATGACAAAGCATCTTCGTGCTTCATATTATCTCATAGGAGCTCTGCTTGGAAGATACAACAGAGCAAGAGTTGCCATGCCCGGCGGATGCAATTTCGGTGTTCGTCCCATTGACCAGCATATAAAGGGATTCAAATTCTTAGGCGCTGAAGTTTCCGTTGACAATGCCATTGTAGATGCAAGAGCAGAAAAACTTATAGGCAGCTCTATTTATCTTGATGTTGTCACTGTAGGCGCAACTGTAAACATCATGCTTGCAGCAGTAAAAGCCAAAGGTCTTACAATAATCGAGAATGCTGCAAAGGAACCCCATATAGTTGACCTTGCAAACTTCCTTAACTCAATGGGTGCTGATGTAAGAGGCGCAGGAACCGACGTTATTAAAATTCACGGTGTTGACTCTCTTCACGGCTGCACTTATTCCATAATTCCCGATCAGATTGAAGCAGGCACTTACATGGTTGCAGCAGCAGCTACAAAAGGCGATGTGCTTATTAAAAACGTTATTCCTAAGCATCTCGAATCAATTTCAGCAAAACTTATTGAATGCGGAGCAGAACTTACAGAATATGATGATGCTATCAGAGTTAAAGCTGACAGCAGACCTAAAAAATGCAATATTAAAACAATGCCTCATCCCGGTTTCCCCACAGATATGCAGCCTCAGATGGCTACTCTCCTTGCTTTGGCTGAGGGTACAAGTATTATTTCCGAAAGCGTTTGGGATAACCGTTTC
>OGWT01000968.1_pt1 | contig 22795 bp, 22 predicted proteins | sample 1576101 | NCBI WGS metagenome assembly OGWT01 (sample SAMEA3541481, study PRJEB24748) | human gut metagenome | biome: human gut; feature: human-associated habitat; material: faeces | place: China | collected 2012 | reverse complement strand
ACGATTTATATCAATGACATGTATAAGAAGTATCAGGACTGTGGTGATCTTGAGGTGTCACATCATTGACAAATGTACATCGCCATGATACGATTTGAAAAATATATATATTTTTTGTCGGAAGTGTAGAGTTTTTTGTCGGATACTTTTCTAAAATAAATAAGCTATTACATCTTTATGAAGGTGTTTCAGCATTTGACACAAGGGGTTATCGCAGAAAGACCTATTTTTTGCAATAACTCAAGTAGAAATGAAGTGAATATCGATGATGCAGCAATTGTATAAATTGACATATGTCAAAAATGGGGGGGGTAGAAGCCTACTGACCGTGAATGACGCTCAGGAGAGAATGACAAAAGGAGGACTTTATGAATATTATCAAACATAAATATGGCAAACGAACGGTATCTCTGCTGCTTGCGGTAATTTTGGTGCTATGCCCTTTGCAGGTTAGGGCGGCAGATAACAAGCCAACCATCGAAATTGGTGACTACATTCAGATGGGTACTTATGGGGGAGAGCCAATTGTGTGGCGTTGTGTAGCGAAGGATAGCAATGGGCCATTGATGCTTTCGGATAGAGTATTGTGTGATTACATGCCCTATGATGCAAAAACCAACAAAAATGCCGAAACAGGCTCGCACCGGCGCAATAGCTGGAGAGATAATTTTGGTTCTAACCACTGGAGAGACAGCAACATACGTTCTTGGCTCAATTCCAACGCTGAAGCAGGAAAAGTGAAATGGCTTTGCGGAAATCCGCCAACAGAGGATTCTGTCTATCCTAAAACGGCAGCATATGACCAAAAGGAGGGCTTCCTTCGCAGCTTTCGTTCGGATGAGCTGGGAGCGATTCGAACGGTGAAGCAGCGTTCTATCGTTTCCCATCCGGAGTATACGGCAGGTTATATCGACGCAGCCGGTGTTGATCTTCCCTATAACACCACAATTGATACGGTAGCGGATGGGTATGACAGTGCCCATTATGAATATATTTGGGATAGAGTTTTTCTGCTGGATGTTCAGCAGCTCAAAACGGTTAATGATAACCTGAACGGCTACCATATCGCAAAAAACAGAAGCGGTGTAGCATGGAACTATTGGCTGCGTACACCGATTACAACCTGTAACCATGATATGCGATTTGTGACCCCTCAAGGGAATATTTTGCGTGACGCACCCTATAAGGGATATTACGGCGTTCGTCCTGCCTTCTATCTGAATACGGAAAATTACACCGTATCATCCGGCACAGGACAGAGCGCACAGGACCCCTATGTTGTTTCCGCACCGGATGCGCCGGATGACAGCATTGGCATATCCGGCGCTGTGCGAGAGGATGTGAATGGTGACTGGAATGTGAACACGGATGAGTATCTACAGCTGGAGATGAGTACCCTCTACACTGAGGATCCTGCATATGCAAATGTAACCGTACCGGTGTATACAATCCAGAAGCCTCGCAGCGATAAGGAGAACATGGTGATTGTGTACTGCGCCGAGGGCTACACCAAAAGCCAGCAAAAGCAGTTTGTCGAGGATGTAAAAAAGCTGTGGGGGGAGGTATTGCAGATAGAGCCATATCGCAGCATGGCGGATCGCTTTAATGTCTATGCACTCTGCACGGCATCGGTGGATGGCTATGGCGGTACCAGCACATTTTTTGCTGCGACCGCCAAAGGAGGAATTTCTACTAACAAAGGGAACTGGCGCAACCATGTTTTGGAGCGCATCATAGGCCCTGCGTTTATCGAGAAGATTCATGACGCACATATTCCTAATGAAACGCATCCAAACGAAAACACGATGGATCATAATTATAGACAGTATGATTATGTGTATGAAAATATCAACCAATTCGTTGTGTTGGCGAATAGCGGTGAGTATTTCGGTGGCTCTCATGATAATAAACAATATGGTATTCACTATATTGTTGCGTCAGCGAGAAACGCATATTCTGCGTTTACCCAGCGGCATGAACTGGGACACGGTCTGTTCCATCTGGGAGATGAATATAATTATAGCACTGTTCCTGTAGATGAGTGGAATTACACTACATCACTGAATATGACTGCAACAAAAGATCCCACGAAAGTGAAGTGGAAGCAGCTGCTTGGCTTCCGTAATACCTATACCTGCCCGCATCTTGACTACTATCCTTATACCTATAATTCCAGCAGGGATTGTCTGATGCGAGAAACCTTTCAGAATGATTTTTGCGATGTGTGCAAGCTGCAGGGCATGAAGGTTATGAGTCAGCTCATTAAAAATCCCCCTGCGCTTTATGTGGCTGTTCCTGAGGTGAAAAAGTATATCGGTGATTACAGAAATCCTGCAGAAAAACCTTTTGCCTTTGAGGCAGCGAATTCCTCCGCATATGCGAGCTATCAATATGACAGGAATAGCCGTCTATTAAGCGGCGGCAGTAAAAACAACTTTGATTATAGCAAAATGAAGGGGCAGCAGGTTGAGCTGCGTACCATTATACAAAATCTTTCGGATACCCAAGCGAAGACTGTGACCCTGCGCCTGTGGGTGGAACATTCCAACGGTGACAAAGCGGTCACGACAGATGGGAAGCAGGTTTTCACTACAAAGGAGTTTGACATCCCTGTTTGGAAAGAGAAAAGTAAATTCTGGCCAAAGGGTGCATTGGATTACAAGGGCAGCGACTTTGATTCCGGCCTTGTCAACTGCTCTCTGGTTTACACGATTCCGGAGAATGCCATTCTGCAATACGGCGATACCATCGGCTTTGATATTGTAGATGGTGCGACAGGCGAGGTATTGGCTCATGATGATACGGAGAAGCAGCGCTATGTCGATGTCACCATCCAATATCAGCTGGAGGACGGCACAGATGTTCCAAACACCATGCCGACTACCTTTACTGTTCCGGTAGGCAAAAAGGTTGATTGGCAGCCGCCGCAGGAACTGCACGGCTACGTTTTTGTTCACGCGGAGGGAATGGAAGAGACTGTCCCGAGCAATGGTATGACGATTCGTTATATTTATAAAAGGACTGAGGAACGCCCCGAGCCGCCGGTGACAAAAAATTATACGGTGAAATATGATTGGGGCTCTGTATTCCCGACAGGCGTAACGCTGCCGCAGAATAGCAACTCCTATTCCAGCGAGCAGCAGGCGAGGGATGCTGTGGATACGGAATATACCGCTGCAACTCGCATTAAGGCGCCAAAGGATGGCAAAAACGGCACATGGGCTTTTTCGGGCTGGGGTACCGGCAGCTTAAACGATACAACCGTGGTATTCAGTGGAAGCTGGAGTTTTACGGCGGATACAGCGCCGATAACGCCTCCGAGCGGTACAGCAAGCTACAAGATTACCGCAACGGCAGGTATCGGTGGAACAATCTCTCCCGGTGGCACGACAACGGTATCTGCCGCAGGTCAGCTTACATATACAATCAAGGCGAACGAAGGATATTATATTGCGGACGTAAAGGTGGATGGTTCGGAAGTGACAGCAACCACAAGCTACACCTTTAGTGATGTGAATACTGATCACACCATAGAAGTTACCTTTAAACAGGAAAGCCAGACACCGGATGTGCCGGATGTGATTGCACCAAGCATAACCACACAGCCTGGCAATGCGACAGTGAAGGTAGGTGAGACTGCGTCCTTTACCATAGCAGCAAGCGGTACAGATCTTACCTATCAGTGGCAGATAGACAGAAATGATGGGAAAGGATGGGTAAACATTGACGGTGCAACGGCAACGAGCTATACCACATCCACAGTCAATATAAGCTGCAACGGATTTAAGTATAAGTGTGTTGTTTCAAACAGCGCAGGAAACGTAGAGAGTAATTCCGCAACATTGACCGTACAGGATGCGGGCGGTTCCGATAATCCTGACACACCGAATAACACCTATCAGATTATTGATGGAGCAAACAGTAGTTGGACGCATGACAGTGATGGTAATATCACCATCCGGGGTAACGGAGACTTCTCCAAGTTTACCGGAGTTAAGGTGGACGGAAATTTGATAGACAGGAGCAACTACACTGCAAAGGAAGGCTCTACCATTATCACACTGAAAGCTTCCTACCTGAATACACTTTCGGCAGGAACCAATACAGTTGAAATCCTTTGGACGGATGGTTCTGCAAGCACCACATTTACCATCAAAGCAAATACCTCTGATAACAGTGATAACAACCAGAATGACAATAACAATAGCGATTCCTCTGATGACAAGCCATCGAGTGGAACTGATAAGAAGGATGTGACTGCACCTAAAACCGGGGACAACACACCGAGTGTATGGCTGTTTATACTATTAATTCTTTCCGGAACGGGATTGATTATTACCGTAAAGAAACGCAGAGAAAATTTGAATTCATAGAAACGATAGTTAAAAAATGAAACGAGAAAATAACCATGGAGAAGGCGGGCATGTATGTCCGTCTTTTTTTCAAAGAAAACACAACAGGGAGTGCACGCTGCGGAAGAGGTGAAAGAAAAGACACAGACGGAATCAAAGCAGAAGGCGTGTATGGGAATGGAAATGGAAATTTCTTCTCAATCAGGTAAATCCTAAAAATGCAATGCGCTCATTTGGAACATTTGTTTCTAAGATTGATTGGTCGAAGTCAGATTCCTTAAGAGAACTGTTTAGACCATTTGAGCATCTTGGGACAGAAAAGATATATGCTTTATAGACATAAAAAGCAAGATTGAATAGCAACCCTCCCAAAGTTGCGCATTTGCAACCAATGTTTTCTTTACTTTCAGCCACCTGTCGGTATAATTTTGGGTATAAATTGAATTGGAGGTATTTATTTTGATAGGTGACAATATTAAGTTTTACAGAAAAAAGAATCAGCTTACACAGGATGACATTGCTGAGGCATGTAATGTGACAAGACAGGCGGTGTCGAAATGGGAGAACGGTGAGAGCCTTCCGACGGTCGACAACCTGTATGCCTTGAGCAGGTTGTTGCACACATCGGTAGATGACATACTGATAGGCGAGAAAGAGAGGGACGATGAGCCCTCTCTTTCTTTTTTCTTTTATATTTTTCTTTGGTTTTCTTGCCCTTCTGAAAGTCCATTTTATATCCTCAATTTCCTCATCTGTGGTAGAAATCGGTGTGTTATTAACAATTATGGAAAGACCGTAAATGGCTGTTTTTTTAGATATTGACGGAGTGCTCAATTCAAGTAAAATAACAGACAGGAATTTTGATTATCCGGAACTTGCAATGTCAAAGTAAATGCTATAGAATATTTTCATATCAATTAAAAGCAAATGAGGAGATTTAAAGTTATGAAACAGAAATTGAGAAACCTTTCGGCACCGGCAAATATAATATTTGCCATTCTTGCAGTTTTTATTTTCATTGCACCCTTGCAGTTGAGCGGAAAAGTCCTGGGACTGATTCCGGGTATGGAAAAGGCGGATGACTATCTGCTGCAGGCTATTGTGGAGACTGTTGTTTTAGTTATTTTTCTTGGCATCACATATATATTTGGGCTGTGGGATATCTTTAAGGAAAATGCAGCAGGATGGACCAGAAGCTTTTATACAGGCGGTTTTTTCATAGTGTATTGTTTGTATGCTGTTGTTTCAGGCATTTATTTGTGTTTTTTGAGCGAGCATGGTGACGTGAAGGCATTTTACAATATCATCTTTTTCTTTATCGCGGTCTGCCTTGTAGGGCTCGTTGAGGAGCTGGTGTTCAGAGGAGTGGTGTTTAATCTGCTGCTGAGAGCTTTCCCAAAGACGAAAGGTGGAATCACAGGAGCCGTAGTTTTGGGAGGCGTACTGTTTGGATTGATGCATTTTTCCAATATGGGCGCAGGGGTTAAGTTCAGCAGTTGTCTGATACAGGTTATTTCAGCAGGTCTCATGGGGGTGCTGTTTTGTATGATATACGCTTCTACACGCAATTTCTGGATGCTTGCCATTTTCCATACTGTTGTAGATATGGGAGGACTTTTATCATCTGGAATATTTGAGGGTGGCGGAGCAGCCGAAAGGATTAATGAGTTTTCGGCGATGAACTGTATCGCATTTATCGTGCTCGGTATTCCTATGTTTGTTATGCTGCGTAAGTCAAGGCGTATCCGTCTTGAGATGCTCTACAACAATGTAACTGTCATAGATGACGAGAGAGAGGGCGCTAAGCTGGCAGTGGTTTCACTGGTGCTTGGCATTTGCAGTATTATTTTCTCGTTTTTTGGATATCTGATGGGGCTTGGAATTGTCGGCATGCTTGCTTCCAAAATGTCAAAAAAGGCAAAGCAGTATAACAATGCAATAGCAACTGCCGGTTTGATTACATCGATAATAGGATTTGTGCTGTCGGTCATCTGCACGATTGGCATGATGGTGCTGTTTGCAAGCGGCATGTACGACAGGCTTGTTAATATGTCAATGCTGCAATAATATGAAGCAGACCTTTGAATGTGGTATAAAGTCTACATTCAAGGGTCATTTTTTAAGGAGAAACCATGAATATTTTACTGACAGCAATAAATGCAAAATACATACATTCAAATCTTGCAGTTTACTCACTGCGCGCCTGTGCCGGGGAGTACAGGGATGCTGTGGAGCTTGCGGAATACACGATAAACAATCAGAAGGATTACATTCTTGAGGAGCTTTACAAGAGAAAGCCCGACGTACTTTGTTTTTCGTGCTATATATGGAATATTGATTATGTGACTGATATTGCACGCGAGTATAAAAAGCTTTGTCCGTCAGTGTCGATATGGGTTGGAGGCCCTGAGGTGTCTTACGAGGTGGAGGCATTTTTGCGGGAAAATCCATACATAGACGGTGTGATGATAGGCGAGGGTGAGGATACCTTTAGAGAGCTGTGCGGTTATTATGCGCATAAAAGAAAGCTGAGTGATATTGCAGGCATTGCTTTCAGAAAAAACAGCACAGGTAATAGTACAAGTAATAGAACAAGTGTGAACAACGCAGGCTGCAAAGCGGATGAAATAGTATTCACAAGTCCACGCCCAATCAAAAACATGAGTGAAATCCCATTCTGCTATGATACGCTTGACGATTTTTCAAACCGCATCATCTACTACGAGAGCAGCAGGGGATGTCCGTTTTCGTGCAGCTATTGTCTGTCATCGGTGGATAAGACACTGCGTTTCAGGGATACTCGGATTGTCAAAAGAGAGCTTAAGTTTTTTATAGACCAGAAGGTGCCACAGATTAAGTTTGTGGACAGAACCTTCAACTGCAATCATGCTCATGCAATGGAGCTGTGGCGCTTTATAAAGGCGAATGACAATGGTGTGACAAACTTTCATTTTGAGATATCAGCGGATCTGCTGAATCAGGAGGAGCTTGAGCTGATTTCTGATATGAGGCCGGGGCTTATACAGCTTGAAATCGGTGTGCAGTCCACCAATGAGGTCACGATTAAGGAGATTCACAGGACTATGAAGCTTGAGAGGCTTAAGGAGGTTGTACGGCTCATTCAAAGTGGCAACAATATCCATGAGCATCTGGATCTGATAGCAGGACTGCCGTATGAGGATTATGACAGCTTTGGGCGTTCCTTTGATGAGATTTATGAGCTTAAGCCAAACCAGCTCCAGCTTGGATTCTTAAAGGTACTCAAGGGCTCGTACATGTTTGAGCATGCCACGGAATATGGTATTGTGTACCATGACAAGCCACCGTATGAGGTTATGTCCACGAAGTGGCTTTCGTTTGATGATGTGATAAAAATTAAGCGCGTCGAGGAGATGCTTGAGGTGTATTACAACAGCGGACAGTTTGAGATTACGATGAAGCTTATGGAGTGTATCTTTGACAGTGCGTTTGAGTTTTTTCAGGCGCTTGGAGATTTTTATGAGACCAACGGCTATTTTGGAATGAGCCATTCGCGCATCAGAAGGTGCGAGATACTGCTTGAATTTCTGGCTTTATACCTGCATGGCTGTGACAGCGATGCTATAACTTCTGTGGGATTATCCGAAAATCACGGAGATAGAGATAATACTGATTTTGACGAAAATGCCATAGATAGAGATGATACTGATTTTGATGAAAATGCGCAGATTTACAGCATGATTCAGGAGTCACTCATCTTTGATTTGTACTATCGTGAGAACTGCAAGAGCCGCCCGGTGTGGGCCACAGATATAGGAAGCTTCAAACACATGACACATGCATACTGTAAAAATGGAAAGCTGTCGCATGTGGAGCCGTTCCACTATATTTTTCCGGACAAGCACACGCGCAAGCTGGATGAGCTGCCAAAGTATCATAAGGAGCCGGTGTGGGCGCTTTTCCACTACGACATGAGAGACCCGCTTGATCACCAGGCGCTGGTGGAGTATGTAGAATAACGGTAAAGCGATATGGCTATAGCGGAGTATATAAAATAACAGTAATGTGAAATGACTATAGTGGTAAAAGCCGGAAAGGTTTACGGACTAAGAAAAATGAGCAACATAGATAATATAAAAAATTACACGGTGATGGATCTGGAAATGACAGGTCTTTCCGCCAAAAATGACAAGATAATAGAGATAGGTGCGGCACGTGTGAGGGGCGGCGAGATAGTGGATACGATATCCACACTGGTAAATCCAAAGCAGCATATTCCACAGCGTGTGCAGGAATTAACGGGAATCACTGACTCTGATGTGGAAAACGCGGCAGATATGGACGAGGCTGTGGATAAGTTGCTGGATTTTATAGGGGATGACATCATACTCGGGCAGAATGTGACCTTTGATTACAGCTTTTTAAAGCAGTGGGCGGTAAATCACAAGAGAACCCTCTCGCTGAATGCATATGATACTCTGAAAATAGCCAGAAAATGTCTGCCTGCTGAGCAGTCGAAGAAGCTGGAGGATTTGTGTGAGTATTTTGGTGTGGGCAGGGAAAATGCGCACAGGGCACTCGACGATGCGATAGAGACAAAGCAGATATTTGAAAAGCTTCTTGCACTGATGGATGAAAAGGGTGAGCCGGTGGAGTCAAAGCCGCTTGTATACAAGGCAAAAAAACAGACACCTGCCACAGCACATCAGGTCAGACAGCTAAAGGAGCTGATGGCTGAGTATGGGATAGCAGATGTCATATCGTGGGACAACCTGACCAGAAGTCAGGCCTCAAGGCTGTACGATGAATATCGTAGCAGATATATTAATAGGTGTGTGGATGGCTTGGAATAAGTTTCAATACAATAAGTTATAATACAATAAGCTATAACGCAAATTAATTACCGGCCGAGGCGGTATCAGTCTGTAGGCTCTCAAGCATAGAAACGATTCCATCCCTTGAAAGAGAATTGAGCTGTTTTGCTTTCTCGATAAGCTCTGCAAGCCGGTCAGCTTTTGACATGCTGATGAAGGCGTTGGCTAACAGACTGTATACGTTCTTTGAATCGGCACCCTGCTCCACTGCAAAATCAAGCAGTTCATTGGCCAGCGATTCATAGCCTGCTTCCTTAAGCCTGTTGTAATAGTCAGGCAGCATTGAAACAAATTTCGTGAAATTATCATCATATTCAGACAGCTTTTTAAAATTGAGAATGCCATATTTAAGCTTTAAATCAGTGTTTGTCATTCCGGTGAGATTGACAAGGGTTTTATCCCTTAAATCATTTATTTTATCATTATTTAATGGAAAAAACTTTTCCGGTATGGTAATATAACACAGGTCAGTGGTATCTCCGCGGAGGGTTGAGTTGGCTTTACGCTCCTTTTCCCAGAACTCCTCGGTGACCTTTGCCTGGGCAGAATCAGCCCTCTTTATGGCAAAAGTAATCACTGCAATAAATAAAATGAATAAAATTAGACAAATTGGAATCATATGTTGGAAAATCCTTTCTCATATATGAAAATAGTATAACTCATTTTTGAACAGAGGTGAATAGTATGTACGATTTTAATAAAAAAAGAAATCAGAAGGTGGTTGCTATAGTGATAATAGTGGTTATAGCAGCGATGCTTGTGACAACATTTGTGTCAAGTCTTGTATAGCTTTTCTTGAAATATGGAAAAAATATGATAATATGATATAAAATGCAGTTCAGTTAAGCGATGACAGGGGCGCTTTTAACAGCCTCAGGAAAAGGAAGCGGAAATGAAGATTAATAAAAAAGCATTATTACTGGGTACAATGGCATTTGTGCTTGTGGCAGCATCGGGCATGGTAAGTGCATATGCAAGCGGTTCGTCAGGCACAAAGAAGGCGAAGGTACAGACAATTACAGAGGGTGTGTGCATTGGCAGTGTGAATGTAGGCGGTATGACAAAGGAAGAGGCAAAAAAAGCAGTGGATGCCTATGTTGACAGCATAAAGGATACCTCTTTTTCGTTAAAGGGTGCCAATAGTTCATTTGATGCAACCGCACATGATATGTCTGTTTCAGCGGATACTGATGCAGCGGTGGATGAGGCTATATCAGTATGCCATGAGGGCAGCCTGATTGACAGATTTGTGGAGTCGGAGGAGCTCAAAAAGGGCAATGTTGCCGTCAACATGTATCTGTCGGTTGATAAACAAAAGACCGCAAAGATGATTTATGACAAGAGCGATGAGCTCAATATAAAGGCAGTTGACAATTCACTGCAGAGAAACGGTGACAGCTTCGATTTTGTCCCGGGACAGGAAGGCAAAGAGGTTGATGTGGTAAAATCCGTCTATGCGATAAATGACTTTTTGCAGAATAGCTGGGATGGTTCGGCGAATGAGATAGAGCTGGTCACAAATACGGTTCAGCCGAGGGGCTCAAAGGAGGAGCTCTCGAAGATTAAGGATAATCTGGGAGGCTTTTCTACAGATTTCAGCAGATCGGCAGCAGGGCGTGCAGCCAATGTAAAGAACGCATGCAGCCTGATAAACGGCAGTGTCATATATCCGGGTGAGCAGTTTTCGGTTTATGAGGCTATCAGCCCTATCACAACTGACAACGGCTATCAGATAGCTGGCGCATACGAGAACGGTCAGGTAGTGGACTCGGTAGGTGGAGGCGTGTGTCAGGTTGCTACCACACTCTACAATGCGGTTATAAGGGCTGAACTCGACATAGTGCAGCGCTATAACCATTCCATGATAGTAAGCTATGTAGAGCCGTCTGATGATGCAGCAATTGCAGGTACCTACAAGGATCTTAGGTTTAAAAACAATCTGGACAATCCGGTGTATATAGAGGGCTATTGCAGAGGAGGAATCATTACCTTCAATGTGTACGGAGTGGAGACGAGACCCGCAAACAGGGAAATTTCTTTTAGAAGTGAGACACTTTCCGAGGAGGATCCGGTTACGCAGTTTAATTTTGATGCAGGTCAGCCGCTCGGTTATTTCAACACCGAGCAGTCTGCGCACAAGGGAGTGACCGCAAGGCTCTGGAAGACGGTCACAGTCGATGGTACAGTGCAGAGTGATGAGATATTCAACAACAGCAAGTACAAGTCATCACCAAAAATCGTGACGGTTGGTACAGCAGGAGCATCAGCGGAGGTTGTTGCACAGCTTCAGGCGGCGGCAGCGGCTAATGATGAGGGCTCGGTTAAATCTATTGCTGCATCTGCGGCAGCAGCGGCTCAGGCAGCACAGGCTCAGGCAACCCAGACACAGGATCCGAATGCGGCAGGGCAGACACAGGGCACCCAGACGCAGCCGACAGACCCGAATGCAGCAGGGCAGACACAGGGCACCCAGACGCAGCAGCCGGCAGGACAGACACAGGGAGCACAGACGCAGTAAATGCCCTCATATCATATTATTATTAGGAACAGGAAAACACATGAAAAACGGTAAAATATCAGAGTCGGTTTTAAAGCGCTCTGTCTTAAAACAACTTCATACCACAAGCGACAGAATACTTTTTAAACCGGCAGTAGGTGAGGACTGTGCGGTGATTTCCATGCAGGCAGGCGGCCAAACCAAGTTAGTTACTGCTACTCAGACGTTCACGCTTGATGTATCGGATAAGCATGTGCGTGCTAACTGCGCAGTTTATGATGCATTGAACAATATTTATGCCATGGGGGCAAGTCCTATTGGGATAGAGCTGGCACTGCTTGTACCTACCACAGAAAACGAAGCCGTGCTGCGTGAGACAGTGAGAGCGATTGATGCTGTATGTGAGGAAGCAGGCATTGTGGTGCTTGGCGGACATACACAGGTGAGCCGTGCGGTGAAGAATATTGTGGTGACAGTTACAGCAATAGGTGAGGCCTGTGAGCAGGCGCTCACACCATCATCTAAAGCAGCACAGGGCATGGACGTAATAGTGACAGGCTATGTGGGGCTTGAGGGCACCGCAATTCTTGCAAATGAGAAAAGAGCCGAGCTTGAAACGAGATTTTCCAAGGCATTTATAGATAAATCAGCAGCTTATATAGACCATATTTCCACTGCAAGGGAGGCTGCATCCGCGATTGACGCCGGTGTGGCGGCAATCCATGACGCTTCGCAGGGAGGCATTTTTGGAGCACTCTGGGATATGGCAGAGGCTTCGGGAATTGGTCTTGACATCGATTTAAAGAAGCTCCCTATCAGGCAGGATACGATTGAAATAAGTGAATTTTTTGACATAAACCCGTATAAGCTTTTGTCAGGAGGAAGTCTGATAATCGCAGCTACAGATGGTACCCGCGTGGTCAGAGAGCTTGAGAAAACAGGACAAAATGCTGTTATAGTCGGTGCCACAACCGATTCAAACGACAGAGTGCTGATTTCCGACGAGGAGAGACGGTTTTTGGAGACTGCCCAGACTGACGAGATATACAAGGTTTTCAACTAATATATTTGAATCAGGAGACTATATATCATGAGAGAAAAGATATTAACATTTATAGAGAAAAACAGCAGGATAAACCTGAAGGAGCTTGCAATCATGCTTGGCGTGGATGAGGCAAGTGTGGCAAACGAGATTGCTGCCATGGAGCAGGAGAATGTCATCTGCGGATATCACACACTGATTGACTGGGACAAGGCAGGCCTTGAGAAGGTCACAGCCATGATAGAGGTCAGAGTGACACCACAGCGCGGCATGGGCTTCGACAAGATTGCCGAGCGTATATACAACTATCCTGAGGTGAAGTCTGTATACCTTATCTCAGGCGGCTTCGACCTCATGGTCACACTTGAGGGCAAGACTCTGCGCGAGGTATCACAGTTTGTGACAGATAAGCTTTCTACACTGGATCAGGTGCTTTCGACAAAGACAAACTTTATTCTGAAGAAATACAAGGACCATGGAACTATCATGGCGGCACCTGTCAAATCCGATGAAAGGGGAATTATGTCATAATGAGAGACCCTTTATCCAGTACCATAAAGACTATCCAGCCATCGGGCATCCGTAAGTTTTTTGATATAGTGAGCGAGATGAAGGATGCGATTTCGCTCGGAGTAGGTGAGCCTGATTTTGACACACCGTGGCATATCAGGGATGAGGGCATATATTCCCTTGAAAAGGGACGCACCTTCTACACCTCAAATGCCGGACTCAAGGAGTTAAAGATTGAGATTGCAAGATATCTCGACAGAAGATACGACATGACATATGATTACAACAAAGAGATCATGGTAACTGTCGGTGGCAGCGAGGCTATAGATATCGCACTGCGCGCCATGCTCGATGCGGGAGATGAGGTGGTTATCCCGCAGCCAAGCTATGTTTCATATGTGCCATGTACTGTGCTGGCAGGTGGCACACCTGTTATTGTGGAGCTCAAGGAGGAAAATGATTTCAGGCTGACAGCCGAGTCGCTTGAGGCTGTTATCACACCAAAGACAAAGATACTTATCATGCCTTTCCCTAATAACCCTACAGGTGCTATCATGGAAAAAGCAGACCTTGAAGCAATCGTTCAGGTGGTTAAGGAGCATGATCTGTTTGTGATAAGTGATGAGATTTATTCGGAGCTTACATATGTGGATAAGCATGTATCTATAGCATCGTTTCCGGGAATGAAGGAGCGCACAGTGCTTATAAACGGTTTTTCCAAGGCATATGCCATGACAGGCTGGAGGCTTGGATATGCATGTGCACCTGAGACCATTTTAAAGCAGATGCTAAAGATTCATCAGTTTGCAATCATGTGTGCGCCGACCACGAGCCAGTATGCGGCTGTCGAGGCTATGAAAAACGGCGATGAGGATGTTGCACAGATGAGGGAGGAATACAACGGCCGCAGACGCTATGTGCTTCACCGCTTTAAGGAGATGGGGCTTAAGTGTTTTGAGCCTTTCGGGGCCTTTTATGCGTTCCCAAGCATCAAGGAGTTTGGCATGACATCCGATGAGTTTGCCACAAAGCTTCTAAACAGCAAGAAGATTGCCGTGGTTCCGGGAACTGCATTCGGAGAGTGCGGTGAGGGCTTTTTACGTATATCATATGCATATTCGCTTGATGATTTAAAGGAGGCGCTCGGCCGCATTGAGGAGTTTGTCACAGAGCTTCGCGCCGGGATGGATAATAAATAGTTTAAATTGACAGGAGACAAAATGGCAAAGCTGAACATAGTGTTACATGAGCCGGAAATTCCGGCAAATACAGGAAATATCGGAAGAACCTGCGTCGCAACAGGCACAAGGCTTCATCTTATAGAGCCGCTTGGATTTTCGCTTTCAGAGAAGGCACTAAAGAGAGCCGGAATGGATTACTGGAAGGACCTTGACGTCACCACATATGTGGACTGGGAGGATTTCCTTGAGAGAAATCCGGGCGCAAAGATATATTATGCGACAACAAAGGGCAGACATGTATACTCTGATGCTCATTTTGAGCCAGACTGCTATATTATGTTTGGCAAGGAAAGCGCAGGCATTCCGGAGGAGATACTAAAGGAGCATCCGGATGAGTGCATCAGGATACCGATGATAGGTGAGACAAGGTCACTTAATCTGTCAAATTCAGTAGCTATCGTGCTCTACGAGGCATTGAGACAGAATAATTTTGATCATATGAGGCTTGAGGGAGAGCTTCATCACCTGAGCTGGGATGACTAAATCAAGCGGCAAAGCGCATATTTTTGGCAGCTATTTGGGCTTTAACAGCTATGATAATTGTAAATACGGTAGATTTTTAGGAAAAAGAAATGGGCATAATTAAAACAAGCAAATTAGTACATGAATTTATACGAAGAGACGAGGAAGGCAATGTAGAGTCAATCACTACAGCACTCGACAACGTAAACCTCGACATAAAAGAGGGACAGTTTATTGCAATCCTCGGTCACAATGGTTCAGGAAAATCAACTCTTGCAAAGCATATCAATGCACTTCTTGCGCCGAGCGACGGTACCATATGGGTGGATGGCATGGATGTGTCAAAGGAAGAGAATGTCATACCTGTCAGGAAAAGTGCAGGTATGGTTTTCCAGAATCCCGACAATCAGATTATCGCCAATGTCGTGGAGGAGGATGTGGGCTTTGGACCTGAGAATATCGGTGTGCCGACAGATGAAATCTGGCAGCGCGTGGACTATGCGCTAAGGGCTGTCGGTATGACAAAGTACCGCACACATTCACCGAACAAGCTCTCCGGAGGACAGAAGCAGCGTGTGGCAATCGCGGGAGTTGTGGCAATGGAGCCAAAATGTATAGTATTTGACGAGCCTACAGCCATGCTTGACCCAAACGGCCGCAAGGAGGTCATAGCCACAGCCCATGAGCTCAATAAGAAAAAGGGCGTGACCATCATTCTCATCACCCATTACATGGAGGAGGTGGTCGGCGCAGACCATGTCTATGTCATGGAAAAGGGCAAGGTGGTCATGGACGGCACACCGCGTGAGATTTTTTCAAGGGTGGACGAGCTGAAGGAACACAGGCTTGATGTGCCGCAGGTGACACTGGTAGCCGATGAGCTCAAAAAGGCAGGCCTTGATATCCCTGATGGAATCCTGACGAGAGAAGAGCTTGTAAATGCGCTTGTTGCGCTGAAAAACAGATAGGCGGGAGAAAATATGTCAATAATTCTAGATCACATAAACTATTGCTACAGTGCCGACTCAGCCTACAAGGTGCAGGCACTTAAGGATGTAAGCCTTGAGATAAATGATGGAGAGTTTATCGGAATAATCGGTCACACCGGTTCGGGAAAATCCACACTTATCCAGCATATGAACGGCCTTTTGAAGGCGACAAGCGGTCATATATACTACAATGGACAGGATATATATGACAATGATTATGATTTAAGCAAGCTGCGTCACAAGGTGGGGATGGTGTTCCAGTATCCGGAGCATCAGCTTTTTGAGACAACCAACTTTGAGGATGTATGCTTTGGACCGAAAAATCAGGGGCTCGATAGGAAAACAGTGGAGCTAAGAGCCTATGAGGCACTGCAGAATGTACATTTTCCGGAGGATCTCTACTATCAGCCGCCGTTTGATTTGTCCGGAGGACAAAAAAGGCGTGTAGCCATAGCTGGAGTACTTGCAATGCACCCTGACGTACTTATACTCGATGAGCCGACAGCGGGACTGGATCCTGCGGGCAGAGATGAGATACTGGGACTGCTTTTACAGATGAAAAAGGATCTGGGTATCACAATCATACTCGTATCACACAGCATGGAGGATGTTGCGGAGTATGTTGATCGCATCATTGTTATGAATTCAGGAGAGGTGATGTTTGACGGAGTGCCGAAGGAGGTATTCTCACACTACAAGGAGCTCGAGGCAGTCGGACTTGCAGCACCGCAGGTCACATATCTGATGCATGATCTGGCGGAAAAGGGTATACCGGTTGACCTTTCGGCAACGACAGTTGCGGAGGCGAGGGACTCAATACTAAAAGCCTTTAAATAGCTCACCAATGCTGACATTTTGATACAAATTATGAGGAAGGAATACAAAAATGATTCGTGATATTACCATAGGCCAGTATTATCCGGCTCAGTCGCCAATACATAAACTGGACCCAAGAGTAAAGCTTTTCGCAACACTTATATATATTATTGCGCTGTTTTCCTACAAGGGAATAGCCGGTGTGCTGTTTATAGTTGCCGCGCTTGCCGCAGTTATAAAGATATCAAAGGTGCCCTTTAAGTTCATGGTAAAGGGACTCAAATCCATTATAATACTGTTGCTTTTTACAGCATGCTTCAGCGTGTTTTTCACACAGGGAGAGTACACAATCTGGGAGTACGGTATACTGCACATTTCTGACACCGGACTGATAAATGCAGCAACCATGATGATACGACTTGTGCTGCTCATTATAGGAACCTCGCTCATGACACTCACCACCACACCAAACCAGCTCACGGACGGTCTTGAGAAATCACTGGGCTTTTTAAACAAAATACATGTTCCGGTGCATGCGATAGCCATGATGATGTCGATAGCGCTTCGTTTCATTCCAATCCTTATTGAGGAGACAGACAAAATAATGAAAGCACAGATGGCAAGAGGAGCTGATTTTGAGCATGGAAATATCATAAAAAGAGCAAAGAGCATGGTGCCTCTTTTAGTACCGCTTTTCGTATCGGCCTTCAGGCGTGCGGATGACCTCGCAATGGCCATGGAAGCCAGATGCTACAATGGTGGAGAGGGCAGGACAAAGATGAAGCCGCTCGTATATGAAAAGGACGATAAAATAGCATATCTTTTCATATTTGCGTTTTTAGCGGTTGTGATAGTGCTTAGAATCCTTCTGCCGGTGAATCTGGGCAATCTTATTTTCAGATAGTGAAATAGATAGTGCAGGCAAAACAGGAGAGATATATGCGTGTAAAAATGATTGTAGCCTACGATGGCACAAATTACTGCGGCTGGCAGATACAGCCAAACGGCATAACAATTGAGCAGGTATTAAACGAGCACCTGAGCCGCCTGTTAAAGGAGGATATAAAGGTGACAGGAGCAAGCCGCACCGATGCGGGAGTGCATTCACTTGGAAATGTGTGTATGTTTGACACCAATACCCGCATGCCGGCGGAAAAGATATCGTATGCACTGAATCAGAAGCTGCCGGAGGATATAGTGGTGGTCGATTCCTGCAAGGTGAGCGATGATTTTCATCCACGCTTCTCAAAGAGCCGTAAAACCTATGAATACCGCATATTGAATGCGAGGTTCAGAAATCCGACACGCAGGCTTGACACATATTTCTATCATTATCCGCTTGACACAGAAAAGATGAGTGAGGCTGCAGGATATCTCACGGGAGAGCATGATTTTGCGAGCTTCTGCTCAGCAAACTCGCAGGCACAGACCACAGTCCGCACGATATATGACTGTACGGTATCAAAGACAGGTGACATCATCACAATACGTGTGACAGGAAACGGCTTTTTGTACAATATGGTGCGCATAATCGCAGGAACCCTTGTGAAGATAGGCGCAAGCGATTTGCCGGCCGATGAGATGAAGAGAATAATAGCCGTAACAGACAGGGCAGCAGCAGGTCCCACAGCTCCGGCACATGGGCTTACAATGATAGGACTGGAGTACGAGTAACAGCTTTAGATTTTTAATATTATATTAAGATTTTTGGAATATCCGTTTTTAGCTTCAATAATAGGTTATAATGTCGTTACGGTTAAGACATGGTACGGTAAAAAGAAGCTTGGAGATGAAGATGGTTATGAGATTTACAGAAGTTAAAGAGAAAATTATAAAAAACAAAGCCATAAACAGCACAGACAAAGTAAAAGGCAGACACCGTAGAGTGATCCGTATAGGAGCGTTTGCCCTGATATTTGTAGTGCTGTTTTCGTTTGTCTCGACATTTTTTAAGATGACGGATGTTGTCAATATTGCGACTATAGAGGGCTTTTATAAGGAACCGAAGGACTCAATTGATGTGATGATGATAGGTGCCAGCGAGGTATACGCTGATTACAGCGCAACAGAGGCCTGGAAGAATTATGGATACACCTCATACTCACTGGGGGTATCCGGAGCGCCCGGCAGCCTGTACAAATCAATGCTCAGGGAAGCTCTCACCAGACAGCATCCGAAGGTTGTGGTGTTTGAGGTGAATGGCTTTTTACAAAAAGACAGCTACTACGACAGGACGGTAAAGCTGCACAGCTGGATAGACAATATCCACAATGAGGAAAACAGGCTTGATACAATAAAAGAGATTGTGCCAAAGGATGAGCAGGACAACTTTACAAATCCTTTAAAGCTGTATCACAGCAACTGGAAGGATATAGACAAATGTGCACACACCTTTGCCACAAGAGTTGGAATGTATTTTACAAAAACATCATGCATGAAGGGCTTTTCATCTATTGCAAAATATTCCGATTGTCCATCAGGCAAGCAGAAAACTCTCTATTTTACCGACAAGAGCAGAGCGTATATGACTGAGTTGCTTGAGTATTGTAAAGCGCAGGGCGTAAAAAAGGTGCTTTTTGCAAGGTTTCCTCATGAGAAGGAGGTAAAGAATCCGCAGGTGCTTTGCGACGTGAAGGAGCTTGTGGAGTCCTATGGCTATGATTTTGCAAGCTTTGAAGGTGATAAGGAATTTATCGGAATCAATGAGAGGGATGATTTCTACAATTCAGAGCATCTGAATATAAATGGAAGCCGCAAATTCACTGCATTTATGGGGAAGTATCTGTCAGATAATTACAGGCTTAATGCAGACCATTCACCGGAGCTTAAGAGTGCATGGGGTGAGTGCGCAAGGCGCGCTGACAGGGTGATGAGTGCCTGTGCAAAGGATACGGATTTGAGTCTGGGCAATCATTATTTTGAGATGTCCGTTTATCTGCCTTATAATTTTTCGTCAAGTCTTGCGACAAATAAGGTAGCAGATACGAACAACGACGCAAAGCCTGTTAAGGAGTTAAATACCCCGGTTAAAAAATAGCATGATAGTGTATGGAATTTAAAATAAATACTGCCGGTCAATTAAAGTGTGACTGGCAGTATTACATTAGAAAATATATTTGGAGTAAATAAAATGGAACTCATTTCATTAAAATATGCGATATTTGTAATCGCATTGCTTGTATTATATTATTGCTTTCCGAAGAAATACCGCTGGTATGTGCTTCTGGCGGGAAGCATGGCATACTATGTGATTATATGTAAGTGGTATGTGCTGTTTATCATTTTTACAATATGCACCACCTATGGCTCGACAATATGGATAGACAAGCTGTTAAAGAGGCAGAATGCCGTCGTAAAAAGCCACAAGGAGGACTGGGACAGACAGACAAGAAAGGAATACAAGGAAAAGGGCAGAAAAAAGAGAGTGGCAGTCATGCTTTTTGCGCTGCTATGCAATTTCGGCATCCTGGCATTCCTTAAATATATACCATATGCGGGGGAGCTTGGACTTTTGCTTCCACTTGGCATATCTTTCTACACATTCCAGTCCATGGGCTATGTGATGGATGTATACAGGGAAATTGTCGAGCCTGAAAAGAATTTTCTTAAGGTAGCACTGTTTGTATCGTTTTTCCCTCAGATAATACAGGGACCGATAGCGATATATGATAAGTTTGCGGGACAGCTCTACGAGGGACACTCGCTGAGGCTGGAAAATCTGCAAAAGGGTGCGCTTCTGGTGCTTTGGGGAGTCATGAAAAAGCTTGTGATAGCAGACCGCGCGGTAAATATCATCAATTTAGTAATGGATAAGCCGATGGATTTTTCGGGCACTTATGTATTTTTTGCGGCAGTAGTGTATGCGCTGCAGCTATATGCGGATTTCTCGGGAGGAATCGATATAGTGCGCGGTATTGCGGAGATGTTTGGCATAACGATGTCAACAAACTTCAATCATCCGTACTTTTCGCGCTCACTCACTGAGTACTGGCACCGCTGGCATATGACTCTTGGAGACTGGTGCAGAAACTATATCTTCTACCCGCTTTCAATCTCAAAGCGTTTTCTGAATTTTGGCAAATGGCTAAAGCCGAGATTTGGTGCGCATATCAGTAAGGTGCTGCCGGGCTGCATCGCGAGTGTCATCACATTTATCGTCATCGGAGTATGGCACGGTGCCAATATGAAATACCTGTATTTCGGACTCTGGAACGGCATTGTCATCATGCTTGCAGAGCTTTTTGCTCCGGTAAACAAAAAGGTGGCAGGAGGCTTTTTTAAGCTGACCGGCCTAAAGGAAAAGGGTATATTTGCAACGATTGTATCAGTACTTTGGACCTTTATGCTCATACTGGTAGGCTATTATTTTGACATAGCAGCAAATGCATCGACTGCATTTCATATGCTTTTTAAATCAGTCACGGATTTCCATATCGGCGAGCTTGGGATAAACAACATCATTTTAAACCTCGGGGCATGCGGACTGGACGAGTACGATATACTTTTAATTATTATATGTACACTGCTGTGGTTCTTCATCAGCTTCGTTGAGGAAAATAAAAAGCTCGACATGCGCGATTTCATACTTTCAAGAAAGCTGCCGCTTCGCTGGGCAATAATATATCTTGGCATCTTTATAGTAATAATATTCGGTTACTACGGACCTGGGGTGAATCCGGCGGATTTTGTATATATGCAGTTTTAAAATAAGAGTTTAAAGAAAAAGTATAAACATAAAGAAAAAACTTAAAGAAAAAGTTTCAAGAAATAGCTTAAAGAAAAAGCTTAAAGAAAAAGCCGAAAATAAGGGTAAAAAACACTTGACAACAGTCGGTTACGCAAGTATAATATCTAGGTCTGTAAAAGTAGATAAATGGAAGCCAAAGCCCCGGCAACCATTTAGTATAGATAATGATAGTCATCTGAGATGGAACAGAGGACTATAAGATGTCAAAAAGGAAGTGGCGTCCGGACATACGCGATTTCAAGAGGCATCGGCATTAAAAGTAATCGAATCATTTAAGGAGGAAAACCGATGAAAACATTTATGGCTAGTCCTGCTACAATCGACAGAAAATGGTACGTAGTAGACGCTGAAGGTAAGACATTAGGACGTTTAGCATCAGAAGTTGCTAAAGTATTAAGAGGAAAGAATAAAGCAATCTTTACACCACACATTGACACAGGTGATTATGTAATCGTTGTCAATGCTGACAAGGTTAAGGTTACTGGTAAGAAATTAGACCAGAAGATTTACTATCATCACTCAGATTATATCGGTGGTATGAAAGAGACAACATTAAGAGAGATGATGAACAAGCACCCAGAGCGTGTTATCGAGTACGCTGTAAAGGGAATGCTTCCAAAGGGACCTCTTGGACGTCAGATGTATACAAAGTTATTCGTATACGCTGGACCAGATCACAAACATGCAGCTCAGAAGCCTGAGACATTAGAGTTTTAATAGGAGGTAAAGTAAATTGGCTACTACAAAGTATTACGGAACAGGAAGAAGAAAATCATCTGTTGCCAGAGTTTATTTAGTACCTGGAACAGGAAAGATCACAATCAATAAAAGAGATATTGACGAGTACTTAGGTCTTGAGACTTTAAAGGTAATCGTTCGTCAGCCATTAGTAGCAACTGAGACAGTTGACAAGTTTGACGTTTTAGTAAACGTAAAGGGTGGCGGATACTCAGGACAGGCCGGTGCCATCCGTCACGGTATCGCTCGTGCACTCCTTCAGGTAGATAACGAGTACAGACCTACTCTTAAGGCTGCTGGATTCTTAACAAGAGATCCACGTATGAAAGAGCGTAAGAAATACGGTCTCAAGGCAGCTCGTCGCGCGCCTCAGTTCAGCAAGAGATAATCTGCTGTTCAAACCGTATCAAAATGGTTCAAAAACCCCGGAAAATCAAGGTTTTCCGGGGTTTTACTATATCTAAACGGGCTGATATAGTTTGACCAAATTTAGCAAAACGAGAGCCGTTTTCACCCAATTTTTAGTGGTCCGCAAGTGGTTAACCGGC
>OGWT01000963.1_pt1 | contig 22885 bp, 18 predicted proteins | sample 1576101 | NCBI WGS metagenome assembly OGWT01 (sample SAMEA3541481, study PRJEB24748) | human gut metagenome | biome: human gut; feature: human-associated habitat; material: faeces | place: China | collected 2012 | reverse complement strand
GCTGGGTAACGCCCTTGTCCTTGACGCTGGACACCATAGCCCGCATTTCTTCATCGTCCCGGACCTCAAAGGGATGGTTCTTGAAGGCGTGGAGCTCGTTCAGCTTGATATATACGATCTGTTCCTTGCCACGGCGGGGGGCCTCCTTCGGCCCCTCGGGTTCCTTCGGAGCGGGAGCAGCCTGCACCGTGGGAGTCACTTTTTTCTCCGGTTTCTCTTTGGGGGCCTTTTCCTGTTTTTTCTGTGCGGGGGCTTTGGGCTTCGGAGCGGCGGCCTTGTCCTTATCCTCTTTCGCCTTGTCCTTATCCTCTTTCGGGGGACGGCCCCTGCGCTTCGGCTGCTCGGGCTCTTTGGGCTTTTCCTGTTTTCCCTCGGCCTTTTTCGGAGCCTCCGGCTGCTTTTCCGGTTTCTCCGTTTTTGCCGGAGCAGGCTTTTCCCCGCCGGAAGCTGCCGCCCGTTCCTCGGCTTTCTTTCCTTTCATAATTTCAGCGAAGTCATAGACGGACACCTGCGGGCTCTTTGCCTGCTGTTCCGTCTTTTTTTCGGCCTCCGGGGGAGTAGGCGTTTTCTCCGGCTCGGGCGGAGTTTCCTTGCCGGGCCCGGTATCCGTTACCGGCTGCTCCGGCATTTTCGTGGTTTTATCATCTGCCATAAGCATTTACCTCCTGTTTTTGGGCGTAAAAAAAGGGGCTCAACTTTTCAGTCAAGCCCCCGTGGGAAGTTCCTCCTTTCTCCGCCATGATACAAAAATACCGCCCGTAGTCTCGTTTGGGCGGTACTTTGTGTAAGATTGGCAGTCCATTATTAAGTTTTTTATTATGTTCCCTTTGTACACCGTTGCAACCTTATCTGCATATACGATAGTTTTTTTCATGGGTATACTCCTTCATCTTCAAAACTGCTTAAGATATGACAGTTTACATAAAACATAATCTTATTTTATTTCATAAGTAAAATCATACTTTCCCCACTGGGAATCATAATATCTGCGTGACTTTACCTGAACTTCGTTATCAAAAACATATACCTGCAATCCAAGGCCTGAATCATTTGTATCAACATTATCTGTTGCCTCAGTACAGCGAGGAAGATTGAAACTATATGAATCCTCATCAAACTTTTCAAAATCCATTTGTGTAGTATGAGTGTGTCCGCTCAGGTAAAATACATTTTTGTGCTCGGTAAGTATTCTTTCAAGTTCTACTGCATTATCTGCATTCTCAAGATAGTTATAGGGATGATGATTGAATACAAATACAGGTTTTCCTGTATTATCGTTTTCAGCTAAAACACCATCGAGCCACTTGAGCTGTGCCTCAGAAATAACAGATGTGTTTACGTTATCAGATTCGGAACCGAGGAAAACAAACCTATATCCGTTTACTTCTCTCCAGTAATATACATTATCTACATTCTCATTATTGAACGTATTATAATAACTCCAAAAACGCTTGGAAAGAGAATCATATTTGTCAATTCCGTTTCCTGTATCGTGATTGCCCATAACTGTATAAATTTTTTCTACCGGCTTTATTTCATTAATGAAACCATGGAAAAAAAGATTTTCGATTATCTGTCCGTTCATAGTGTTATCGCCAAGAAAAGCTATGGTGTCGGAGGGAACATTTCTTTTTATATCTGAAAGAATTTGAGCAAATTTTTCAAATCTCTCAGGGTTATTGCCTTCCATATGTACATCGGACAGAACTGCAAAACTCAAATTATATCCCTGTATGTCTGATTGGGCTGATTCGCTGCCTACGCCTGCACCAGTCCATAGTAAAACTATCAATGATATAAGAGCGGCTAAAATTTTTCTCAGCAAATTAACTATAAACATATTTTCTCCTCCTCAAAAAAATTGTCCGATGTTATTGTAACAATAAAACATCGGACAATCAATTGTAAAATTATTTAAATTAACCAATTTTGATTTGTGGATATATACAAATTATATCGCATTTAACCTTTCGTACTTTGAAAAGTAGTCTCTTAAATATAAAAGCTAAGTTAAACTTTATCTGCTCTGATAAAGACAGCTCCGTTTATACAGTCTATAACCTCCGCTTTAAATCCGGCAGAAGTCATTGCTTCCATTTCATGCTCAGCAGTAAGCGGAATATCAAAATGTACAAACGCTTTATCCGAAACAAGTGACTTACTGCGCTTGCGCTGATATTCAGAAAAAAGTAAAATTTCCTCTTCATCACAGCAAGCTATATAATCACATTCCATAAATGTTCCGCCACATTTTAAAGCTTCGTAGACTTTTTTATAAAGTCCTTTTTTCTGCGCTAAAGTAAAATGATGCAAACTTTCAAAAGAAATAACAAGGTCATAAATTTCTTTACCAAAATCAGCCGTAAAATAATCTTCACAGATTAAATTTATATTTTTATCCTTGTGTTTTTCCTTTAATTTATCAAGCATAGCCGAACATAAGTCTATACCGGTTACACTGATATCAGGATATAATTTAAAAATCTCGTCAAGCTCGAGTCCTGTTCCGCATCCTAAATCAAGAATATTATGAGCATGTGCAGGAATAATCTGAGCCATTTTTAAGTATGCATCTTTCCAAAGGGACATATGATCTTCATAACCGTCAATACGTCTTTCAAAGAACACACTCATTTCCTCAAGAGGCGTTTCGCTTTCTTCCCTAAGCCATTTTTTCATCTCTTTCATATACAGCTCTTCATCGCTGCGTATTTTTATATCCATCTAAAAATCAGTCTTTCTTCTTTTTGAAAATCAGGAACTTACTTAAAACATAGTTTACAATAACTACTATAACTGCAAGTACAAGCTTTACAATCATTACTCCCCTGATGCCGAAAATCTCTTTTTCTCCCACTTTGAGTATGTCCACAAAAAGCAGAAGCCCGGCTTCTTCAAAGAAAAATGAAGCAAGTCTTGCACTGAAAAATGACGGGATTTCCTTAGCGATTACTTTAAATGCCCATGACTTACTCTCGAACACAAAGAGCTTATTGGTAACATAAGCAAAGGCCGCTGAAAGCACAAAAGCTACCGCATTTACAAGAAGATGATAATCTTCACCGAACATCTCTATTCCCGCCCAAAAGACAGCATAGTTAACGGCAGTTGTAAGCACACCGAATATTATATAAGTTATGGTTTCTTTGTTAAAAAGAGCCTTAAAAACCTTTTCAATAAAATTTTTCAACTTATTCACCTTCATTTTCCTTTACAGCAGGACGCTCAAGAGTGAGCTTTCCAAACTTTCCGCTTTTATATTCGTCAAGTATCATATTCGCTGCACGAAGTGTATCAATCTCTCCACCGCTTATGAGCATACCTCTTTTTCTTCCCACAAGCTCGAGAATCTCATAGTTCTCCATTTGAGAAATATCGAATTTTTCAAGCTTATATCTCTGAGAAAACTGAGTTTTATAATCTGACGCCAAAACATCAATAAGTCTTAACACTAAAGTTTCCGGATCGAAAACCTCATTTTTGACAGAACCGATAAAGGCAAGCTTATCGCCTACTGCCGGATCTTCAAATTTCGGCCAGAGCACACCGGGAGTATCCAAAAGCTCCATGCCGTCGCCTATTGCAAACCACTGATTCTGTCTCGTAACACCTGGCTTATCGGCAACCTTTGCTCTGTTTTTACCTGCCATTTTATTTATAAATGATGACTTTCCGGTATTGGGTATTCCAACAACCATTATACGAAGTGGCCTGCCTGCCATACCCTTTTCTGCATTAGACTTTATTTTATCAGCGAGGGTCTGCTTTACACATTCACGGTACGCATTAAGTCCGCTTCCGCTTTTACAATCAACTGCAACAGCTCTTACTCCCCTTGCTTTATAAAAGCTCAGCCACTGCTTTGTTGCATCTTTATCGGCAAGATCACTTTTATTTAAAAGAAGAATAAGTGGTTTATCTCCTATCATTTCGGCAAGCTCAGGATTTCGGCTGCTCTCAGGTATTCTTGCATCTACAATTTCAGTTACGGCATCTACAAGAGAAAGACTTTCCTTTATCAGTCGCCGTGTTTTAGCCATATGTCCCGGAAACCACTGGACAATCTGCTTTTGCTGCATTTCTCCCATAATAATTTGCCTCCATACAAAAAATATCCGCAAAGATACCTGCGGATATTTTTTATTTACTCTACTTTAAAATCTCCAAAGGGAAACAGACGGGCTGATACTTCCCCTAAAATATATTTTTCGTCAATAAAACCGACCAGTGAAGAACGGCTGTCCGTAGAGTGATTTCTGTTATCACCCATAACAAACACATAACCCTCAGGCACTGTTACGGGCATTTCAATATCACACTCTGTGTCGTCCGTAGCAGGCTCGTTTATGTACGGCTCATTAAGAAGCTGACCGTCTACATATACCTCTCCCTTTGAGTAGTCTATATCAACAGTCTGTCCTTCAGTGGCGATTATCCTCTTGACAATGGGCTTATTATCAAGGGCATTGGGCTGGGTTATGATAACCACATCACCGGCCTTCGGCTCATATTGGCTGCTCGACACAGCAAGCCAGTCGCCCTCATGAAGAGTCGGAACCATGGAATTGCCAACGACTCCGACTATTCTGAATAAAAACACAAAGATAATAAATATAACTATTACCGCAGAAACGGCAATATCAGCTATATCATAGACGTTATCCACAAAAAGTGCTTTTGCTTTATCTGCCGCTGAATCTTTTTCATTCATCGAAATCGCCCCCTGTTAAACAAGTAATATTATAACACATACTCGTTTATTGCTACCGCACACTTTTTACGTTTTTACAAATAAAACTCACTTATCAGAGGTAAGACTTCCAAAAGGAAAAGCTTTAAATGTCGCCTTACCGAGTATATATCGCTCATCAATAAGACCTATGTCAGATGAACGGCTATCCAAAGATTCGTTTCTGTTATCCCCCATTACAAAGACATATCCCTCAGGTACTACAAGCGGAAACTCAACGTCATAGCTCTTTGAAGTTGGTTCATTGATATAGGGCTCATCTAAAATTTCACCATTTACTGAAACCGTATGATTGCTGAAATCAATGTCAACAGTGTCGCCGCCTACTCCGATGACTCTCTTGATAATTGGCTTGGGGTAATTGGGCTGCGAAGAAATGATTATATCACCATGTTCAGCATTCTCGCTAAACGAGCTGATTATCACCCAGTTTCCATCCTTCAAAGTTGGGTACATTGAAGAACCGTCAACACCGGCAATTCTGAAAACAAACAGAAACGCCATCATCAGCACTATAAGAGCTATAATAACAGAATCCATCCACTCATAAAGCAAAGATGCCGCTACGGGCTTTTTAGTTTTTTCCGGCTTTTCGCCGAAATGTACTTCGTAGTCAACTACTTTTCGCATTGAGTGCACTTCCCTTACAGATATGAAAACAAACCGATAGTAAAAAAAGGGACATAATTGTCCCTTTTAAGAAATTCAGATATTGATTAGCCAAGCTGCTCCTTAAGCTTTGCAGCCTTACCAACTCTGTCACGAAGATAATAGAGCTTGCTTCTGCGAACTTTACCGCTTCTTACAACCTCAACCTTTGCAACGTTGGGTGAATGTACAGGGAATACTCTCTCAACGCCTACACCGTATGAAACACGGCGAACTGTGAATGTTGAGGAAACTCCGCTTCCCTTTCTGGCAATAATTGTTCCTTCAAAGACCTGAATTCTTTCTCTCTCGCCTTCACGAATCTTAACGTGAACCTTTACAGTGTCACCGATTTTGAATACGGGAGCGTCAGCTTTGAGCTGGCCTTCTGTGATTGTCTTTAATGCATCCATTCTGAAAATCCTCCTATAATTTACAGACGTTCATAACACTTACAGTGAAAGAGGACCGTCAACTTTAATGTCTGGCATTTTCATGCCGGCATCAAACCACGTCTTGGAAAACGACGGTTTACAAATGCTTTAATATAATATCACATTGCTCTTAAATATGCAATAGTTTTATAGAATAAAAACCATTACGCAAAATCTTTTTTATCTGCTGTCATAAGCCTTTTGCGGAGAATTGTATAGCTTTCAGCGCCGAGGCTTTCTATTTTTTCCGCTGTACATAAAAGCGACGGATTTATATTAACTGTATTTCCCGCAGGAAGCGTAATTGTCAAAACTGCACTCTTTTCATTATAGTTACAGGAAAAGGAGTCGATATTCTCTAAAAGATTTATCTCCTTTTCTACCTTTTTTCTTCCTGACTTGCCCATTTTCTTGACAAGAAGCTCATCGCCTGAAAGTATGTCATTAAGACTTTCAGAAAATCCCTTAGGATTTTCGCAGAAAAACTCTATTTCATATTCACCAAGAGCGATTTCCGACGGCTTCATCTGAGGCTCAGTAACAGCTGTTATTTCTATACCCTCAGGCATGGATTCCGATAACCTCTTCATTATTTCATCGTTGCTCATTTCGCCCTCAATGCGTATATCCATTGACTCGCATTTGCTCTCAGTTCCGAGAGAAAGAGGCAAAGCAAATGTCATATAGGGATGAGGATTAAAGCCTTCTGTATACCAAAGAGGTATTCCCGCTCTTCTTACAGCACGGGACATAAACCTCATCAGATCAAGGTGAGAAATATATTTAGCTCTCGAATATTTTGAAAACCAGATTCTAACGGAGCGCATCGCACTTACCTCCGTTCAGTTTATTTGCGCCGCATGCATTGCACTTTTCACGGCAATGGGGAGTTGTGACACTCTGATAAGCTTTTTCGGCCTCTTTCTGGAAGAATTTATTGCTTATACCGTAATCCATGTGATCCCAGGGAAGAATTTCATCATAGCTTCTCTTTCGGCTTGTGTAGAAATACGGATCTACGCCGCACTCCTCAAAAGCTTCCATCCATTTTTCAAAGCTGAAGCATTCATCCCAGCTGTCAAAGCGGCAGCCCTTTCGCCATGCTTTTTCCATAACATCGCAAAGTCTTCTGTCGCCTCTTGCAAAAACGCCCTCAAGAAAGCTTGTCCTTGCATCATGATAGCTGACGCTGATCTTACGGCTTTTTACCGATTCAAGAAGAAGATGCTGTTTTGCTTTAAGCTGCTCCATAGTGTCCTGTGCTTCCCACTGGAAAGGAGTAAAGGGTTTCGGCACAAAACAGGAAACACTGATACTTACATTAACACCCTTCCCTTTGGGCTTATTGGGATTTTTGTAAAACTCATCAACCACTTTCTGTGCAAGGTCGGCAATACCTACAACGTCTTCATTGGTTTCCGTAGGAAGACCCATCATAAAATAGAGCTTTACGTTTGTCCATCCGCCGGAGAAAGCCTTACGTGATGTCTCAATAACCTCACGCTCGGTGACATTCTTATTTATGGCATCTCTAAGGCGCTGTGTTCCTGCCTCGGGAGCAAATGTAAGTCCGCTTTTTCTCACCTTCTGAAGCTTTTCCATAAGCTCATCTGAGAAATTATCCACTCTCAAAGACGGCAGGGATACACTTACCTTATCATCTTCGCTCCATGAAAAGATTCCCTCAAGAAGCGACTGAAGCTGTGTATAGTCACTTGTGCTAAGTGAAGAAAGGGAAATTTCATCATAGCCTGTGGTATCGCAAAGACTGCGGCACTGCTTATTTACAGTGTCGGAGCTTTTCTCCCTTATGGGTCTGTAAAGAAATCCTGCCTGACAGAATCGGCAGCCTCTTATACAGCCTCTGAAAATTTCTTCAACTGCTCTGTCGTGAACTATATCTATAAATGGAACTACAAAGCTTTCGGGATAAAAAACTGTATTGAGATCTGAAATAATGCGCTTCTTTACTCTTTCAGGAGCTCCGTTTGACGGAGTAACGCTTTTAATTGTATTGTCGTCATTATAGCTGAACTCATAAAATGAAGGAACATATACGCCCTCGATTTTAGCGGCGGCTTTGAGAAACTCCTCTTTGCTTGCTCCTTTTTTCTTATACTCCTTAAAAAGATCCATGAGCTCATTAAGCACTTCTTCTCCCTCTCCCGGCAAAGTGAGGTCAAAGAAATCAGCTATTGGCTCGGCGTTGCAGACGCAGGGTCCTCCGCCGATTACAAGAGGAGTAAGGCTCTTTCTGTCCGCAGAGCGAACAGGAACTCCCGCAAGGTCAAGCATGTTTAGCACATTGGTATAGCAAAGCTCGTACTGGAGGGTAAAGCCTATTACGTCGAAATCTTTAATTTCATCTGAGCTTTCAAGAGCAAAAAGCGGAACATCATTTTTACGCATCAGCTCTTCCATATCCACCCAGGGTGCAAATACACGTTCGCACCAGGTATCTTCACGCTTATTGAGAAGACTGTACAGAATCTTCATTCCCAGATGTGACATTCCGATTTCGTAAGTGTCGGGAAAACAAAAAGCAAAACGTATATCCACGTCCTCGGGATTTTTAATAACACTGTTAAGCTCGCCGCCTGTATATCGTCCGGGCTTTTGAACCATTGACAGCAGTTTTTCGGCTTTTTTATTCAAAACAATTCTCTCCTAATAATTTTATAGAGTTATTTTACAGTATTTTTCTTACTTTTTCAATCGGCAGCACGGATAAAACCGAATATTACAAGATAAGAACAAGTAACTAAAAGAGAGAAATTGCCGCCTTTACGCATAATGAGAAGAAATCCAAAAAACAAAATGATAAGAAGAAAAATTGCTGACACTGTATTAAGTACTATATCGCAAGTTCTGTCGCTGAAATACATATGAAGCAAAGCAGAAAAAATTCTGCCACCGTCAAGGGTACTTATGGGAAAGAGATTAAAAAATCCCATTCCGAGATTTATGGCAAGAGGAAGAAGTACGGATTTGTTTCCGGTAAAAATAAAATATATTAAAAATACGGCGCTGAATATAAAATTTACCGCAGGGCCTGCAAAAGCGGCAGTCGCTTCCCCTTTTAATGTAAGTCCGTTTTCTCCGCTTAAAGTTATTCTTCCGCCGAATGCTCCGAACTCTATATTTTTAATTTTGCCGCCTAACTTTTTAATGGCAAAAAGATGTCCTAACTCATGAAAAAAGGCGCTGACAAAAGAAATCAGCGCCGCTTCTTTTATTGAGGTTACCATTAAAAAAGTGATTGCAGCAGGAAAAAGAAAGCTTATTTTAACAGGAACAGAGAAGATTTTAAAGGTCATCGAAAAAATCTCCCAACACAAAAGACGGATTATATCTTACGCCGTCCCTCCGTATTTCAAAATGCAGATGCGGCCCCGTTGAAAGTCCCGTTGAACCCACTACGGCAATAGTCTCCCCCGCACGTATGACGGTATTTTCCTTTACATAAACTTCACTGCAATGGGCATAGAGTGTTGAAAAGCCGTCGCAATGGGAAATTATTACATAGTTGCCGTATTCGTCGTCAGTTCCTGTCTTTATGACTTTTCCGTAAAATGCCGCTGCAATATTTTCTCCCTCAGGCGCTCCTATATCGAGTCCGGAATGAAATCCCGGTTTCCCTGTAAACGGGTCTTTTCTGAAACCGTAAGGAGAAGTTATAGTGCCTTTTACAGGGCATACCGCTTTGACAGTTACCGTAAAGGGTGCAACAGACGAGTTAGAGGGAATTACAGCTGTACTTTCGCCGCCCGCTCCGGTAATTTCGGCTTCAGTATCGCTTTCTGTTTCCTCAGTATTTCCTCCATTCTCCGTCTGTGCTTCCTCTTCTGGGAAAATAAAGTCACGAAACTCCTTGAAAGCCTGGGCTGCCTCACTTATGGTTATATCTTTACCCATAATATAGGAAAGCTCGCTTTTTAAATTTTCAAAAAGCTCTCCTCCGTTTTTCATTATAAGTAAAGAGACAAGTATCGCTGCTGCACAGACAATAGTCTGTACAATCATAACTGTGAGCATGGAGTCATCGTTCTTTTTATTTTCTTCTCCCACTCTGTGACGCTTTCGTACTGTATCCCTTTCCTGCTCCATAATATCACCTTATCCTTTTTAGAATAAATATGATATTTATAACAGAAAAATGATATTAAAAAAACCAAAAGCTCAAAAAGCTTTTGGTTTTAAGATTAAAATAAAATATCAATAACTTTTGTTTGCACGCCAGAAATCAAGCACCATCTGATACCTTTCAACAGGCATTCCTCTGAATGGTACATTACTTGTACAGAAAATGTATCCGCCGCCCGGTTTTCCGTTCTCCATTGCGTAGCGGCAGCTTTCAAGAACCTGTTCGTCCGTTCCTGTCTGTAAATAAGCACAGTGTACGTTTCCGCAAATGGCAACCTTATCCCCTACAAGACGCTTTACTTCTTTGATATCCACCCCTGCCATGGGGTCAAGGGAATGAAGTGCATGCGGACGGCAGTCAACAAGATTTTGAAGAATAGGCATAATGTTTCCGTCAGTGTGCTTTATGGCATATGCTCCGTCCTGCCTTATGGAGTCTATTATGTCGTAAAGATACGGCTGTATAAACTCTTCAAACATGACAGGAGAAAGGAACGGCCCAGAATTAAAGCAATAATCAGAACAGAGAATAAAGCTGTCTATACCTGCTTCTCTCATTCTCTTATTCTTCTCCTTAGCAAAATATGCCATGAAAGCCGCATTATTTTTAACATCATCGGGATTGTCGGCAATTCTGTATACAAAATCCAGCATACCATCGCCGTCGGGAATCGCAAATGTTCCGTCACCGTGTACCGTAAGCAGAAACTCGTTATTTGTAATACGGTTTATGTGCTTTGCCGTTTCCATAATATGTTCGTCAGAGAGATAATGGATGGGAATTATGGAATAGCCGAGCTCAGAATAAACGTGAACCATATACTCAGCATTTTCTTTAACTGCAAATTCCTTTTCTTTTTCTGAAAGATTTTTTAAATCGTCCTCTTTCAGAAAATCCTTGCCGAACACTTTATCTGCCAGCTGATATTCCAGCTCAAATGTAGGCACATAATCCGGCTGCTGTAAAGTCAGCGCCATTATCGCTCTTTCACGGTGCGTCATAATAATTCCTCCCGCCCCCTCAGGGACTTTTGATTTTTATTTTGAAAGGCTGAGTGTCTCGCCTTTTTTAAGAATTACTTTGAGTCCATGTTCAGTTTTCTCTGTTTTGCCTCCGGTAATTTCCAGTCCGTCAACAGGGGTACGAAGAATAAATTCTACGTCGTTTTCCGCCTGGAACTTTGCTTCCTTAAGGCTTGAGTTCTCAATCTTAGCAGAGACAAGTACGCCGCCCCAGCCTCTGAGAGTTTTAAAGGAAACGTTATTCCACTTTTTGGGCAAAGCCGGGAAAAGTTCATAATATCCGTTCTCAGAATAAAGCATCATTTCCTGAAGGACATCCTGAGCGCAGAAGTTGCCTTCAAGAGTAAAGGGCCGATAAGAAAATGAGGAATAACCCTGTTTTGTGTAATCTCCGTTTAAATGGAATGTATTAACCGAACAGAAATACTTCCAGAATATCTCAAGATATTTAAGTGCTTCATCACCGTTTTTGGCAACAGTGAAAAATTCACCTATCCATGCTATGGAATATCCCGTATACCATTTTGAACCAAGTTCCACGGCTCTTGCTATGGTAGCATCAATGATTTGTCTTTCTCTATCATTTGAATAGTCGAGAAGTCTTAATGGATGTATTGACATAGCATGGGACTGATGGCGGTGGGATTCGTTTAAATCCTCATCACGGGAAATGCGAAGAATATTTTTGTCATTGACCGCAAGAGGACGAAGCTTACTGAGAGTATCTGTCCAAAGGGTTTTATCCGCTTCTTTTTCCAATATACCTGCAAGTCGTTTAAGAGAAATGAAAATATAAAGAAGCATCGCTTCATCATAATTGGAATTGGGCTTTAAAAACGCCTTTAAGGTATTATCGTGAATTTCGGGAGAACTCGAAATAGGCAAAACATAATACCCCTCTTCATCCTCTTTTAAAAGCGAAAGGATAAAGCGTGCCGACTGCTCCATATACGGATATGCAATTTTTTCGAGAAATTCTCTGTCCCCCGTATAAGTATAATATCTTTCAAAAGACTGGCAGAGCCACATCTGATTTGTAGGCGAAAGTGAGTACATTGCCCAGCCGCCCATGGCGTATCCATCTATATCCATAACTGACGGCAGACAAATACCTTTTGCTCCGTAAAATCTTTTTGCGAAATCCGCAGCTCTGTCTTTAAGAGAATACAGATAATCAATAAAGCTTTCACCCTGTTCAAGATGATTTGCTTTAAGATAACTGTAATAGGTCATCTGAGTGTTAAGGTCGTGGTGATAGTCACCTTTCCAAGGCGGAAGCAGTTTATCATCGCAGGCAGTCCAGAGTCCCTGTAAGGGCATGGGATAACATCCCTTGCGTGAAGCAGAACCCAAAAGGTAATTGCCCATATTATAGCGATTCTGAATATAGTCATCGGGAACATTTATAGATGACTTGTTATTATAATCTTCCCACCACTTTTTATGGCTTTCAAAAAGGTTATCATAGCCCTTTTCCAAAGCATCGACAACTGTATCTAAGAGAACCTTTTTCAGTTCCTGAGCGCTTCGGCAGTAATAGGCATAATAAGCCATTTCATAAAATTCGCCTTTTTTCTCATAAGCAACAGCAACGCCGTAGCAGTCGTTATCGTTAAGAGTCTGAACAAAGTATCTTACAGAAACGCTCTGCTTCTTTTCCTCTCCGAATTGTGCAGGAGGATATTTTACGTTTTTAAGTTTACCTGCAACGGCACCTTTAAAGTTTAATTTGCCGAAAATACTGTCAAATGCCGTCTTTTTACCGAATTTCGGATTGACAATAGTAAGCTTTAAATCCTCAGCGTTGGTTTTTGCCATACCCACTTTTTCAGTTGCATGAGTATAGGTTTTAAACCAGATATTATCACAGGTATAGGTGCTTTCAGCTGTATCCATATTAAGCTCAAAACAGCTCCGGCTGCCGCTTCCGATTTCCAGTTCCAATCTGCCGGTAGGAAGCTTTGTAGGCGTAGGTTTGTTATATGGTACATCAAAGGTTTTCCATATTGATTTTGTATCCCCTTCATGTGCCCATTTTACAAGATTTGCATATGTAAATCCTTCTGTTTTTTCAGGGGATCCACTTCGGTCCCATATATCTCCTCGGTCAAGGGAGAGGACAAGCTTCTTAGCATCTCCAAACAGCAAACAGCCCATTTCTCCGTTGCCCATGGGGATACCTTCATCCCACCTGTCTATCTTTCTGTCAATGGTAAGTTTATATGGTTCCATGTTTTTCCTCCGCCTTTCTGCTGTCTATATGATAACAGCCTGACTGTTCAGGTCAATGTACAATATTATTCTTTTTTTGTAATATTGTATTGCTTTTAAAAAACTTTATTTTCTTCCGATTTGATCAAATGGAATCTGCTCAAAATCAGGGTTTTCACTGAGTATTTTTGAATCGGCTTTAAATACATAAACTCCATTTTCAGCGTCCTCAAACTGTTTAAGTGCACTTCTGAGTTTATAAGTACCGTTATCACTTATATCGGAATATTTTTTTACACTGTCTGCTACAAATCCCATATCACCTTTTTCGCTTATGATGATATTATTCTTCACAATCGAACCGGCAGGATTTACGGCAAATCCCGGATCATCCTCACGGCTGTAATCTTGATGCATTTTATCTATTCCCTCGTATTTATGACCCCATTTTTCATTAAGGGCTTTTGCCTCTTCATATGACTTCCAAAGTCTGCTGTCGGGATCTTTGCAGTTTTTAGCATACCAGCCGTCGTTATGATAACCGTCATAGGCTCTGTCATCATAATTGAAAACACTGCCCGAATTTATAACAAGGTTATTGGTAATTGTATTATCTCTTCCGCCGCCTACAAGAATGGCATAGCCGGGAATATTGACAAGAATATTTCCGTGAGCAGTTTGTCCTGACGAGTTATCGTCAAAATATATTCCGCTGGGAGTAAACTCTCCGGAACCTATATCATAAATACAGTTATAACGTACAACGTTGCCGTATGTACTCAGACTGCTGCCTGTATAAATTGCACCTGCATCGGAAGACTGAAGTACTACATCGTGGATATTATTGTATTCCATAATATTGTCATTACCGGTATAGTAAATTCCCATATGGGGAGCGTTGCATATTTCGTTATGGGATGCGGTATTTCCTACACCGCTGATATTTACACCTGCAATATATGTCCTCTGAACCTGTCCGAAATCATGAAGATAACAGTTTTCTACAACATTTTCACCGGGAGTCAAAGTCTCATTATTTCCACCGTCCAGAAGAACTGCATCCTTACCGATACTCTTAACTTCACAGTTTACAATTTTATTTTTGCTGCCCTGTACATTTATTCCGCATCCGGCAACGTTTTTAACGGTACAGTTTTCAGCATTGCAGTTTGTGCCTGCAATTGTAACTCCATCGCCTCTTGTGCCCTGAACTGTCAAACCTTTTAAATTTATATATGATGCTTTTTCAGTAATTTCAACAACGCTTTTCGTAGTTACGGAAAGGCTTATGTCGCTCTCTTCAAGAGCTTTCGGAGGATAGAGATAAATAATATTCGCCTCTCGGTCAATGTAGTATTCTCCGGGAGCATCAAGTTCTTCAAAAACATTATAGAAATAGTAATCACAATCCTCTTTAAAACCGTAAGGACTGCAATATTTTGTTGTAAGGCTCTGGGTATCATCATTAATACTCTTTATGGGAGTTGACATATCTGCCCAGTCCCAATAGAAATATCCGAATGTCCAAACATCGTCAAGTGTTTTCCATTCTTTTACCCTTTTATATGTATCGTCATCCATTACAAAAGTGCCGCCACGCTGGTTTCTTCGCTGAGTCCATGTTTCATCAAGAGGTCCGGGAGCGTTAGGCTCATGGGCATCTCCTATATCAAGCACTTCTCCGGTTTTAAGATTGCCCTCATTGGGATAGCGTGCCAATGTAAGTCTTGCATCATTAAAAAAGAGCTCGCACTGATTAGGGCCTGTGGTGTCTCCGTCATAATACTCAGCGGTGTTGTAAGCTCCTAAAGCATACAGAATTCCGTAATCTTCCTTTGTCAGATTATATTTTGACAAATCAACCATTTTAACTTTTTTAACAGCATCTTCAGAAAGTCTTTCAGCCGCTTCACCACTTACATTTTCAAAATCTTCTGCTTTCAATTCTATTCCGCCGTTAAGAATCACTTCCCCATCACCGTATGCGGCATAAGTGACAGGTTTACCCTCGCTGCCGGAATCTTTTTCATCGAAAACAAGATTTTTCTCATTATAATTTCCGGCCATTATAGAGACTGTAAGTCCTTTTTCCGGTACATCGCCCTTAGCTATTCTCTCACGGACAGTTTGCTGAGCTTTTTCGATAGTTTTAAAAGCTTCATCGGGACTTGTACCTGAATTACTATCATCACCGTTTACTGAAACATAATAATCTCCCTGCACTTTTTGCTCAACCTCCTCCGATTTTTTGGAAAGGTTTGATGGGGAAGCAATTTTACTGTAATTGTTTCCGCATCCCGCCAATGCTGCCATAAGCACTGCCGAAAGCATAAACGCCATGAATCTTCGAAAAATTTTCATAAAAACACCGCTTTCTTTAAAATCATCCATTGAAATATTTGTCTGTTTATTTTAAAAATTATAACTTCCCGAAAATACAAAAACAGATGAATAAATCACAGTTATTACTTGCATTATTTATCTATTGCAAACCATGCAGCATCATTCGCCGCCACTGTGACGATATACTCTCCATCCGCAAATGATTTTTCGTCAGTAAACTGATTTATGATTTCTCCCGCCACTGAAAAAGTAAATTTGCGTGGATGTTTTGAAGAGTTAAAAAGAAAATATTCTCTGCCGGAATCTGTATCAGTAATACCTACTGAGTAATCCTCATTAAATTCGGCAGCAATTCTCGGCGCTGAAAGAATTTTATCCATGATTTTATCATCGTAAGCGTTTAATGTACAAAGTCTGTCTCCGCTTAAGACCATTCCTCCGCTTGCCCTTACAAAAGCCGCTGCGTAACGATACATTGCTTCACGAGAACGTTTTCTCCTTACATTTCTGAAAAACGGAAGCTTTGATTTAAGTCCGGTGACAATATCCGTCTGAACAAGACAATCAGGATCATTAATCCAAAGACGGTTATGCATCCAGTTCCTGTGAAAACACTGACTTGCAAGGCTCTTTACAGTACCGATATTGCGGTCAATATCCGCCGTTACTCTCATACCGTTTACAGCGCCTATAGAAGGCCACATGGGAGCATTGCAGCCGAGCATATATGTATCAGGTCCGCAGGCTTCCCAAATAGCTTCCATTCCCATTCTATAAGCTTTAACACTTGTTACATCCTTTTTAAAGCGGACACCAAAGGGAAGAGCTCCCCATGCGTTTGCATCAAGTTTAAAGTAATCCACCTTCCACTCGTTTTTCATCACAGAGAAAACGTGCTTAAGATATTTAATCGCTTCCGGATGAGTGGGATCGAGAAAATACCAGGGAGCATCACGCCATCCCTTAAAAGTTACATCGGCAGTACAAAGCGGCTTACCGTTTTTATCCTTTATAAACCAATCCGGATGTTCCTTTAAAAGTTCGCTTTCCTCCGATGCAATAAAAGGAGCAACCCATATTGCAGGTTCGCAGCCCGCTTCTTTTATTTCAAGACAAATATCTTTCATCTTCTTAGGAAATTTCTTTGTCTGCAAAAGCCAGTCGCCCATATGAGGCTGATATCCGTCATCAATTTGGATATATTTAAGGGCAGGATATTTTCTCTTTATAACCGCCATGTTTTCCATAATTGCATCCTGAGTCACCTTCGGTCCGTAACAATACCAGCTGCACCAGCCGTCCGGTACTTCTCTGAACGGTATTGTGGGATGATTAGCAATAAGACAAGATGCAAATTTTTCCAAAACTCTGTTTTTATCTGTTCCCTCTATTACAACATAACTTTCAATATCAAGGGATGCATTCGCCTGAATCTCTCTTCCCTCGATTATCTGAACAAGCTGAAGTTTTTCCTGATTTATTCTTATCTCAGAAGTATAGCTCCGGCAACTGGAAGCTCCGAGAAGCCAGATTCTGCCTTTTTCCGAAAACCACACATAGTTATAGCCTATAAAAAATCCCTTTGTCTGGGGCAGCTTATAATGATCCTTATCCATACTGCCGAGATTTTCCGATATATCACTAAGCTTTACGTATGTAGAAGCAAGCTTCTGATACCCCTCACAGTAAACCATTGCTTCCTTTGAAAATCCAAGTTCAGATATATCTTTTTCGTAAACAACGGCTTCCTTTACCTTTATTGGAACATTAGATGAATTTACAATTTTTGCAAAATATTCCCCGTCCTTTTTAAATTCCTCCACATAAATTTCAGGGTCCCTGCTGAGATTTACAATTTTTCCGTTCACGTTCATCCCATCTTTCTTGAATGCATTATTTTACGTTCGACTCCTTATAAGCTTTATCAACACATAATTTTTAATTGGGTTTAATTATATCACAGGGCACATGCTTAAAGAATATCAAAAAAGGCATTTTTAATAACATTAATTGACATTTTCAGAATAATTTTATATCGGAATGAAATTTAATATTTCGGCACCATAATTGCACGAATTTGATTAAAATAATCTATAGGATTGTGTTTTTTTATAAATACTGCAAAATATATTGACAACATTTTAGAAAAGGGTTGTTTTAAACAACAATCTTACTGACGGCAGAACAGTTGATTTCTGGATTGACGCAGGAGCCAACGATCTTTTCGGCAACATGAAAAAAGAATCACGTTTCAGTCAGTTGTGTATAGCCAGGGAAAATAAGGAAATAAGAGCTCTCAGCTATGACCTTGAAACCCTTTGCTATGTATATGAAAGCAGCGATGACAAGGAATTTAAAAAAGTAATTTTGGACGCTGTAAAGCATGTGCTTCCAAAGACAAAGGAAATAACCGAAAAAACAGCGTCAGAATGCAGAAACATACTTCAGCCCGTTCTTGAAACCAAAAATAACGGCGATAATGTTTTTGAATACAGTGCAGTAGGTCATGCACATCTTGACCTTGCATGGCTTTGGCCTATAAGAGAAAGCAAAAGAAAAGCCGCAAGAACCTTTACTAATCAGTTCACTAATATTAACAGATATGACGATTACATTTTCGGAGCTTCTCAGGCGCAGCTGTATCAATGGGTCAAAGAGAGTTACCATCAGTTTACGATAAAGTTCTCGAACTTGCCAAAACTCCTCACTGGGATGTACAGGGCGCTACATGGGTTGAAATGGACAGCAACCTCATAAGCGGCGAAAGCATGATAAGACAGTTCTATTACGGAAAAAGATTTTTCAGAGACGAATTCGGTCAGGATATGAAAATCTTCTGGGGTCCCGACAGCTTTGGTTATTCAGCATGTATTCCTCAGGTAATGAAGCTTGCTGACGTCCCCTATTTTCTCACTCAAAAAATGAGCTGGAACACCGTTACTAAATTCCCATATCACACTTTCAAATGGCAGGGGCTTGATGGCAGCGAGGTGTTCGCCCATATGCTGCCTGAAGATACATATAACAGCCCCTGCCGTGCTGACAGAATAATTTTCGGTGAAAAGAATTTTCAGGAGCGCAAAATCTCCAACAAATCAATTATTCTCTACGGAATAGGCGATGGCGGAGCAGGCCCCGGCTTTGAACACATTGAACGCCTCCACCGTTACAGAGATTTAAAATCAGTACCAAGAGTAAAACCGGAAAAAGCTCTCGATTTCTTTAAAAAAGCCGATGACAAAATAACCCCCTATCCCACATACAGAGGCGAGCTTTATCTCGAAAAACACAGAGGAACTTATACCACTCAGTCAAAAAACAAAAAATTTAACCGCAAATGTGAATTCGCTCTGAAAAACTATGAATATCTTCTCTGCATGGCAGAAAAGAATGACATCAATCCCCCTATCCCCTCCGAGGACCTTGACGAAATCTGGAAAGAAATTTTACTGTATCAATTCCACGACATTCTTCCCGGTTCTTCAATAAACAGAGTTTACGAAGAGAGCGTTGCAAGATATGAAGTAATATATAAAAAGCTCACAGACGCTATAATGTATTTATCAGCAAAGCTTACATCGGACAAAGTTTTATGTAATTTTAACTCCTACCCTTGCGAAACTTCCGTTAAAAACGGCAACAACTGGATTAAACTTACCGTTCCTCCTATGGGATGCCGGAAAGTATCTGACGGAGAAGAAATAAAAACATTCTCCGCTGAGGCTGCTCACAATTCCATTGAAAACGACCGTGTAAAAATTCAGTTTAAAAACGGAGTAATTGTTTCCTATTACGACAAACTCCTGAAAAAAGAGTTTACAGACCACAAAAAGCCTATGGGTGTTTTCTCAGTTTACCATGATATCGGTGACTGCTGGGATATTCAGCCCCACAGCTATTACAAAATCAAAAAGAACGCCGTATGCACATCATTCAGCACAGGCAAGGACGGTCCGGAAGCTTACGCAAAAATCTCCTTTAAAATCGGCAAAACTACTATCAATGAAAAAATTACAATTACTGACAGCAGTCCAATGGCGGTATTTGATATTGACATTGACTGCTGTCAGAAAAATCGCATGCTGAGAGTTGCTTTCCCCACATGCATTAAATCAGACAAGTGCAGCTTCAACATCCAGTTTGGCCACATTGAAAGAAAAACTACGGAAAATACACCTGCTGAAAAAGCTCAGTTTGAGGTTTCAGGTCAGAAATTCGCAGATCTCTCAGATAACAATATGGGTATTTCAGTTATCAACGACTGCAAATACGGATTCCGCTGTAAGGGTAGCGTTATTGATGTCAATCTTATCAGAAGCCCCCTTGGAGGTCCCGGCAAGAATGTGGATCAGGGACAGCATAAAATAAGACTTGCACTTTTCCCACACAGCGGAAAACTCGGCTCGGAAACATACAAACAGGCCTATCTGTTTAATAACCCCCTCGTTGAAGTGCAGGGTGAAAGAGACAAGGCTCTGCTCCCCGATTACACAAGCGACAATGAAAACATTGTTCTTGAAACAGTTAAATCACCCATTGATAAAAACGGTCTTATACTGCGTTTTTATAACAGCAGCAATGAAATGCAGACTGCAAATATCTCATTGAGCGAATATATTCCTCACAGTATTGTAAACATCCTTGAGGAAAAAATCGGAGATATGTCCGACAGCAAAATCACTCTCAAGCCCTTTGAGCTTATCAATATCAGATTCATCCGTAAATAAGCGACCTTTTAAAACTGCAATTTTAAAAAAATACAGCAGGCTTTGTTTATTCGCAAAGTTCTGCTGTATTTTTTATTGGGTAATTAATTTATAAAGGCCAAATCCCCGAAGTTAAATATCAAATTAACTAAAACACATCATTTTTAGGCAAAAATTTAATATAAATCTACAATCCTCATTGATATAATAATATCAAATATAAATATATGAGGTAAGAAAAATGAATCTGTCTAAAAAGCTCACAGCTTTACTTCTCATTTCAAGCGTAACTTTTGCTTCTCTTTTTACCGGCTGCGGTAAAAACCCCGATTCACAGCTTTGCAAAAATGTTCTTTCTCAAAGCTACAACTATGAAATGACAATTGCAAACCTGAATATTTACGAAATAAACCAAAAGGCCGCAAAAGCTTTTGAAGAAATTCAAAGTGACGGAAGCTTTGCAGATATAGACTATCAGTCCCATGAACAGACAAACTGGAAACCGGATGGGCATCTTGTTAACATTAAAAATTTATGCATTTCCTATGTAAATCCAAAGGGAAAATTTTACAAAAACCACGAAGCCTATACCAAAATAATAAACTGTCTGAACTTTTGGCAAAATGCAAATCCAACCAGTACCAACTGGTATATGCAGGAAATTTCATCCCCTCAAAAGCTCGGATGCATTTTAGTTCTAATGCGTTTTGGTGAGGAAAAAGTACCTGAAGAAATAGAAAATGCTATTTTGGAAAGAATGAAAGAAACCGGCGGAAATCCCAAAAAGTGGACAGGCGCCAACAAAGCGGATATAGCTCTCCACTATGTTTACAGAGGAGCTCTTACAGGCGACGAAAGTCTTATTTCATTTGCTGCAAAGCAGGCATACTCTACCCTTGAATATACTAAAAAAGAAGGTTTCCAGTACGATAACTCATATCAGCAGCACGGTCCGCAGCTCTACATTACCGGTTACGGAAACTCAATTATCAACGCAGTTGCCGCAATCGCCGCCGCTACGGCAGATACAAAATATGCAATGCCGCAGGAGGCAATTGACCTTGTAAGAGGATTTATCAACGAAACATACATAAGAGTCGGCAGAGGAAAATACAGACTTTACAACACCGGAGGAAGAAGCCTCTCCCGTGAAGATTCCCTCGATTTTTCTGGAGACATAACACTTTATGAAAAGCTCAAAATCATAGACGAGGAAAATTCCGAGCTGTACGATACAGTTATTGATCGCTTAAACGGAACAAAATCTCCCGATTATCTTGTAGAACAGAAAAACACACATTACTGGCGTTCCGATTACACTCTTCACACTGTGCCCGACTTTACCTTTGATGTTCGCACTGTTTCAAACAGAACATACAGAAACGAAAACGGCAACAAAGAAAATCTCAAAGGATATTTCCTTGCCGACGGAGCTTATTCAATATATGTAGACGGCGATGAATACTATAACATCTTCCCTGTTTGGGATTTTTCACTTATTCCGGGAACTACAACGCCTCATGTAAAAGATATTCCCCTGCCTCAGGAATGGGGAACCTATGGTTCGGGTGCATTTTCCGGCGGTGTTTCTGACGGTAAATGCGGTATATCTGCATATGCATATAATGACAAGGATTTTTCAGTTAATACCAGTGCAAACAAATCATATTTCATGATTGACAACATGATAATCTGCATCGGAACCGGCATTAATTCCTCAAATTCCAATGAAATCATGACTACACTCAATCAATGCCTTTCAGATGAAAATGCAATAGCCATAGACAAAAATGGAAATCTCAAAACCATTGAAAACGGCAAAGCTGATCTCACCGGATACAAAGGCATATACCATGATAAAGTCGGTTATGCATTCCTTGATGACAATAAAATTTCTGTCAACAAACAGATTCAGCAAGGCAAATGGACTGATATAAACACCAGCTCATCAAACAAGGATTTAATAGAAAAAGAAGTGTTTACCCTTACTATTAATCACGGTATAAAACCATCAGGTGAAGCATATAAATATGTGCTGCTGCCGGGAATAAATTCAGCTGATGAGTTAAAGAATTATAATACGGAAAACATCAAAACAGTCAGCGAAACTGATATTCATGCAGTTAAACTTGCAGACAGTGAAACTGTTTACGGGGTATTCTTTAAAGCCGGCACTCTCGAAATGGACAGCATTAAAATCACCGTCGATAAGCCCTGCTCAATAATTTTAACTGAAAGCAGCCTTTATATCTCAAATCCTGATCAGACTGTTTCAAAAATCAATGTGACAATAGAGAAGAACGACAACAAAAAATCAGTGAAAGCCAAACTCTTTTCCGGAAGAGATAAATATGCAGGCAAAACTGTAAAATGTGATTTATGAGTTTATTTTGATATTTTAAACTGATATTAAATTTAACATAAAAAGCGTCGGATTACCGACGCTTTTTTATATGCATACATCTCATTTACTTAACAGCATACATATTTAAATAATATGCCCGGATGTTTCACACCATCCAAATAATTTAAACGTGTAAAAGTAAAAGCACCGAATAATCGGTGCTTTTTGTTTGGCAGGGGCAGAAGGACTTGAACCCTCGGCACGCGGTTTTGGAGACCGCTGC
>OGWT01000953.1_pt1 | contig 23024 bp, 20 predicted proteins | sample 1576101 | NCBI WGS metagenome assembly OGWT01 (sample SAMEA3541481, study PRJEB24748) | human gut metagenome | biome: human gut; feature: human-associated habitat; material: faeces | place: China | collected 2012 | reverse complement strand
TGTAGCTTATATTTGTCGTCCGTTCGTCACCAACTAATATTCAATTAAACAACAAGTCACCTATACAATCTATTTTCCAGCTGCCTTCCTTGAATATTCAGTTGTCACCAGCTGCTCATATGGAACATCTTTACCAAGTTCACCAGCCTGTTTTAATATATCTTTGAGAAGTTCAAAACTCTTCTGCTCAAAGATAGTGTCTCCTTTCCAGGTGTCCTGTGATTTATAGCGGTCAACAATGGTTGTTATAGTTGCAAGATCTGTTTCAGGAAATTGTGGTGCTATGACTTCGGCAATTTCCTTGCTGGTGTGTGAGTTTACATAGTCAAGACCTTTCTGTATGGCATTAGTGAAACCTTGTATTATGTCAGGATGCTTTTTAATATAGCTTTTATTGGCACAATAAGCAGTATATGGTACGTATCCGCTGTCAGTACCAAGTGATGCCACTACGTATCCTTCTTTCTGCTGCTCAAGAAGTGTTGCAGCAGGTTCAAACTCAACAGTATAATCAGCTATTCCAGATGTAAAGGCAGCAGCGGTTGAACCGAAGTCTACATTCTGCAGTATATTCAGATCATCTATAGGGGAGATATTATTTTTCTTAAGTATATATTCAAAAAGCATTTCAGGCATGCCACCAGCTCTTCCGCCAAGTACAGTTTTTCCCTTAAGGTCATCCCATTTAAATGCATTTTCTTCATTTCTTGATACAAGGAAGTTGCCAGCACGCTGGGTAAGCTGTGCAAAATTTACAGCATAGTCAGTAGAACCCTCCTGGTATACATATATAGAACTTTCGGATCCCATGAAACCAATATCAGCTTCACCAGAGACAAGAGCAGTCATGACTTTATCAGCTCCGAAGCCAGTGACAAGATTTAAGTTGATATTTTCATCTTTAAAGTATCCAAGTTCTATAGCAGCATATTGTGGTGCATAGAATATTGAGTGTGCAACTTCATTAAGAGTAATATCCACAAATCCGTTATTTTCTTTTTTTTCACATGCTGTCATTGGGAGCATAAGTGTTACACATAACAATAGTGCAAGAATATGACGTAAATATTTCAAATAAAACTCCATTTCTGCAAGTATTATTAATATCAGAGTTAAAGGATAAGAGCCGATGAAATTATGAATTATTTAACACTGATAGTCATAATAATATGCAAAATATATTCAATTCTATATTATTCATAATCGGAGTTAAATGTTACAGAAATAAATACGTAGTAAAGATGAAATGTTTGTAAAAATATATATAAAATTGTTAAAAATGTCGATAAATATGTTGGATATAAGAGGGAATTATGTTAAAATAAGTAACAAGGTGAGGAGAGAGTTAAAAGAGGACTTTGACTCTCATCGATGTGTTTGGTGTGTCAATGAGTATAAATGCGTATGTATGCAGACACAATATGATTTTGAAATTTGACATTTACATCATATATATATTACTGTATATAACATGTTAATATAAAGTAATAATTGTACAATTATAGGAGGTTTGTTTATTATGTTTGGCAGAAAAACAACAGCACAGGAAGCTAATAAGGACAGGGAATTGTTATTACAGGCTATGGATAAGATGATAGCCGGTGATTTTAGCATGGTATCATCTGAGGGATTCAGTGATCCTATATATGCTGATAAGCTGAATCAGATAGTTGGAGCTTATAAAAAGGCTAACAACAACTATATTATGCGACTCAATGAGGCTATGGAATCTATAGGAGATAACTCATATGTTAAGAATATGTTGGATCAGGTTTCTTTACAGCAGAAGTCGATCAGCAATATGAATGATTCAAGTAAGGTACTCAAGGACTCTATTAACAATATATCACAAGCTATGAGTGACATAAGAGATAACACACATGATATGCTTCATGCATCTCAGAGCAGTTCAACTAATATGAATGATAGTATAAGAGTTGTTAATGAATCATCAGAAAAGATAGCTGATATCAATACTCAGGTTCAGGCATTTCATGAGAAGATTAATAAGATTGGTGAGATTGTTGATATTGTAAAAAAGGTTGCAAGCCAGAGTAATCTTTTAGCACTTAATGCATCTATTGAGGCTGCAAGAGCAGGAGAAGCTGGTAAAGGTTTTGCAGTAGTAGCAGACCAGGTAAGACAGCTTTCAAGTAACACAGCAGAATCAGCAGAGGATATAGTTAAGTATGTTAATGAACTCAAGGGTGATATAGAAGTTCTTGCTACATCTATGGAAGAAACTACTACGAAGCTTTCAGAGGGCAATGAAAAAGTAGAAGTATCATTAAGAGATATTGAACATATGAATGCCCAGATGACAGCTATTAATGATTCAGTAGAAAGAATATTTGATGATATTGACAGACAGTCAGAAACAACAAGAGAATTTACAGATCAGGTTGGTAATATAGCAGATACATATGGTATGCTCACTAAGGAATGTACAGATACAGGAATTCATATCTTCAAGATAGGAAGATATATTGATACATGTAGAAGTGATATGTTCAGGGAAGCGGGAGCTGTTACAACACAGGATATGTTAAGAATATTTGAGATAGATCACTTTATCCTGATGTGGAGAGTATATAACAATGTTGTAGATTTCGAAAAACTAAAGATAACTCAGCTTAATAATCCGGATACCTGTAAGATTGGAAAGTGGATGCATGCGCAGACTGATCCAAGAATTACAGGAAGCAGTCAGTTTAAACAGCTTGATTCATCTCACAGACTTATTCATAAGTATGCATGTGAGTCATGGCAGGCTAAGGATGAAGGTGATATTGATAAGTCACTTGAAGCATTCCAGAAGTGTTATGATGCTTATTATGTTTACAAGAAAGCTATTGCTGATATGAAGAACTTCATGAAGTCTATAGGATATACAGACGAAACTAAGATTGTAATATTCAGAAACTAATAAAATATAAGTATTAAGATGTGGCAGTCATATAACAAATATAAAATAATCAAAAAGGATCTGGTATAACCAGGTCCTTTTGCTTTAAGTGATAAAATGTCAGAGGATTGCATGAATATGTTGAAAACATGGAAACAAAGATATGAATATGTTGAAAACTATTAAAACATTTAAATATCGAAAATGTTGAAAATCAATGGAATGTTGATAATAATAACGGGATGTGCTATTATTTAAAAATGGTTTGGTTTGGTTAAGTATTATATTTTATAATAGCTGTATAAAACAGATTAATAGAGAAGGTTAGTTATATAAAATATGATAAGCGAGGGAAGTGTATGAAAGAGATATATGTTATAGGACATAAGAATCCAGATACTGATTCAATATGTTCGGCAATATGTTATGCCAGATTAAAAAATATTGTGACAGGAACTAATGATTATGTGCCTAAAAGAGCAGGACATATGAATGAAGAAACGCAGTTTGTGCTATCAAAGTGTGATGTAAAGGCACCAGGGTATATAAAAGATGTAAGACCTCAGGTCCGGGATATAGATATCAGGAAAATCGAAGGAATAGATGAGGATTATTCAGTAAGAAATGCATGGAAACTCATGAAAGAGCTGGATGTTGTGACATTGCCTATATTGGAGGATAACCATCTTAAGGGGCTGGTTACTATTGGAGATGTAGCAAAATCTTATTTTGAAATGTATGACAGTGACATACTTTCAGTTGCACATACAAGTCTTAAGAATATTGTTGATACATTAAATGCAGAAATAATAACAGGAGATCCAGATAAATGTTTTGATAAAGGAAAGATGCTTATAGCTGCAGCTAATCCTGATATGATGGAAAACATGATTGACGAAGGTGATTTTGTTATACTTGGTAACAGATATGAATCACAGCTGTGTGCAATAGAAATGGAAGCCGGCTGCCTTATTATATGTGAAGGTGTGAAAGTATCCAATACTATAATAAAGATGGCAAAACAGCATAACTGTATTATAATATCAACAGCATATGATACATATACTGTTGCAAGACTTCTTAATCAGGCAATACCTGTCAGCTTTTTTATGAAAGATACAGCTCTTGTCAAGTTTAAAATCAATGATTTTGTTGAAGATATCCAGGATATTATGGCTAATAAACGCTTCAGGGATTTCCCTATTGAAGATGAAGAAGGAAGATATATTGGCATGATATCAAGACGTAACATCATTAAGGCAGGAAAGAAAAAAGTCATACTTGTAGATCATAATGAGAGATCACAGGCGGTATTTGGTATTGAGGATACAGATATATTAGAGATAATAGATCATCACAGGCTCGGCTGTATTCAGACAATAACACCAGTATTTTTTAGAAATCAGCCATTAGGATGTACGGCAACTATTATATATCAGATGTACTGCGAATATAATATAGATATAGATAAGCAGACTTCTGCTTTGTTATGTTCAGCTATCATATCTGATACATTGATATTAAAATCACCAACATGTACTGAATATGATGTTGAAGCATGCAATGCCCTTGCCCAAATAGCAGATATAGATATTGAAAAATATGGCAGAGAGATGTTTAGGGCAGGAAGTAATCTTTCATCAAAAACAGAGGAAGAAATATTCTATAGAGATTTCAAAAAATTCTCAATCGGAGAATTGTCCGTTGGTGTTGGTCAGGTGAATTGCATGAGTTATGATGAAATTCAGGTAATCATTGAAAAAGAAAAAGATTATATGGAACATGTAACAGAACATAGCAGTGAGATTAATATTGCATATCTGCTTATAACAGATGTTATGAAGGAAACATCATACGTTATGTATGCTGGCAAAAATGCAGTAACAGTATTAAAAAATGCATTTAATCTTGATAATATAAGTGATAAATATGTGGCTCTTCCTGGCGTTGTGTCAAGAAAGAAACAGTTTCTTCCAGCAGTGGTTGAGGTGTTGCAGCAGTAACATATTAATGCTGTTTATTTTGTAGTATAATACAGTAACAGATTGGAGAGTAAATAATAAAATGAAGAAGTTAATGAGAAATGACCCATGTTGGTGTGGAAGTAAGAAACCTTATTGTGAGTGTCATATGAATTTTGATAAAAAAATAGAGATGTATAAAAAGAAGTTTCATAAGGTTCCACCTAGAAGCATAATAAAGAATGAAGAACAGCTTCAGGGCATGAGAGAGAGCAGTAAGATAAATATAGCTGTACTTGATTATGTTGCAGAAAATATAAAGGCGGGTATGACAACGCAGGAAATAGATGAAATGGTGTATGAAAAGACAACGGCTATGGGAGGCATTCCAGCCCCTCTTAACTATGAGGGATTTCCAAAGAGTGTATGCACATCCATTAATAACGAAGTGTGCCATGGCATTCCGTCATCGGATATTATTCTTGCTGATGGAGATATTGTAAATGTAGATTGTTCGACTATTCTTAATGGTTATTTTTCTGATTCATCAAGAATGTTCTGTATAGGAAATGTTTCGCCAGAACATAAAAAGCTTGTTGATGTTGCTAAAGAATGTGTTGAACTTGGACTTGCACAGGTTAAACCATGGGGACATCTTGGTGATGTAGCTGATGCTATAAGTAAACATGCAAAGGAAAATGGTTATTCTGTAGTACGTGAGGTCGGAGGACATGGTATAGGTCTGGAATTTCATGAGACACCTTTTGTGAGTTATGTAATCAAGAAGGGAACAGGCATGGTTATGGCACCAGGAATGGTATTTACAATAGAGCCAATGATTAATGCTGGATATCCTGACGTATATGTTGATGATGACAATGGCTGGACTATATATACAGAAGATGATTCATATTCAGCACAGTGGGAGATAATGGTTCACGTCACAGATGATGGGTATGAGGTTATGACTTATTAATTAAGACTTCACATATCTAAAATGGGATTTCAAAATTTCTTAAAGGCTCGACATTATGGCATCCATTAGGATGTATTAATGTCGAGCCTTTATTGAATTTTAAAGTTTACATCCTGTATCCTTTAATGTTGCACGTACTAGAGAATCTTTCGCATTTTTCCATGGTGCATCAGCATATTTATGATCAAATTTGTTGATAAACCATTCAACATCATCACGCACTCTTTTCATATTATCAAGATATAGTGTAGTGATAAGATTCGTGAATTCTGTGTAATCATTTCCACCAAGTTTTTCACTTGATTTTTTCATAAGAAGTCCATAATGACTTGTACAGAAGCCTTTGCATTTGGAAAGAACGTCTTTGAATTCTTTATCATGTTTATACATGTAAAATATAGTATCAACATAACGTTCCATAGTATCAGCTATTTTATCGCATACAAAGCAGGAATTATCAAGTTCTTCTATATAACTGCACACAGAAGCTTCCTTTCCTTTTTTTAGAAGACTTCTTCCAGAACCTTTATCCTGATTAAAAGCCTCAATATTTTTAATGACATAATCCATATGTGTTTTCATAACGAGTGCATAACCAAGACGGTTGTTCTGCTCATATATTTTTTTGATATGTTTCTGACAGAACCCTTTTTTATCGGTAACAGCACGTATATCATCTTCCATATAGCTTGGACCCATAGTATATTCTATGGCATCATTTTCAAGTTGTTCAAACATAGCACATACAGGACATTCAGTGTCTGCCAAAAATGCATCATTGACAGGTACGTTATATATTTTTTCTTTCATAGTAATCCTCCATTCTTGCGCTGTTTCTTTGCGCATCTCAAGTTTGTGCGAAGCACAAATCTTGCGTGTGAAAAATCTTATTTTCACACTAAGACGCCATTTCTTATCTGATATAGTTATAATGGCTGCCGAATTAAACCTATTATTAAAAATAAACTATTTTAGTTGTGTTTGTCAAATCGGCAGCCACATAATAACGTTACTTTTTGCAACTACAGTTTTTATCAAACTCAGGATTATAAAAATAATAATTATTAGAATCAAGCTTGCTCTGTATAATAGAAAGTGCTTCGCCAAAACGCTGGAAATGTACGATTTCCCGCTCTCTTAAAAATCTTAAAGGATCGAGTACATCTGGGTCATCTTTTGAAAGACGTATAAGATTATCATATGTTGTTCTAGCTTTCTGCTCTGCAGCCATATCCTCAGTTATGTCTGTTATAGCATCTCCCTTTGACTGGAATTCACAGGCATTGAATGGAATTCCACCAGCGGCCTGAGGCCATACGGCTGCTGTATGATCTACATAGTAGGCTTCAAAAGGAGTTCCCTTAATCTGTTCCATTGAAAGATTTCTTGTAAGCTGATGAACCATTGTGCTGATCATTTCAAAATGTCCTAATTCTTCTGTACCTATATCTGTAAGTAGTCCTGATACTTCTCTGTAAGGCATAGAATATCGTTGTGAAATATAGCGCATAGATGCTCCTAATTCTCCGTCTGGTCCACCATACTGCGAGATAATCATTGCTGCCAATGCAGGATTCGTTTGCTTTATTTTAACGGGATATTCAAGTCTTTTTTCATAATTCCACATATCAACATACCTCCATTTCCCAAGGCATCGGTGTTGAAACCCACATCCAGTAGTTATCGTTAGATATGTGAAGTTTATCAAGAGGTCCATAATAATCTGCATATTTTGTCATATAATTGCAATATTTATCCCTGATCTGGGCATAATATTCTATAGCTTCCATATCATTAGGATGTGTATCAAGGTAAAGATTAGTTTCAGTTAATATAAAACCAAGCTCATATATATTCTTCATTAGTGCATGCTTGTCGGCAACGATATTACAGGAATTATTCCTTTGCGATAAAGGCATAGATTGAATATTTGTACATGAAGAGCGTCGCTGCATATCCATAGGTGTATTACAATTAACATTCATTGACTGGTTGTTCATGTTACTCATGTTATTCATAGTATTCATGTTGTTCATATTACTCATATTATTTACATTATTCATGTTCTGACACCTCCAAAAGGTTTGTTAAGAACAGGAAATAAAGTACCATATTTTAAAGCTCTGCATGGGTCATACAATTCTCCCCATTTCTGCCATGGTACATAGCACATGGCAAGAGAAAATGTATTCTGCATTTTCATAAACATACTCCAGTTATAAAGAATTCATTACATTATATGTAATATATTTTTAGATGACACAGATATCATATCGGGTTATGGATAAAAACAAATAGATATTGTCAAATGATATACGAAAAAATAAAAATATACTTTTGAACATTGCATGAGTTTAGGGTGTATGCTATTTATAAATGTTATATATCAGTGTTGAAAATCAGATATATATGTAGTTATATATAAAGCTATATTTACGAGTTATATATAAAGTTAAAAATTAGGTGGAAGTCAGGACAACTATGTGATATGATTAATTGAAATTTTACTATAGCGAGGATTAATTATGTGGGAGAAAATTAAAGCATTTTTAAAGAAAAAAGATGTTGAAGTATCGGTTAAAAGATATGGAATAGATGCACTTGGGGCAATGGCTCAGGGATTGTTTTGTTCGTTATTAATAGGAACTATACTAAATACTCTGGGTACACAGCTTCATATTGGATTTCTTACTAATACAGTTGCAACAATAAGTGGTGTTAATTATACAGTTGGAGGTCTTGCATCAGCCATGAGCGGACCGGCTATGGCGGTGGCTATAGGGTATGCACTGAAATGTCCGCCACTTGTTCTTTTTTCGCTTATAACAGTTGGTTTTGCATCTAATGCATTAGGTGGTGCAGGTGGTCCATTGGCGGTATATTTTGTAGCTATTATTGCAGCTGAGGCAGGAAAATTAGTATCGAAGGAAACAAAGATAGATATACTTGTAACACCATTAATAACGATAGGCGTTGGAACAGGGGTGGCAGCATTGATAGCTCCACCGCTTGGAAAAGCGGCTATGAAAATAGGTGAGGTTATAATGCTTGCAACTAATCTTCAGCCTTTTCTTATGGGAATAGTGGTATCAGTGCTTGTTGGAGCAGCACTTACATTACCGATATCATCGGCAGCTATTTGTGCGGCATTTGGACTTACAGGACTTGCAGGAGGAGCAGCTGTAGCAGGTTGTTGTGCCCAGATGATTGGTTTTGCAGTTATGTCTTTTAAGGAAAACGGATGGGGTGGACTTGTTTCACAGGGAATAGGTACATCAATGCTTCAGATGGGAAACATAATAAAGAATCCAAGGATATGGATTGCACCGATAGTAACATCAGCAATAACAGGACCTGTTGCAACATGTCTTTTCAAACTGCAGATGAATGGAACAGCAGTATCATCAGGTATGGGGACATGTGGTTTTGTAGGCCAGATAGGTGTATATTCAGGCTGGGTAAATGATGTTGCAGCAGGAACTAAGAGTGCAATAACCATGATGGACTGGGCAGGATTAATACTTATATCTTTTATTTTGCCTGCAGTTATATGTCCACTTATAAATTGGCTGTTAAAAAAAGCAGGCTGGGTTAAAGATGGAGATATGAAACTCCAGTAAGCAGAAAAGAGTAAAATAAAATGTGCAGTGGTGAATATGATAACATATGGAATAAAGATTATATATCAGTGATAAAGTCAAAAAGACGTTCAATAGGTATTGAAGTCCACATGGATGGAAGAGTCATATTAAGAGCTCCGTATACATTAAGTGAAAAACAGCTTGAAGAATTCGTGGATAAACATAAGCAGTGGATTGAAGAAAAGCGACGTTATCTTGGAAGTAAAGCCAAAGCAGGAATATCAACCAATGCAAAGAAAAAAGGTGAACTTACTAAAGATGAGATTAAGTGCATTAAAGAAGCATTTGAAAAACGTGTTATATATTACAGCCGTATTATGGGAGTGACGGTTAAAAATATAACTATTAAAAACCAGAAAACAAGGTGGGGCAGCTGCAGTTCAAAGGGTAATCTGAACTTTAATTACCAGCTGTATTATATGCCACAGGAGCTTATGGATTATGTTGTGGTGCATGAGCTTGCACACAGAAAATATATGAATCATTCAAAGGAATTCTGGGCAGAGGTGAAAAAGTACTGCCCAGAATATAAGGAAAGAAAAAATGTCCTAAAAAAATACATATTAGAAACATAGAGGCATATTGCAGACATATATTAGTAAGTGAATGTTACGGTATATAAAGAGTAATTATTTCTAGGTACATTTTTATAAGTATATGATAAAGCTTCACCGGTTTTTGACACAGCTGTTTTTAAATCAGTTGTGAATGTGCAGGCGAATTCAAGATGAGTCTGTTTGTTTTTAACCGCATTACGGATAAGACGGTTTAACTGTGAAGTGTTGCTTATCATGGTTACTCCTGCATATTTTACATAAGAATATTTCGTTCCGCAATTCTCATATTCACTGTATTTGTCATGGTTCCATGTATGGTCAATAGACATGTCTTTAGCTGTAATATTAAAGTAAGAATGATCTGTGTATTCAAAAGAAGAACCTATAGGATCATCCCATGTTACGTCTACATGATACCATTGGTCATCCAGTTTAACAGTATTCCATATATGCTGCTCATCACCAGCTTCACCGGACACTGTTCCATTTTCTATTCCAAGCATATCCATAAATGTTTTAAAGCATTCAGTATAGCCGCTACATACAGCGATTCCGTTAATAAGTGCACTGTATGCATTGTAAGAGGAATCACCTGTATCAACATAAGAAATGTGTTTGACAAGATAATCATGTACTGCAAGTTCATTTTCTATATCCGAATTAGCAGGAGATGTAATCTCGTTTAATATCTGTATGTATTTAGTATATAATGTAAGCTGGCGTTCATTTAGTGCATCTGTTGAACCGGTTTTATATGCATTGATTATAGAAAAACTATCCCAGCATTCATATGTAATGCGTACATTAAAACCATTTTTAACACGTTTATATTCACATTTTAACTGTTCTATGCCATCTATGGCAGCAAGCCATGAATTAGCATCTATAAGAGATTCGTCTTCAATGAATAATTCGCATACGGTCTGATTATTTATTAAGCATTGATTGATGTAATCAATTATTTCGCTGGTTGATGAGGCAGATTTATCATATGCAGTATTGGATATGGAGGTACTTGACTCATCCTGCCACTCTGATAAAAGCGGAATATTACACCCGGTAAACAAAAGGCTTATAATAATTGAAATAACGGCAAAAGACGTTTTTTTAAAATTTATATTTCTAAAATTGATTTTTTTAAAATGCATTGTCATTAATCTTTCTATAAATAATTATGTTATAAATTGAATATTGTGTGTTGTTTGGTTATAATCTGTTATGGTAAAAAAGTCTTTTTCTGCAAGTAGAAACGACTTTTTATGCTTATATCGGGGCGGGTCCCAAGGTCTTTCCCCCCTATGAGCAAGCTCATGTGGGTTTAGACCTTTTGACCCTAGTATCATGTATATAAAAGAATATACATAACAATTCTAATACGTAATCTGCAAAAATAAAAGTATTTATAATAGAACATGGAAGAAATTTATAATAGAATATGGAAGAAATATTAAAAAATGTTTAAGAAACATTGTAAGAATCAAAATACATCTATTTAAGAATAGTTAAGAAAAGAGGAATAATATGAACGATTATGTGATAAATACACCGTCAGATTTTAATCTTAAAGAAACGCTGGAATGTGGGCAATGCTTTCATTTTAGCATGCTTGATGAGAATGAATATGTGTTGACAGCATATGGACAGCTTTTACATATAAGACAGGATGATAGTAATCTGGTGTTTTACGATACAGATGAGAAGATATATGATACATTATGGAGAAAATATTTTGATATAGACAGGGATTATGGGAAAATAAAAGAAGAACTGCTTGCAAAGGATGATAAGCTAAAAGAAGCAATATGTGCAATGTCAGGAGTAAGAATACTTAATCAGGAATTTTTTGAAACACTTATATCATTTATAATCTCACAGAATAAGCAGATACCACATATTAAAAAGATAGTAGCTGATATATCAGAAAAGTATGGTACTTATAAAGGAGATATAAAAGGAATCCCAATGTATACATTTCCAGATGTTAATCAGCTAAGAAAAGCAACTATTGAAGACCTGAAGGATTTAAAAACAGGCTTCCGTGCTCCATATATATATGATGCAGTCAGCCATGTTTATGATGGAAGTGTTAATTATAATGAACTTATAAAGTCAGATTCGGCAGCAGGAATAGAAAAAATGTGTGAAATAAAGGGTGTAGGTAATAAAGTTGCAAGCTGCGTAAGTCTTTTTGCACTTGGAAAAAGAGATAGTTTTCCTATAGATGTATGGATAAAAAGGATAATGGAATATCTTTATTTTGATAAGAAGGACACATCTAAGGAGGTTATAGCGGATTTTGCTAAAAATAGGTTTGGCGAACTTGGGGGATACGCACAGCAGTATCTTTTCTATTATGGGAAAACTATAAAAATGGGAGTTGCAGAGTCAAAAAAACATAAAAAATAAAAAAAGTATAATCAAAATGTAAAAACATTAATATATTTGAATTAGTTGTTGACAAATTATTGGCTGGGTGATATCTTATCGTTATCGGGATTAGCACTCGAAAGAAATGAGTGCTAACAGACAAAATTAAAGTAATGATAAAGATAGCTGCCACATACATGTCAGACAGCGGAAAGGTGGATTATATTATGAAGTTAGTACCATTAGGAGACAGAGTTGTAATTAAAGCATTAGTTGCAGAAGAAACTACAAAGTCAGGCATTGTATTACCAGGACAGGCAAAGGAAAAGCCATCACAGGCGGAAGTAGTTGCAGTAGGACCTGGTGGAGTTGTCGATGGCAAGGAAGTTACAATGCAGGTTAAGCCTGGAGATAAGGTAATATATTCTAAGTATGCAGGAACAGAAGTTAAGCTTGATGAAGAAGAATATATTGTAGTTAAGCAGAATGATATTCTTGCAGTAATTGAGGATTAATTATAAATATTCATTATATTGTTGATTATATTATTGATTTTATTTGGAGGTAATAACAATGGCAAAGGAAATTAAGTACGGAATCGAAGCAAGAAAAGCTCTTGAAGAGGGTGTTAATAAGTTAGCTAATACAGTAAGAGTTACAATCGGACCTAAGGGACGTAACGTAGTTCTTGATAAATCATATGGCGCACCACTTATCACTAATGATGGTGTTACAATAGCTAAGGATATCGAGCTTGAAGATGCGTTTGAGAATCAGGGCGCACAGCTTGTAAAGGAAGTTGCTACTAAGACTAACGATGTAGCAGGTGATGGTACAACAACAGCTACTGTTCTTGCACAGGCTATGGTAAATGCAGGTATGAAGAACTTAGCAGCAGGTGCTAATCCAATTATCTTAAGAAAAGGTATGAAGAAAGCAACAGATTGTGCAGTAGCAGCGATAGCACAGATGAGCGAAAAGGTTACAGGCAAGGATCAGATTGCAAAGGTTGCATCTATCTCTGCAGGTGACGAAGAAGTAGGTCAGATGGTAGCAGATGCTATGGAAAAGGTTTCTAATGATGGTGTAATCACAATCGAAGAATCTAAGACAATGAAGACAGAGCTTGACCTTGTAGAAGGTATGCAGTTCGACAGAGGTTATATATCAGCATATATGGCAACAGATATGGATAAGATGGAAGCTAACCTTGATAACCCATACATCCTTATCACAGATAAGAAGATATCTAATATTCAGGAAATCTTACCAGTTCTTGAGCAGATTGTACAGAATGGTGCTAAGCTTCTTATTATCGCTGAGGATGTTGAAGGTGAGGCACTTACAACACTTATCGTTAACAAGTTAAGAGGTACATTCAATGTAGTAGCTGTCAAGGCTCCTGGATATGGTGACAGACGTAAGGAAATGCTTAAGGATATCGCTATTCTTACAGGTGGTCAGGTTATCTCAGAAGAACTTGGTCTTGAGCTTAAGGATACAACACTTGATATGCTTGGTAGAGCTAAGTCAGTTAAGGTTCAGAAGGAAAATACAGTTATCGTTGATGGCGAAGGTGCTAAGGAAGATATCGAAGCAAGAGTTGCACAGATTCGTGCACAGCTTGAAGAAACAACATCTGATTTCGATAAGGAAAAGTTACAGGAAAGACTTGCTAAGCTTGCAGGCGGCGTAGCTGTTATCAGAGTTGGTGCTGCAACAGAAACTGAAATGAAAGAAGCTAAGCTTCGTATGGAAGATGCTCTTAACGCAACAAGAGCAGCAGTAGAAGAAGGTGTTATCTCAGGTGGTGGTTCAGCTTATATCCACGCATCTAAGAAGGTTGCAGAGCTTGCTGCTACACTTAGCGGAGATGAAAAGACAGGTGCAGAGATTATCCTTAAGGCTCTTGAAGCTCCATTATTCCACATTGCTAACAATGCTGGTCTTGAAGGTGCAGTTATCATCAACAAGGTAAGAGAATCAGAAGTCGGAACAGGTTATGATGCACTTAACGATAAGTACGTTAATATGGTTGATGCAGGTATCCTTGATCCAGCTAAGGTTACAAGAAGCGCATTACAGAATGCTACAAGTGTTGCATCTACACTTCTTACAACAGAAGCAGTTGTTACAACTATTAAGGAAGATGCACCAGCTATGCCAGCAGGAGCTGCCGGTATGGGCGGAATGATGTAATAAGTAATAATTTGCTATACATCAGTAAGTTGATAAAATAAATTTAACATTTACATCATATTAAAAAAGTCCCTTTGCTTATGTTTTATATTCATAAACAAGGGGGCTTTTTGTTGTGTAATGTATAAGGAAACATGTTATGCTATCAAGGCTATTAAGTGAATTGCAGCAGATTGAGCAGATTCATATATGTCAGGAGAGCTTGGTTTATGCTTATTAATAGATAGTTGTTTCTATTTAAAAAAGTTAAGGGGTATGTTATAATACTTTCATATTGGGTTTTAGTTGTCACGCAGGAGGAATGGTAATGGCTGATATTGATGAGCTTAAAAAGAAACTTGAAGATGGATGGATAAAGGGTGAACCTTATGTATTTGTAAGTTATGCAAGTAAGGATAAAGAGAAGGTTTATGATTTTGTATATGAGCTTAGAAAACGTGGAATTAATGTATATATAGATATAGAGCTTCAGGAGAATATTTCTAAGAACTGGTTACAGAATATTAAGGAGCGCTTATATGATGTTGATTGTGTTGCTATGATTTCATTTCTTAGTATTAGCTATTTCCGTAGTTATGCCTGCCTTATAGAACAGCTTGTAACACGTTCAGAGGATTTAAAGATGGAAAAAGGCAGGTATCTTGAGAATTTTTATATTGCCTTGGATGATAATATGTCTACAATACAAAAAATGGAAGATGCAGTGTATGATAATACAGTTGCAAAAGAAAGTCAGAGTATGGCAATAAAGATGGTTCCAGAGGAAGTAAATGTCCTTAAAGATGTCATGGAAGATAATATTGCAGTAAAGAGCAAGTTAAAGAAAGATGTCAGGTCAACTATAGATGGTCTGAATACAGCACATAGAGTTGCGATAAGTATGCTTAGTTATATTTTTAAAGAGTCAAGCTATAGTATTCAGAAATATGGAACAGCTGGTGATTGCGCACAGTTAATGTATAACAATTTTACTAATGACAAGAATGACAAAATTAATATTGATGTATTGGAGAAACTTAAAGAAAAGTACAACAATGATAGTGTTGCCGATAAAAATAACATAGCAATAGACAGCGTTGCTGCAGATGATTCTGTAACAGCAGTAGATAACACCAATATAACAGATAATACCAATATAATAGATAATACCAGTATAACAGATAACACCAGTATAACAGATAATACTAGTATAACTGATAGCACACATATAAAAGATAACACCAGGACAAGACAGGCTACAAGTACAGGTGATATCAGATTTATGCTTTATGGCAAGGAGTATGAGCTTAATCAGTCAGATATGATGCTTACATTTTTTGCACACGTTCTTAATAAACATCAGGATATTGTGGACGAACTTCCTTCATATAATGGGATGACCTGCGTGTCTGATGTTGATTACAGTCTTCCTAAGAATCGTAAGGCAGATATGCCTACATATTTCAGAAGCTGCGAATTCTTTGAATTCGCTAATGGAAGCCATATATGCGTCGGAACATCATATTCAGTAGTAGACAAGTTAAAGAAAATGGCACTTCTGCTTAATATATGTGGTGAAAGCCCGGAAATATTCAGTTCAGAACAGGTTGAACTTCCAGCGGTAAAGGTCAGAGGTGGTTCTTCTGCTGTCGGCAAGGGAAGTGGAGCACTTGTGAAATTCAGCGTATACGGCAATAAATACGAGCAGAATCAGACAGATATGCTTGGAACAATATGCAGTTCTGTTATAGCTAAGCACCCAGACAAGTTAGAGGAAGCAGCAGATGCTTTATTGTGTTTGGATGTTAAAGATTATACAGATGTTGCAAAAGAGGACAGACCAGTATATTTCTCATCAATGAACAGATATGAAGTAAATGGCACAGCTTATAGTGTTGGTGGAAGCTTCGGAATGAAAGAAAAGCTTAAAATGATTGCCAGATTACTTATAATGTGTGACGAAAGCAAGGATATAATTGATATAGAAGACTATGAGATACCAGATGTAAAGGTTAAGGCAGCAGCAGGCACTAAGAAGAAAATTAATTACTTTGATTAATTGGAAGTATTACAAGATAGGAGGCTTTATGTTTGATATAGCAGTAGAACAGATAGTGAAGGTAAAACCACCTAAGACAGCAGTTGTTTATAAGACTTTGCTTATAATAGGCTGTATTGTGGCGGCTACAACCATACCACAGACAAGAACATTTGGAATAATTGTGCTTGCATTATTTGCGGTGATGACATTTTTAGTATTCCAGTATTATAATGCAGAGCTTGAGTATTCGATAGTGGATGATACGCTTACGATTGACAGGATTATGGCAAAATCAGCAAGAAAAAGATGTGGTGTGTATACACTTTCAAGAGCAAAGCTTGTGGCAAGAGCTGATTCGCAGGATGCACTCCGTATGAACCATATGGACGTTAAGACTTATGATTATTCAGTTGGTGCAAGCAATCATGATTCAGTTGTCATATATGCGTATAATGAACATAACGAATTAGTCAGGGTATTTATATATCCTGATGAACGTGTTCTTCATAGCATACAAAATGTTGTTGAAAAAGATGTGTTTAAAGTTATTGACTTTTAAAAAATGCTCTGATACAATCTTAATATTATAAACAAAAGGAATATGATAGAGCGTTTATCAGATTTCTCCACACAGAAATGTCCGAATTGAGTATTCGGATTTTTTTGTATAATCCTATGATGTATCTGTTGTCAGGTTAAGTGATGTAGTATTAATACACACCGCTTTATAATACATCATAGCATTAGAAGCATATTACAAGAACAAGAAAGCGAGGACAAAGGAAAATGGGTACAATTATTGGCGAGGGCATTACATTTGACGATGTGTTATTAGTTCCACAGTATTCAGAAGTAACACCTAATATGATCGATTTAACAACTAATCTTACAAAGAATATTAAGCTTAATATTCCTTTGATGAGTGCAGGTATGGACACAGTTACTGAACATAGAATGGCAATCGCTATGGCAAGACAGGGTGGTATAGGTATTATCCACAAGAATATGTCTATTGAGCAGCAGGCAGAAGAGGTAGATAAGGTAAAGAGATCAGAGAATGGAGTTATAACAGATCCATTTTACTTACATCCAGACAATACATTAAAAGAAGCTAACGAGCTTATGGGAAAGTTCAGAATATCAGGTGTACCTATCGTAGATGAGAACAAGAAGCTTGTTGGTATAATCACTAACAGAGATCTTAAGTTCGAAGAGGATTTCTCAAGACCTATCAAGGAATGTATGACAAGTGAGAATCTTGTAACAGCAGAGGAAGGCATCACACTTGAAGAAGCTAAGAAGATTCTTGGCAAGGCAAGAAAGGAAAAGCTTCCTATTGTTGATAAGGATTTCAAGCTGACAGGTCTTATTACAATCAAGGATATTGAGAAGTCTATCAAGTATCCTGCATCTGCACATGATTCACAGGGAAGACTTCTTGCAGGTGCTGCTGTTGGTATAACTTCTAATGTTATGGACAGAGTAGAAGCACTTGTTAATGCAAGTGTTGACTGTATTGTTATAGATTCAGCACATGGTCATTCAAAGAATATTATTACAACTTTAAAGGAAATCAAGGCTGCATATCCAGAACTTCAGGTTATTGCAGGTAACATAGCTACAGGAGCTGCTGCAAAAGCTTTATGTGAAGCAGGCGTAGATGCTGTTAAGGTTGGTATCGGACCGGGTTCTATATGTACAACAAGAGTTGTTGCCGGTATTGGTGTACCTCAGGTAACAGCAGTTATGGATGCATATGCTGAAGCTAAAAAGTATGGTATTCCGGTTATCGCTGATGGTGGTATAAAGTTCTCAGGAGATATAGTTAAGGCGATAGCAGCAGGCGGTAATGTATGTATGCTTGGAAGTCTTTTAGCAGGCTGTGACGAAGCTCCTGGTTCATTTGAGTTATTCCAGGGCAGAAAGTATAAGGTTTATAGAGGTATGGGTTCTATTGCAGCTATGGAGAATGGTAGTAAAGACAGATACTTCCAGACAGATGCAAAGAAACTTGTTCCAGAAGGTGTTGAAGGACGAGTTGCATATAAAGGACTTGTTGAAGATACTATATTCCAGCTTATGGGAGGACTCCGTTCAGGTATGGGTTACTGTGGGGCACAGACTATTCCAGTACTTCAGGAGACAGCTAAGTTTATAAAGATGTCATCTGCAGCTTTAAGAGAAAGTCATCCACATGACATCCATATTACTAAAGAAGCTCCTAACTATTCTGTTGAGAATGCTTAAATAATATAATTGATATCGGGGTTAAAAGTAACCTCTTATCATATTTAAAGTGTAAAATAAGGTTTCCGGCATGGCAAAATTGTGACTAGCTGTGCCGGTTTTATTATGTGTAGTAGTTAAGAACGTGAAGTTTTTTCTAAAATAACAGAAAACAGTAAGTAATATATCAATTTTCAATCAATTAAATAAAATAAGTGATTGCTAACTTGTATCTTAATGATGTATAATGAATTAAAAGTTAAATGAATCGAAAAAATATAATTGACAGATAATCAGATATGAGGAGAGCGATGATATGCGGGACAAGATGATTAACAAATATATTGCCAAAAATCACGCTGGAACTGTTTTTACTGATAGTGAACTGAAGGTTATCAAAGAAGGTAACATAGATGATATGGTTACAACATTTCTTGATATGAACACAGAATACTACAACAAGCAGATGCAGAGTGTACTTAAGATATTTACTCAGTTTATAGGTAGTGATATGGAACTGGAAAGAATTATATATCAAAAGGAGTACGAGGGAAAGTTTGTAGGCTGCCAGCTTATGGACGGAGATATAGATGTATTTCTTGGCATAGCGGGAGATGATGACGATCTTTTATGTGTTGCATCAGTATTTTCACAGGAAGAGCTGAGTGAGTTTGATTCAGATGCTTATGATTCAATATGTGAGCTTATTAACGTGATTAATGGTGCGTATGCAACAAAGCTCAGCTATGAAGACATAGAAGTTGCATTGCATCCACCAGTATTTTATAAGGATACACAGATTAAGGCAGATAATGGAATGTATGTAGTTACATTTTCAATGAAGGGCCATAGATTTAATCTGATTATGGTGGCAGATGATAAGATTAAGTTGGAAGTTTAAGGTGTAAGCATATACCAGATTATAAAGTGGGAACGGAGGACGATTATGGCTAGAATATTGATAGTAGATGATTCTAAGACATCAAGGAAATTCTTAAGAAATATGCTTGAACAGGCAGGACATGAGATAGTTGCAGAAGCAGTAGATGGTGCAGAGGGTGTTGAAAAATTTAAAATATACAGACCTGATATTACAACAATGGATATTACAATGCCAAAGCTTGGTGGAATTGATGCAGTTAAAGAAATAATAGATGACGATCCGGATGCTAAGGTTATCATGGTTACAGCAGCGGGACAAAAGGCTAATATGATAGAGGCGCTTAAGATGGGTGCAGCTGATTTTATACAGAAGCCTTTTGAGATGGATGTTATCGTTAATACAGTTGAAAAGGTTATGGAAGAATAATGTATAATTATAAGTTACAGATTCAATATGATGGTGGCAGATATGATGGATGGCAGCGTCTGGGTAAAGATTCATCATCCAATACGATAGAAGTTAAGATTAAAGAAATAATTAAAAAAATGACTGGCGAGGATATAGATATATATGTTGGCTGCAGGACAGAAAAGGGTGTTCATGCACTTGCGCAAACAGCTAACTTTAAGTTAAATGACAGGTATCAGGCTATTGAGATTAAGAATTATCTTAACAGGTACCTTCCAAGAGATATTGCAATCAATCATGTTGAAGAAGTGGATGAAAGATTTCATAGCCAGTTGAATGCAAAGGAAAAAACATATGTATACAGGCTAGATATGGCTAATGTAGCAGATGTGTTTACAAGAAAATATGCATATCATACATTCGATGTGCCAGATATATCAGCCATGAGAACAGCGGCGCAGTATTATATCGGAAGCCATGATTTTAAAGCATTTACAACTGCTAAAAAGAGCAAGTCTACAGTAAAGAATGTCAAGTCAGTAGATATAGATGTAGAAGGTGATAAATGTAATATTACAATAACAGCTGATGATTTTCTTCATAATATGGCAAGATATATGATAGGCATGCTTCTTGATGTTGGTAACGGATTAAAGAAGACCTCAGATATAGAAGCTGCACTTGATGGAAGGGATGTTGTTATGTCACTTCCAGCTGAGAGCTATGGACTTTTTCTTGAAAGTGTCTTATACTAAACTAAATACAGCTTTATATATTATTGTTCAGAATAGTTGGAAACCTAAAACTGAGCAGTGATGTAGTAGTGTTTTATATGGAAGCTGTCGCAACGTAAGTAGTTTATATATCAATATATAATCAACTTAGTGCAACAGCTTCTTTTTTATATTTATTATATATGCATCAGGTGATATAACAACTGAAAAGCAAATAAAATCAGGAGTGGAGATTATATGAAGACCATAATAGAACTTATGACAGAACAATTCCAGAAAGCGTTTGAGGAATGTGGATATTCAAAAGATTATGCAAGGATAACAGTATCTAACAGACCAGACTTATGTGAGTATCAGTGTAATGGTGCTATGGCAGCAGCAAAGGCATATAAAAAGGCACCTTTTATGATAGCAGATGAAGTTGTTTCTAAGCTTGCAGATAACAGACTTTTCTCATCTGTTGAAAGTGTTAAACCGGGCTTTATCAATATAAAGATTAGTCCTGAATATCTTGCTGGTTATATGAATGATATGGCAGCTTCTGATAAGTATGGTTATCAGAACAATGAACAGGTTAAGACTGTTATTGTAGATTTTGGTGGTGCTAATGCGGCTAAGCCACTTCATGTAGGTCATTTAAGATCAGCTGTCATTGGTGAAAGCGTTAAAAGAATTAACAGATTTGTTGGCAACAGGACAATAGGTGATGTGCATCTTGGTGACTGGGGACTTCAGATGGGACTTATTATAGAAGAATTAAGAGATAGAAAGCCGGAACTGCCATATTTTGATGCTTCATTTACAGGTGAATATCCTAAAGAAGCACCATTTACAATAGCAGAGCTGGAGGAGATATATCCAGCAGCAAGTGCTAAGTCCAAGGAGGATGAAGCTTTTGCTAAAAGGGCGCACGAGGCAACACTTAAGCTTCAAAATGGTGATAAGGCATGCAGAGCTATCTGGAATCATATTATGACGGTTTCAAAGAAAGATCTGAAGAAGAATTATGATAATCTTAATGTATCCTTTGATCTTTGGAAAGGCGAAAGTGATGCACAGCCATATATAGATGAAATGGTAGATAAGATGGTTGATGATGGTATAGCATATGAAAGCCAGGGGGCTACTGTTGTAGATATAGCAGAAGATACAGATACTAAAGAACTGCCTCCATGTATCGTAAGAAAGTCAGACGGTGCGGCACTTTATGCTACATCGGACCTTGCAACTATAGTAGAAAGAGAAAAACTTTATAAGCCGGACACATATATATATCTTGCAGATAAAAGACAGGAGCTTCACTTTACACAGGTATTCAGAACCGCAAAGAAAGCAGGCATCGTAAGACCTGATGTTAATATGACATTTGTCGGATTTGGAACTATGAATGGAAAGGATGGCAAGCCATTTAAGACACGTTCAGGCGGTGTTATGAGGTTAGAGCATCTTATTGCTGATATTGATAATGCCGTACTTAACAAGATAAAGGAAAATCGTTCAGTATCTGATGAAGAAGCAGAAGAAACATCAAAGATAGTAGGGCTTGCTGCACTTAAGTATGGAGATCTTTCTAACCAGGCATCAAAGGATTATGTTTTTGATATAGACAGATTTGCTTCTTTTGAGGGAAATACAGGTCCTTATATTCTGTATACAATCGTAAGAATCAAGTCTATACTTGCAAAATACAAGGAAAATGGTGGAAGTTCTGAAAATATTAATATACTACCTGCAAAAGAAGCTTCAGAAAAAACGCTTGCATTGTCACTTATTAAGTTTTCAGATGTGATAGAAAGTGCATACAAAGATAATGCACCACATAGAATATGTCAGTACATATATGAAGTGTCTAATGAATTCAATGGCTTCTATCATAATACGAAGATACTTGCAGAAGAGAACGAAGAACAGAAAAAGGGTTATATAGCACTTATTACACTTACAAAAAATATTCTTGAAACATGCACAGACCTTCTTGGCATCAAGTGTCCAGACCGCATGTGATACCACAGGGTCGAAAGTGTGACCGCTGTTCGTGCTTGCACGAAAAAGCGGTAACATTTTCGACCCGCACAAACATGAGGAAGAAGCAAAACGATTTTTTTGAAATTAAATAGGAGAGATTATACATATGAAGTTATTATCAT
>OGWT01000943.1_pt1 | contig 23102 bp, 32 predicted proteins | sample 1576101 | NCBI WGS metagenome assembly OGWT01 (sample SAMEA3541481, study PRJEB24748) | human gut metagenome | biome: human gut; feature: human-associated habitat; material: faeces | place: China | collected 2012 | reverse complement strand
GAACCTGTTGAATGACCCCACTACAAGCGGCCTAAGCGATTCCAGCCAGGCGCTTACTTATACCGAACCTAAGAAAAGTGAATGATAGAAAGACAGCCCCCGGGAATTTTCCTGGGGGCTTTTTTAATGATATTATGGTAATGTTCTCATTTTAACGATTCAGCAAATTTTTCAAAATAATTAATGTTTATTGAGTATACAATAGAATGGAACTCTCTAGATTTAAAAATAAATTTTTCTTCAAATAGTTTTTTTAATACCGGACGAATAGAATTTTTACTTAGGTTAGCATATTCAGCGATAACTGTTATGTCAACAGGTTCTCCATCAAACATATTGATTTGGATCAGCAAAAATAAAACATTCAATTCAAGCATAGAAAATGTATTCAAGAATTTTTTAGAATACAATAAATCTTCAAAATACTTCAAGCGATCTACATATTCTATTATTTGATTATAGGCGCTATGCGCTGCATCTGAAATGATAGCTAGAAACATTTCAACAAAAGGTGTTAAATCCCCCTTGTTTTTTGCATCATTTCCATAAATAAATGCATCGTAATATTTTCCTATTGAATTTTTAATAGCATAAGATATTTTTAGAGATACAAATCCATTTAAAAATTTACTCAATAGATAACTTGAAATAAACCTATTCATTCTTCCATTACCGTCGTAAAAAGGATGAATGTATCCAAAATAATAATGAAATACTGAGATTTTTATTAAATCTGGAATATTAGATAACTTCAAAAAATTTAAAAGCTTCTCCATATGCTCAATAATTTTATCTTCACCCGCAATTCCACGATGGATTTCCTTTTCAGTAGGACTATATACCGAAGTAACTCCTTTCCGAAAAATTTCACCATCTGGACGATCAGCTTCTTCAATTTCATTTACAACTATTTCGTCATATAGAGTTCTTATATCATTACAAGTGTCTAACGGCACCGTCTCATTAGACATCAACCTCCAATATTTATTCAACATACCATTAAATCTTTTCTTTTTATTTGGATTTTTAAACGCTAGATGTAATTCCTGCCTGGAACTGTAAACACCTTCAATATCGTTTGAAAGCATTACTTCGTCAAAAAGGCATTTTCTCGCGTAATGTATCTGAACTTGACTATTTGAAGGTAAGACTTCCAGTAAATTAAGAATCTTATTATTAACTTTATATATCGATTCAATAGTATTTAAGATATTAGTAGTAATTACAATAAAAGCTTCGTTATTTTTTATAGATAATGGTAAATGATAAGTTGAAATGCTATTAAATCTCTTATCATATTCTTTTTTATATAACTCTCTATTTTGATAATAAATTGAAGACAATTTGGAGTATTTCATATTCAACACCTCAAAATCTACTGGATTTGTAATATTATTGTTGTTAATATATCATATTATACGCAAAATTTCAATGTTTTGTTATCTTTTTGTTTTCATGGTGTTCCACTGTCTAACTCTAGCGAAATGCAAAAACACACATAATTTTAGCCCTCCTTACCGTTTTCGGTGGGAGGGCTTTTGCTGTGGAATCACGAATTTATCTATTTACCCACGCTAGAGTACGGTAGACTCCCTCCACAAATAATCCGTTGACCCAGGCCGGAGCGCTGATAGAGGCCAGCCATTCCGTTAGCTTATCCTGAATACCGAATAAAAAGCCAGCGATCAGGTCAGAGGGAACATTGGCGCCGTTGATGGTGATCCAAAAGATTAAGGCCAGCAGCAAGAGCATCACAGGAATACCGGTAGCCTTTGAGGTGAGAAACTTATCGATTTTCCGATCTCTTCCGTTATAGCAAGGATTTTCCAGACAAACGCATTGGTGGTAGATGATCTCACTGCGCTTGACCACACGATACACAATCCGATCGCGAAGGGTTTCCGGTGTATAGCCTGCAGAAGAAAGCTGTTCCCGCGCGGCTTTTAGCCCCAGACATAGCTCCTCACAGCCTTCTAAGTCGCAGTCTAAAAATTGGGAAAGAGACTGGATCAGTTTCGGATCTTGGTCTGCGTCCAGCAGCTTAAGCGCCGCCCAGCGTGGATTCATTTTCCCCTGGGTGAGGCGGCTTACAATAGGAATCAGGCTTTCCAAAGCGCGCTCGATAGGTTCGTCGTAGGGCAGCTTGACCTGAAAGGTTCTGCGTTCCCCAAAGGATACGGCAGAAACTGCGTCCATTAGTTCCTGAAGCCCTTTACCGCTTCGGGCTGCGGCGCCGATCACAGGAACGCCTAGATTCAAGCTTAATTCATCTAGATCAATTTCGATTTTTTTCTTTTTCGCCTCGTCCAACAAATTGACGCATACTACCACCTTATCGGTAATCTCCAAAATTTGAAGCACCAGATTGAGATTCCGTTCCAGACAGGTAGCATCCGCAACCACCACGACGGCGTCCGGCTGGCCAAAGCAGACGAAGTCCCGTGCTACCTCTTCTTCTACGGAGGAGGCCATAAGAGAATAAGTACCTGGAATATCCACCAGGATAAAATCGCGACCGTTGTGGGAATAACGTCCTTGAGCGTTGGAAACCGTCTTGCCCGGCCAATTTCCTGTATGTTAATTATAATATGGCGAAAAAACAAGGCCCCCTCAGTTGAATAACTAAGAGGGCACAGGGGAGAGGAAAAATCTTATCTATCCTTATGCTTAGTAATATCGGACAGATCATTTTCCAGTTTTTCAACTTTGTTTATCAATTCCTGAAGCTTGACGTAAATCTTTATCTGATTGACTATCAGTGTGTTCAGGTTTTGGTTGATAAACTTTAGGTACAACCTTTTTCCGTAATGCATTGGTTTCGCTCCTTTCTTTCATAGCTTTTTACAGCTTAGATTTCTTTGTGCTCGATGAGAACAAAGACGAATAAAAAGGAACAAATTTTACCGGAATGTCTTTTAAAATATTCAAAGCATAGTTATGTTTCTACTGTAATATTGTATTTAATATTTTACCACAAAGAATTAAAAAATACAAAAGAAAGACTATATAATAGGCTGCGGATTTTAACAGGGAACCATTAACAGCTTTAAGTTCCCATTGAATTTTGAGAATCCTTATGATAAGATAAAAGCAAGGTGGTGAGAGTATGCTAGATCAAAAAGATTTACAGGCAATTGCACAGTTAATGGACAATCTGGAAAAGAGAATGGATTCCAAGTTGGAAAAGCAACGTGATGATATCTTGGAAGTTATCCAGCAACAATCAGAAACTACACAAGCCATGATCAGCGAATCAGAACAGCGCATGAAGGTTTATGTGGAAAATCAGGTAGGAAAGCGCATTGATTCCCTATTCGATGGCTACAAGCTGGCCCATGAAAAACAGTGGGAACTTGAAAGAAAGGTTGAGCAATTGGAAAAACGCCTGGAAGCTTTGGAAGCAAAGGCCGGTTAATTTTTATATAGATTTTAAGCCGAGGGTTTACACCCCCGGCTTTTTTGTTGCCTTTATCGCCCTGCATGGCTAAAACTCACAGCGGAATTTTCCGCCGCCAAATACGCTCGCCTTGAATGGCGAACACTGGAGGGTTCCAATTTGTGACACGCTCCCACTAAATAGTTAGGTAAGCTTGAGGCAATTTCTACAATACCGAATCATTAATTTTAATATCTAACGGTTCCTTCATTTGACCGTTATAACAAAAAAGCCATAATAAAGCCGCCGCCTCTTTTAGTGCTTCCACATAGACAGGAGCATTAGCGCCATCAATTTTTTCAAAAAGTTTTGCTATATCAAGCAAATTAGCACAACTTGTTTCAATTAAGTCTGACAATTCCATGCTTTTTCCCATTAGATCGATTGCAGCTCTAATCGCTGCACTGTCTTGAGGCTTTTCATGATCTCTGCAATACTTTCCAATAATTTTTGAATGGTCTTGTGATAACCGAACAGTTGTCCTCCACCAATCCATTCCTTGATACGGTCTCCCAGATTTCGCCATGTTGATTGCCGCCCTCTTTTCTGTAAATTCTGACATTATCACATATATTGTCAGACATAATATTTAATTTATGCATTTCACCCAGATTATTTCTCCAAGACCTCCACCAGATCCAGAAGCCAGCCCGGCCTATAATCCCCCTTGGAGATCAATTCCCCATTGGTATATTCCGCAACCTCCACAAAGCCGTTTTCGTTGTCAAATAAGGCGGCTTTATCACAATACTGTTTAAAACTACGATAAAAGGGCAATATATCTTTGAAGTTCTTCGGATTCATACTTTGAGATTAACTCGATCATCGGATCTGCGGAACGCTGATCGCCATAATATCCATCAAAACAGCTATAATACAACGCTCTGTCCGCAAACTTAACGTTGACAGGCAATAAGCCTGCTTTCATCAATTCAAGGTTTAAGACCAGCCGTCCGGTTCGTCCGTTGCCATCAATAAACGGGTGGATGCCCTCGAAACGCAGATGAAATTCTGCTATTGCTTCGATGATGTGCTTTTCTCGTTTCATCGTTTCATAGTCTGCGATAAGCTGTTCCATCTGTACCGGAACAAGATACGGCTGCGGAGGTGTATGGTTTGCACCAAGAATACGAACGGGAACGCTCCGATAAACGCCTTTATTGTTTGCATCGTTCATCAGTATTAAAGAATGAATGTCTTTGATAACCCGCTCTGTAAGGGGGCTGTGCGTGTCTGCAAGGGTTACTACATACTCAAAGGCATCTTTATGTCCGATTGCTTCCAAGTGCTCTTTAATAGGCTTTTGCGCTATTGTAACGCCCTCTTGCAATATTAACGCCGTTTCTCTTAACGTGAGCGTATTCCCTTCGATTGCGTTTGAATTATATGTGTTTTCGATCATAAATTCTTCACGCAGCCTTTTTAATTCCGTATCGTTAAGCGGGCGCAGACTGGCAAGCTGCTCCTTTAATTGGTCAATTTTTGAGAAGTTCATGTTTCGTCCTCCGCGTTGTCCCGCTCCATCTGATTATCAATAGCCCTCTTAATAAACCCGTTCACACTTCCATTATCGTATTTTTCGGCGTGGGACTTGATTTCAGTGTATTTTTCTTTTTGCACGTCCAGCGGTATTCTTTTTAAATTTTTCCTTGCATAATCAATCCGTTGTTGTTTTTGTTTTTCTGTAAGTGCCATATAGTCACTCCTTTCCACAAATATCATACCACGAATCACAGTATATGTACATGTTCAATCTGTATAAATGTACGTGTTCATCTTTGGGAATTCTGCCTATTGAATTAAACACGTACGTGTACTATAATATAATCACAAGGTCAAGGGAAACGGCAAGGCCGGGATACATGATTGAACAGCGGTGCCGCGGGCTATATACCGGCTCCCACCTTGGAACGGTTCACCGCCAGCCATGAAAAGACGGGGTTAGAATTTAGCCACAAAATCCGCTGTAGGTCTTGGTCGTTAGACGCTTCCGGGGTTTGCAGGTTCCACCGATAACAAAACCTGCGGGGAGTTCCCCAAAATGGATACCGATGGTTGTCATTTGGTGTCTAGTTCGGTATACCAGTGGTATCCACAGTATAGATTAGATTAGAATAGTATAGGTTATACCCCCCTTTACCCCCCAAGGGGAAGCGGAAAAAGCTCAAAACTACCCTTAAAAGCAATCTTCACAAACAAACGGTTGCGGAACATGCGTTCTTTTGGCCTACAAGGGCGATACAGACGGTTTTATTCCCTCAATTTTACATCTAAAAAGAAAAACGCCTTAAATCGCCTTGTAGAGACCAAAAATAAAAAGCGGGTTATTTCCCCGCTTCACCTTTGTTTCAATTTTTTGTAACAGCTATTCAAGCTCACTTTCGTCCTTGACAATACCGTTTTGAAGCATAAATTGCACAAAGGCTTCCCGACCGCGCTTTTTTTCTTCTAGTGTAATTTCTACACGCCCAATTGCTTCCGTAGCCATCGGCTCCCATCACCTGCGATCAGAAAATGGCTCGTCGCTGTTTTTCTCAATGTCATTTGCTGTGATGTTCCTCGGATGCATATTCACACTAACGGTAATATGATCCTTGTCTTTCATCTCCGCAATTATGGCTTTTTCGCCGCTTTTCAGAACAATCTTTCTATTTGGGTTAATATCCTCGTATTTCATCAACTGTCCCTTGAATTGTCCCGCTCCATTGTTTCATCTATGGCGCGGTTGATAAAACTGTTTACGCTTTCGTTTGTGTTCTCAGCGTGGGCTTTGATGATTGCCTTTTTCCCTTTGGGTAGGACTAAGGAAATCCGCTCAACTGTCTTTGCTTCATACCTTGCATTTGCTTCTTTTCGAGCTTCCGTATAACCCGCATAAGTGCTGGGCTTCCTCTCTGCCATACTCCACCTCCTTTAATGTTAGGGGCTTAAATATGTGCCCACTTTTTCCAGTATAACCATTATAGCACAATGTCATACATTATACAATGTAAAAAATAAACAATATACATTGTATAAGATTGTAAGAGATGTCAATAGACAAAATACATTGTACAATGTATAATATAATCACAGTCAAGGGAGAGCGAAAGCGGACGAAGTACCGAAAGGGAACCAAGAACGCAACGTGACACCGGGAAGCAGGATAAGAGAGATTGAGACGGTCGGTGACCTAGATGCTTAAAGCCTGCCGGGGCTCACCCATAAAGCCGAAAGGAGGCGGACACGCCTAAAATCAAATTTAAGCTGAAAACTCACGGTCTAGCTCGTGGTTTTGGAAAAGAACCTGCTTAGCTGGTATCCAAGTACCCCTAGACAGTTCATTTGAAAAATCCCCCAGCTAGCCCTATCAAACACACACAAGTTGAAAGGAGATGAACACATGAAGCGGGAAGTTAAAATCTCAGCGGACAGCGCCGCAACGATTCTGTTAGTCAATTCAGCGCTGGGGCTTATCCTGGACGATGGGCTGACAACGGAATCCATTGAAGAACTGGAAACCCTGTATGACCATTTAGGAGACGTAATCACCGATATGTCGGAAAGGAATGAGTGGAATGAAAAGATCGGAGCTTAAAAAAGTGATCGCGGAGTATCAGGAAATCAACCAGCAAATAAACCAGCTTGAAAAGAGAAAGGCGCATTTGGCGGAGCGGGTCAAACGGCACATGGGAGACCGCCAGGAGGTACGCCTTGACGATTTTATCATCAGGTTCCAGGCTGTGGAAAGCAATCGCTTTGACTTGTCCTCGTTCAAGGAACAGCACGGCGATCTTTACAAGGCGTTTACACGTCACACCATCACAAGGAGGTTTTCGATCGCATGAGCCAGAAAGCAAAGGAAAGCTATGAAGCGGGCGGTAAATATTATCCTGTGAACGGTTATATAACATCAAAGGCCGGGGCTGTGGTTCCCCTGGTGGGTATCCCGCAAATGAGCGATAGAAAGTGGCAGAAAGCCGCTGCAAGAAACGCAGCAGACAATTACACCAGGGAGCACGGAAAGCCCCCGGAATCGCTTGAAACTGCTCTTAAATGGCAGCGCCAAAAGTGTGAAAAACCGTGAACATAAAAAAGGTTAATATCTCTACTACCGTTTTGGTACCCGAGGATAAAGGAGAATCCACATGTACAAGCCAATCAGCGAACAGATCAAAGCGGTTAAGATCAAGCCGGAGTATGAGCTGACTGGAAACCAGCTTCTGGAACTGAAGAACGAAAGCGGCGATTTCTATCAGGCAATCTACAACGCTTTCAAATTCGGCTATCTAAAAGGCCGGGAATCAGTAAAAACAAGGAGGCGTAGCCACCAATGAGCACCAAGGACTATTTAACAGAAATCCTCGCTATGCTGGAGGGTAAGCCCTCTATCGTCGAGAAGGTTTTCCACCTTACCAGAATCTTATTTTTGAAAGGATAGAATAAACCATGCGCCAGATAAAAGGAAAAGCACCTGCAGCGCCCGCCAGCGTCACAAGTGCAAACCTCAATAACCATAATCAGGATATCACAAATTCAGCAAGAGTGCAAGAGGTAATCGCCGCGATTATCAACAACTGTAATAAATACCGGGAATATGGGCGCCGCCGTTATCCACACAATTTCTTTAGCAGTCTTAATTGTGAAAGTACAGAAAGCGATATAAAAAAAGTCTCTCTCGCTATGCTGGAAGCGGCTCAACGCGAATACAGCTTGGAAGCTTTAGACCGAAAAATTGCCTTCGGCTTCTTTAAGCTTTTTGCTGGTGAATATGTGGCCGGATTAAAGGAATATGCTAATAATACCATAGCCTAGGCCGGGAGAAATCCCGGCTTTTCCCCGTTTGCGGGGATTTGCGCCAGAGTTGGAAAAGGTTACCCCCGCCGTTCCCTTGCGGCACTGGAGTATTGCAGCGGTAAGGGGGGAGCCTTAGAAAACCTTTAGCCTTACCAAAATCTTATCCCCTATCTGGCTTTTAGAATACCTATTCGCTCCAAATATTCTATAGTGGTTTCCTCCACGCTTCCGTAACTGCTCCACGACTGGAAGCCGGTACCACGGCAAGCCCCGCCGCTGATGATCTCGTCGGCGTATTCCATAAGCAGCCGTCTTGCTTTCCCGCCTCTGAGCTTTCTCAATCCTTTGTTCTTCAAGTCTCTGGCATATTGATAGCTTACGCCCAGTTCCCGGCCGACTTCTTTCAAAGATTTATTCTCATAGTATTGGCCCCGGACAGCCCGCTCCATTGGCTTTTCAAGGAACGACAAGCACACCTCCAAGGTATCATGAAGCTGGCTGTTGTATGCTCTGTCCTCAACGCCTTGGAAAGCTTCTAAGGCTGTTTGATCTTCCACGCTGTCCCCCAGGGTCATATCGTCGCTTTCCTGGCTGATCGGCTCGTCGAGGCTGGAACACTCATTCAAAGGGATATGCTTTGCCTGCCCGTTCCTAGTGCCTAGGATAGCGTTTACATGGTTCTGGAGCGGGTAGTTGAGCCAGGAAGTAAACTTCCACCCCTTAGAGGGATTAAAAGCTTCTACGGCCTCCAGGACGGCAAAGAAACCCTCCTGCTCTAAATCGTCCATTGTTATGCCGCACCGGGTAAACCGTTCAGGATTCCGGTTATAGTACCGGGCTAGAATCATAAAAATAATTCCCCTTGTTTGGTTCCACAGCTGTGAGATTGCGCCCTTGTCTCCCGCCTGGGCCCGTACAGCTAATTCCTCGTTTGTCTGACAAAATACCGTTTTCTCTTTGTCCGCTCTTTGTTCTGCCATTGACAGCCGCCCCCTGTTTCGCCTATAATATAATCAGCTTTTAGGGGCCGTCCTGTTTTGGGCGGCTTTTTTTATTTTTGGAAATACTCTGTCCTGATGGTAATCTCGCAGGTTTCCGGCGTCCAGGTAATCCACCCTAATTCCGTTTTACCTTCCCGCTCCACCAGCGCCATTCCGACAATCCGCGGCGTGCTGATAGGGAGATAAGAGATTCCCTGCGGTTTGTCGCCAAGCAGGACCGGTTCCGATTGTCCAAAGCAAGGCATGATCTGTAAAACTTTCATAATTCCTCCTAACAGGCCAGGCGATGGCGGTCGTCCCACTCATAAAATGTCTGCCGCCTGCCGTCAAAGGCTATTGTGGTTTTTCCCGTCTGGCCCTCTTTGTTTTTCGCAATGATTAACTCCCTGGTGCTGTCCTCCTGCTCAGGCCAATGGATCAGCAAAATCGCGTCTGCGTCCTGCTCAATCTGTCCGGATTCTTTTAGGCTGGTCATATCCGGCGCTCCCTTCCCGGCTCGGTTAAGCTGGGCCAAGGCGATCACAGTAATCCCCATCTGCTGCGCCAGGGTATGCAGATCCATTGAAATTTGTGTTGCCCGTTCGTAAGGCGTTTTCCCGGACGATTTCATCAAGGTCAGGTAATCCACAAAGATAATTTCCGCTTGCGCCTGCACTGCCTTTGACTTAATCTGTTCCGCTGTCCAGCCCGTAGCCGAAACCACTTCAAGCTTTAAGTTTTTAAAGCGGTCAAATCCTTCTGCCAGCTTTACCGAATCGCTTTCACTGATTTTCCGCTGTTTGACCTCGATAAAATCCAATTCAGCATAACAGGTCACCAGCCGTTCAAAAATCTTTTCCGGGGAAGTTTCCAGGGAAAAATAAACGCATTTTCTGGTTCGCGCCATCGTCAGCATCATTTGCAGGGTTAAGGCCGTTTTGCCGGAGGACGGACCGCCGCCAACGATCATGTAGTCGCCGCTGCTTAGATACACATGGCGATCAATCCATGACAACCCCGTCTTAATATACTCTTTCTTTTCCTCCACCGTTTCGATGAAGCCAAGGTATCCCTCTTTAGCGTTCAGGCTTTTCCCCTTTTGGACGGTGTCAAAGCATTTAAGGAGGTTCGCCGCCAATGACTGGCACTCAGCCAACCCGACGCCCTCCTGTATCTCTCGCGACAAAGCTTCAGCATAGCCGTACACCGAATTTTTTATCTGCGTTTCCCGAATGATCTCTATGTATTCCAGATAGTGGGAAACCGCCGGAATATCACTAGCACAGTTTAGGCAGTAGCTCAAATACTCCTGTTTCTCGTCCTCGCCAATACAAGCCGACACGGTGAAAGGATCAATAGCCTTCCCCTGTCGGTATAAATCCAGACAGATTTCATATACCCTTTGACTGGGGCCAAACTGGAACGCCTCTGCCGTCAAGGTTAACGCAGCCTCTGGCAATACCTTTTTAGGATCAATGAGGATTGCGCCGATCAAAGAATTTTCCACATGTGGATTCATAATCATTCTAGGATTTTCCACTTCCTTCCGCCGTCCGCCGCCTTTGGCTCGTCCTCCCACCTGCCCCCGTTTATCCAGGAAGCCGGAAGCGGGATATACTGCCCGCCGTCCCTTTTCCAAGCCTCGCTTTTCGCCTGCCATTCCAGCGCTGCAAGCATTTTTTCCAATAAGGCGGAATCAGGCTTCAATTTCTGAAACGCTTTGAACGCGGTTTTCTTCGCCTCTTTACGTGGATACGCTTTCCAGAACACATTAAAACGATCTTCAACAAGGGTCTTGGGGCGGTTCGCGGGGGTTCCCGTTCCGTCTGCCATTTTAACAGTTAGGCCCTCGCCTTGTTCTTTTTCGTCCGTGTGTTCCCCCTTGGGGGATATAGGGGGTATTATATCATTATCATTTACATTAACATTATCATTTACATTAACAGCTAGATTTGCTAGGCTTTGCTTAGCACTTCTAGCATTTGCTTGTTTTGCTAGGCCGCCTTTTCTGCCTGCTTCCGCTCTTTTGCTGACAACCTCTTTATACTTCCGCTTGTCCCGCTTCACCTGATTTGCTATGAAAGAATATGCCATATTTTGACCTGGATCGGTAAACTGTACAGTTTTTTCGTCTCTGATTAAACCGACAATTGCCTTTAAAATCTCCATTGCCTTATCAGGCGGAAGCATTTCCAGGTAGTCAATCCACTCCAGATAAAAAACGAAACTATCATTCTCCGCCATTTAATCACCGCCATTTCCGGCGGCGTTCAGGAAAATCTCCGCTGGCCTTGCTACGGCTTCGATCTCCCTTACCCGTGATCTCATGGAATTTAAAAACTTGGATACCTCGTAATCCTCGCCGGGTTCCGGTAAAAAATACCCTTGCGGCTCCTGTGTGCTGGATAGAATCAAAACGCCCTGCACTCTCAGGCTGTGGATTGCTTGCTGAAGCGTCCTCACATCTGGAAAGCCCGCCGCTTTAGCTAATGCCTTTGCCTGAATTGCGTTCGATCTGCCGAACGGGATATAGTCGATTAAAGTCAAGGCGCTTCCCTCCTATCCTCTTTGATTGCTCGTTATTTCTGATAAGTTGGGGGCTATCTCAACTTTTTCGAAACAATCTGGTGTTTCTGGTGAAATTATATTCCTATCACTATCTTTCATAAAATTGTTAGCTAGCCCACTACTTTTTGGCCTTTTGCCCATTCTATATTCGTAGAGGGGGCAATCCTTTACAGTACATAACTTGATTTCCTGAAATTGACCGCAGCAACAGTCAAAGCATTTTGCTCTAATTGCTTTTAATGGTGTTCGAATCGCCATTACTTTCCCTCCTATCTCACCGGCCTAATCTTGCCTGGTTCCTCCGGAGCGGGAAAGCGTTCCGGGTGTTCAAGATATTCGTCCAACACGTCCAAATTAATGAGCTTCTTTCTTCCCACGTCCACATGAGGGATTGTCCCGTCAAGAACCATACAGCGCAAAGCGTGAGGCGTTAAGGCTGTTTGCGGGTCTTTCTCCTTTATGTAGGCAAATACGTCTTTTTGTAATCTCATGCGCGCCATGCTCACACCTCCTTGGCTAATTCCGCTATGATTGCGCGGATTTTTTCTTTTTCCTCGTCTGGCAATTCATGGCGGAGTTTCTTAGACAATCCAGTATCTGCAATACCTAATTTATCCGCAATCCACCACAGTTTTACTCCGGCTTTTGCCGCCTCCTGCCTGATTTCCATATTGGCCTTCATAAAAATTCCTCCAATCAAAAAAATTCGAAAATTTGTTCTTTCTCTTATTGTAGACTAGATAGGCCAAAAAGTCAAACAAAACACTTAATCTCTAATAGTGATAACTTTTATTTTTATCCAGGCCATAAAGTACGCAAATAAGTAATTTTTTCCGCAATATGTTTTATTTTTTCAATATATTTTGTTATCTCATCAAACAACAGTGTTTAAAAAAATATTTTTTTGTATAAATATTTATTTTCTCGCTATCTCTTGCGTTAAAAACTCCATCATGGTATTATAACAACAGCAACAATATATAAATTAGGGGGTGTTTATAAATGGCTTTTGATTTTTCGGTTTTCGGGGAAAGGTTAAAAAGTCTACGGAATCAAAATAAAAAAACGCAAAAAGAATTGGCTAAAGAATTGGGTATCAGCCCCGCTTCGATCATTTATTACGAAAAAGCCCAGAAAATGCCTACCATTGACACCGTAATTAAAATAGCAAACTACTTCCACGTTTCTTTAGACTGGCTCTGTGGATTAAACGATGAGCTTCCGCCAGGCAATCAATCTGAAAATGGACGAGATTTTATTAACTTGTCCGATTTTTTAAAAACGCTTATTTCCATTAGCTATGCGTGTAGCGATGTACGTACCAAATATAGTGTTGATACGGGAACAGCGTCTTTTGAATTTTACCAACAAGAAATCGTTGATTTTGTATCCGACTGGCAAAAAATATTGGAATTGTATAAAGACGGCACCATCACCAAAGAAATGTGTAATGATTGGGTAAATGGCGTACTTTCAAAATACTCTAAATTTACTATTTCAAAATCCACTGGGATCATTCCTGAACATGTAGAACCAGATGTAAATATTACCGATGACGACTTGCCTTTTTAACAAAAGCGAGGTGAACCAAATGGCAACAGTACAAAAGAGGGGTGACAGCTACCGCATTATCGTGTCTTGCGGCTATGATTCCCACGGGAAGCAGATCAGGCGGTCAACTACCTGGACACCCAGCCCCGGCATGACGAAAAAACAGGCGGAAAAAGAGCTGGAGCGGGCAAAGGTGCTTTTTGAGGAACAGTGTAAAAACGGCGCTTCCGGAGGCAATATAAAGTTTGAAGCTTTTGCAAAGCAATGGTTCCAGGAATACGCTGAACACACTTTGCGACCAAAAACCATTGAAAGGTACAAGCAGTTTGAGGAACGCACCTACCAGGCGATCGGACATCTGCGGCTGGATAAAATTACCCCACGCCAGATTCAAGCATTTATCCACAGCCTGGAAGCAGACGGATTGAATCAGAGAACAGGCGGGAAACTATCTCCCAAAACCATAAAAAACAATCTGTCTTTCATTTCCTCGATCATGGATTACGCCGTTTCCATGTTCATGATAGATTCAAACCCTTGCCGCAATGTCTCTTTGCCATCAGCGAAACCAATCGAAAGGGATTGCTACACCTTGGAGGAAGCGCAGCATTTCCTGGAACTTTTGGAAGCTGAGCCGCTTCAATGGCGTACCTTTTTTACTCTGGCTATCTTCTCCGGATTCCGCCGCTCTGAACTGCTGGGCTTGGAATGGAAGGATATTGATTTTAAAAGCGGGGTTGTGAGTATCCGCCGGACTTCACAGTACATCAAGGAACGCGGGATTTATACTGACGCCACAAAAACAAAAGGTTCTCAGCGCTCTCTAAAGCTGCCCGCTTCGGTGATTGATCTATTAAGGCAACACAAGATAGAGCAAAGCAAAGAGCGGCTAAAGCTTGGCGATCAGTGGGTCAATACCGATAGGCTGTTTGTTGCCTGGAACGGATACCCGTTGAACCCTAATACTCCGCTGAACTGGCTGAACCGCTTTTTTAAGCGCACGGGTATGCGCCGGGTAAACATTCACAGCTTCCGGCATCTCAACGCCTCTTTGCTGATTACAAACGGCGTTGATCCCCGGACTGTCTCCGCTTCCCTGGGGCACAGCCAAACATCAACCACGCTGAACATATACGCTCATACCTTCGCCGTGGCGCAGGCTCAAGCTTCAGAAGCCATAGCGAACGCCCTTAACTTCAACCAGAAAAAGGCATAAAAAAGAGCCGATGGACTACCCCCCGTGAAGCGGGTAAATCCACTGGCTTTTCTTGTATTTTTGAAGCGATAAACACCAAACAAACACCAAAACGCTTTTTTCAGGCAAAAAAGAAAAAGCCAAAAATCCAGCATTCATGCGGATTATTGGCCTTTAAACAGCTGGTGCGAGCGACGGGACTTGAACCCGTACGTCATAAACACACGCCCCTCAAACGTGCCTGTCTGCCAGTTCCAGCACGCTCGCATTTCAGTCAGCGACAATTATTATATCATTTTCGGTATATTCTGTCAATCATTTTCCAGAGTTAAATTAATTTTTTTAACCACTTTCTGATACTCCTCATAGTTTACCAAACTATTTAAAACGGGCACCAGAGCTTTAGCCGTCAACCGTTCCGGAAGTCCTAATTCCCGTAGAAGTACCTGACGTTTTTTACTGCTGTCCGCACCTCCTGAAAAGCCATCCTCATACAAATCAAGCTTGGTAATCTTTCTTTTTTCTTCCGAACTTCCGGCTTCTTCTATAGCTGATGCGCCTGAGCGGCGGATCGACTCTAAAAGAATTTCAGGATCGATTCCCTCCACTCCCAGCTTGCCTTCCTTAGATGGGTGAAGCTTTCTTTTTTCCTTTCCATAAAGGTCTGGAATGTAAGCATGTCTGATTTTTTCCTTAGGGATACAGCTCTGGATATGGTTGCGGATTAAAAATCCCGCGGAGTCGCTGTCCGTTAAAATCAACAGCCCCCTGGTGTCCGCCAGCCTGCGGAGCAGCTCGATCTTTTCCCTGTCGCTGAAAATCTGAAAGCCTCCAGTTTCGATAATCAGGCCGTCAATCAAAGAGCTTAGCTTAATTTTATCGTATTTCCCTTCAACAATTACCGCTTCCTTAATTTTTATCATCAGACCTTCTCCTCCCGAGCTAACAGCATCATTTTTCCGATTAGTTCTTCCAGCACAGTTCTAGGCTCCGACCTGCCGCTTTTCAAAGCCAGATCCGCCTGAGCCAACAAAAACAAGCTTTTTCTCAATTGGCTGATGGAAGCACGTTTGCAATCCCTTTCCGCATTGCGGATTAAAAAGTCTCTTCCTCTATAATCAAAGTCTTTGCTCAAAACGGAAGTCTTTTCTCCGCTTTCTAAAGCCGTTTTGGCCCGGTATAAATTCACATAGTTAGAGGATAAGACCGCGAGTACTGCCACCGGCTCCTCTTTTTGATAAAAAAGCAGGTCAAGCTGCTGGTATGCTTTATCATAATTTCCAGCCATCAGCGCGCTGCCCAAAACAAAAACTGTAGTTTCCAGATTTTTGGTTACCAGCAGATCAATGTCATCCTTGGTAATTTCCCGGCCCACTGCATAGGCGCACAGCTTTTCCAGCTCGCTGCTTAAGGTCAGGAGGTCATCTCCGCAAAGCTGAATGATTTTCCCCGCATTGATCTGGGTCAGGCCGCAGCCTCTCTTTTCCGCCCACTGCACCAGCTGCTTCTCTAAAGCGATCTCTCCTCTTTTTTCCAATAGGACCGCCGTTCCATTTTTTTCCGCTGCCGCAATAAACTTCTTCCATTTCGCGGATCTTTTCGCATCGATTTCCAGAGTGGACTGGCTGATAATTAAAACCGTGGTTTCAGATAGTTCCTCTAAAAGTTGATATAACTTAGCAAGTTCTCCGGCATTCAGAGCTTCCACATTCAAATCCTTTACCAAAACGCATTTATGCTCAGCAAACAGCGGAAGCGCCTGATCTGCATCCGCGATTTCATCGATCGAAGCCTTGCCGCCGTCAAAGGCTTGAAAATTAAAATCGCTGTAGCTTTTTCCAAGCACCTTATTCACAATAGCTTCGGTGTAATGGCTGATCAAATATTTTTCCTCGCCATAAAGAAAATACAGAGGGACGAATGCCTTTTCCTTAATTTGCTTCTTTAATTCAGACTCCTTTAGCTGCGCCATAGCTTCCTCCTAATATTCCGTGTCGATCGTAACGCCGGTTTCCGATACGGAAATCACTACATTTCCTTGCTTTGAGGTCACCAACTCATGAATTTTAATATTGGAAAGTGCCTCTTGGGCCTCTATCGCCTCTGCTTGATACATGGTGAGAATAGTGTAATCTCCCCGAAGGCCGTAAGCGTTTTCCGGAGTATCTCCAGCAATGCAGAAATTGCAGTCGCGGTCAGCTTCCGGCAAATCCGCAACATCGCCGCCCGCAGGACAAATTAAAAATTTCTCCTGGCCCACGGTAAAAGAAATCCAGCTTTCCGATTTATTAGCCAGAACGGAAATCACCAGATCCTCCCAAAGAACCGTTTGGTTCCTACTGGAAAAATAGTATACACCCGCACGGTTTTCCAGCGCCCTGCGAAGCTTATCCTGAGGCAGCTTTTGATCGGAGACTAATATGGTTTCCGGGTGATACTCCTCAATCAGGCGGCTGGCCCCGGAGGATGTCTTTTTATCTACCTGAGAAATCAAAAGATAATCCAAGCGGCCGATTCCGCGGCTCCGCAGATAGGCGTCGATCCGGGAATATGCGCCGTTTCCGCCTCCGGAGCAAAGCACTGCGGCCTGCTGATCCCGTATCAGAACTACAGAGCTTCCATTTCCAGTATTCAAAACCCCTATCTCCAAAGCTTCCTGTTCAAAGCCTGCGCCCAGAGCCGTGAAAACCAGCAGAAATGCGGTGGTGCAGGCCGTGAGCCGAAGACGAAATCCTTCCCAGCGGATCATCACAATCACCACAGACGCTGCGGCAAACACTATCAGCGATATCAGCAGCACCTCTTGGGTAACCGGAATAGAGGCCATCGGCAAGCTCGCCAGCCATGCGGCGCATTCCATCAGATAATTAGCGGCTATCCCGGCGCCCAGTCCGAAGGGCATAGCCAAAAAATTGATCACAGGAATGTAATAAAAGATCGAGGTAAGGAAGCCGCACAAAAGCATAATGTCCGCGGGAAACTCCATTAAAAGATTGGACAACGGCGCCACCAGCGATAACTCTCCAAAGGTAAGGGCTACAATAGGAGAAGTAAATACGGTTGCCGAAACAGTGGCCGCAATAGTGCTGTTGAGTCCGCGGAATAATCTTTTTAAAACACCAATCGATTCTGTCCAGCGATTCAGGCGGGCTTGAATCCTCCCTGAAAACAGAAGAATCCCTAAGGTTGCGGAAAATGACAAAAGCAGTCCGGTATCTCCTGCGGCGAAAGGATTTGGAACCGTCAGCACCAGCATGGCAAAGCCCAAGGAATTGATCGGATCCGCCTGCTTTCGGATACCGATCCCTAGCAGATACAGAATGGACATCACGCCGGATCTCACCACAGATGGGACAAAACCGGTAACCGCCATAAAACAGAACACACCCACCGACGCGGCTAGCGCGGCTCCTCTCTTGGGTATTCCAAAATAGAGCAATGCCCAAAGCAAAAATTGTCCGATAATGGCCATATGCATTCCAGACACCGACAGCATATGGGAAACACCGGTAATCTGGAAATTATCCCGGACAGCTTCATCCAGACCGCTTTTGTCTCCCAGCAAAACACCGCACACTAAGCCAGATTGCCTGGGAGGAAGCAAAGCTCTTAAGGCCTCGGTCATCCTTTCCCGGACCTTTAGAGCATAATAATAAAAAGGATGACTTTCTCCCGAAGTTACGGTATAAGGCTGATAGTCATAAATAAATCCGGTAAGATAAATATTTTTAGCCGCATAATAGTTTCTGGTATTCAGTCCTTCATCAGATCCCGTGGGTTTGGATAGATGCACCTTCGCCGTAAGCCGGTCATAGGCCTCCAACTCAATCGCGTTGGTGCTTGATACACGAATTTTCAGCCTTTGAGGGATGTCGCTTGACTTCACTGTGCCATCTTCCGGCATAACGGAATCAGTTTCGATCACATAATAAAACCGTCCGTAAGCTTCAGAAGGCAGCTCCGTTACCGTACCGGATACCGTCGCATCAGAATCGTCCAGGGCGGAAACCGGAGAGACATTTATCTGATACGCCCCAAAATAGGCGAAAAACGCAATTCCCGCCGTTAATACAAGCGCCGAAAGCCTTTTCGGAGTGCTTTTTCTGCAAAACAGCAGGAGAGAAAGCAGCAGGCACGAAATCCCCAGTACCACGCTGGCATTCACACCTGCAAAAATGGCGGCCAAAAGCGCAATTAGATACGTAAATCCAATTGAAGCAAATGGCCGCTTCATAGTTCTTCCTCCTAAGACGGTTTTTATTGAAACCTATCCCCAGGCTGAGCCTGGACCCAATCCGCGTTTCCAGCCCCGTTTTTTCGCCAATGCAGCGCCCGCGGCGAAACCAGACGCTGTTCTTACCGCCTGTCCGTGTTGCTGAGCCTGGACCCAATCCGCGTCTCAGCCCCGTTTTTTCGCCAATGCAGCACCCGCGGCGAAGCCGGTGGCTGTCATGGATTCGTCTTATAAACAAATTACAGCAAATCAAAGGTTGTCTAACGACGGCAGCGGCAGGTGCCATCCGCCGCCTTGAACTGGATTATTTTTTTACAAATAGAGGCAGAGCATCCAGATAAACAATGTCATCACGCTCCTGGGCGTCGCCCTCCGCCAGCACGGCGGCCATTCCTACAATATTGCCGCCCGCCTTTTCCACCAGCTGCATCAGGGCGTTGAGAGATTCTCCCGTGCTGATGACATCGTCAACAATAAGAACCCGCTTTCCCTGAATCTTTTTTACTTCTTCATCAGAAAGATAAAGCTTCTGCACGTTTTCGGTGGTAATAGATTTTACCGTTACCTCCAAGGGATTGGTCATATAAACCTTCAAGCCCTTTCTGGCTACACAGTAATTGCGGCAGCCTTGCCGCGCCATTTCATAACAGAGCGGAATCCCCTTCGCTTCTGCGGTTACCAGCACGTCATGTTCCGGACATTTCTCCAAAAGCAGCTTCGCGGCCTTCTCTGTCACCTCGATATCACCGAACATAATAAACGCCGCAATATCCAAGTGTTCATTTACCGGACACAAAGGCAGTTCCCGGTCACAGCCGGCAACTTTCATTTTATAATACTGTTTCATTATGTTTTCTCCTTTTCTCTCCCTAAGCCAGGACCTCATTGCGCCTCCTCTTGCCTGCTGGCCTTTCAGAAAAAGCAGCGACGGCAAACCGCAGGCAAGTCCTCCCGCCAGTAAGCCGCATTCGCAATGCCCTATGAGATCACATGCTTTCTTCCTATTCCTAAGCGCTTCAATTCGAGCCGAAAAAGAATTTTCATCAGATCCCGGTTCGGGCCAAAATGATAAACCAATGCGCTTTTAACCGGGAGGCCACTCCATGCTCCTGCCGCCCAGCAGATGAAAATGCAGATGCCGCACCGTTTGGCCGCCATCCTCGCCGCAGTTATTCACAATGCGGTAGCCTTTTTCCAATCCCAGCTCCTTGGCAAGCTTGGCCACAGCAGCAAAGATGTGCCCAAGCAAAGGACCGTTTTCCTCTGTCAACTCGTTGGCAGAGGAGATGTGTTCCTTTGGAATGATCAGAATGTGTACCGGTGCCTGAGGATCCAAATCATAAAAGGCCAAAATCTGGTCATCCTCATAGGCCTTTTTCGACGGGATTTCCCCGGCAGCGATTTTGCAAAAAATACAATCCGCCATACTCATTCTCCTTACTTTATCAGATTTACAGACGCCTTACCGTACGTCTGCTTAGTTCACCCAGCGTAAGTATTCCCTATTTCCATAAAAGGGCCCTTACCGCATAACCGTCATAACGGAAAGAGGGAGCTTCTTTCTTTGTGCTCTCAAGCCTCCGAAAAGCCTCGGAAAAAGCATTGCTCCAGAAACGTTCTTTGCAGAGGTTTCATCGTCCGGAGGCTTCCTTGTCCTTTTTATCTTACGCTTCCTTTCAGTCCTGACAGATTTCGTCAGGCCCAAAGGAATTATTCCTTTACCATCTCTGACACAATAGTATTCACCGCCGCCAGCGCCTCGTCGATTTTCGTCAGATCCTTGGCGCCTGCCATTGCGAAATCCGGTTTGCCGCCGCCGTTTCCGCCGGCCACCTTAGCCGCCGCCCGGACAATGTTTCCTGCATGGCATCCCTTCTGCTGGGCCTCTTTTCCTGCTGTAGCCGAGAGGACCGCTTTGCCGTCGTTGATAGCGGCGAACACCGCTACGCTGTTAGGAGCGTTCTCTCTCACGCGGTCGCTCATCGTTCGCAGAGCATCCGCTGTGGTTGAGGAAAAGGATCCGGTGATAATCTTTACCCCCTTTACCATTTCAGCACTGTCGAACAGGCCGTCCACCTGCCAATTGGCAAGCCTGGCATTTGCCTTCTCCAGCTCTCTTCTCAGCTCCTTCTGTTCGCTCAGCATATGTTCGCAGGCTTCGGGAAGCTCTGCCGGATTATTAAGCTTCAACGCTGAGGAAGCGTCCTGTATCGTCTTTGCGTCTTCCGCCATATGCTGAAGCACGCCCCGTCCGGTAACGCCCTCGATTCTTCTGACGCCGGAGGCCACGGAGCTTTCAGAAATAATTTTGAACAGGCCGAGCCTCGCGGTATTGTTCACATGAGTGCCGCCGCAGAATTCCGTAGAGAATTCCCCGGCCTGTACTACCCGGACGATATCTCCGTATTTTTCACCGAACAGCGCCATAGCGCCCAGCTTTTTCGCTTCCTCAATGGGCATTTCCGTACTGGTAACCTGAACCGCGGAAAGAATCTCGTCGTTGACGATCTCCTCTACTCTGGCGGTCTCCTCCTTAGTCAAAGCGGAGAAATGGGTAAAGTCAAAACGCACCCGCTGACCGTCTACCAATTGTCCCGCCTGTTCCACGTGGGTGCCCAGCACCTTTCTCAACGCGGCCTGGAGCAAGTGGGCGGCGGTATGGTTTCTCATGATATTATACCGGCGGATGCCGTCTACCACGCACTCTACCTCTGAGCCGACGCTCAGTCCCTCCACGACCACATGGCAGTGATGGAGGAACACGCCGGAATGGTGCTTGGTGGTATCCAAAACAGCGAACCGCCCGGCGCCGTCGGTTAGAAAGCCAGTATCCCCCACCTGTCCGCCGCTTTCCGCATAGAAAGGCGTCCGGTCCAGAACCACCACTACGTCGTCGTTCATCTCTGCGGACTCAACGCGCTCTCCATCCCGGAGAATCGCCAGTATTCTGGCGGTATCCTTCAAAGTGGCGTAGCCGGTGAACTCTGTAGCGGGAATTCCATCCAGATCCACGGACTCGCTGAGCCAGGCGTCAGCGCCGGCGTTTTTCCTGGCGTTTCTGGCTCTGGTGCGCTGCTCGGACAGCAGGCGCTGAAACTCGCTCTCATCCACGGTCATTCCCTTTTCTGCGATGATCTCTTTCGTCAAATCCAACGGAAAGCCGTAGGTATCGTTCAGCCGGAAGGCTTCGGCGCCGGATAAAATCTTCTTTTCGGAATTTTCAATCAGGGCGCCTAAAATCTGAAGCCCCTGGTCAATGGTCCGGTCAAAGTTTTCCTCCTCCACAGAGATCAGCTTTTTGATGAAATCCCGCTTCTCCACCAGCTCGGGATAAGCGCTTTGATTCTCGTTGATCACCGTATCGCAGACCTCCGCCAGGAAGGGGCGGCGGATCCCCAGCAGGCGGCCGTGGCGGGCGGCCCTTCTCAGCAAGCGGCGGAGCACATAGCCCCGGCCCTCATTGGAGGGCATTACACCGTCGCCGATCATAAAGGTAGTGCTGCGGATATGGTCTGTGACCACCCGGAGGGAAATATCGGTTTTGGGGTCCGCTCCATATTCCACCCCAGCGATTTTCGAAATGTGCTTCATGATATTCTGCACCGTATCGACCAGGAACAGGTTATCCACACCTTGCATAATGCAGGCCAGGCGTTCCAGCCCCATACCGGTATCGATGTTTTTATGCTCCAGGGGCGTATAGTTTCCCTGGCCGTCGTTATCAAACTGGGAGAAAACCAGGTTCCAAAATTCCACGTACCGGTCGCAGTCGCATCCCACCCCGCAGGTCGGAGAACCGCATCCATATTCCTCACCCCGGTCAAAATAAAGCTCGGAGCAAGGGCCGCAGGGGCCGGTGCCATGCTCCCAGAAATTATCTTCTTTTCCCAGCCGGACAATACGGCTGGGATCCACCCCGACCTCCTTGGTCCAAATGTCGAAAGCCTCGTCGTCATCCTGGTAAATGGAAACCCAAATCCGCTCAACAGGCAGCTCCAGCACCTTGGTGCAGAACTCCCAAGCCCAAGCGGTGGCCTCATGCTTAAAATAATCTCCAAAAGAGAAATTCCCCAGCATTTCAAAATAAGTACCATGGCGGGCGGTAATGCCTACCCGCTCAATATCCGGGGTGCGGATGCATTTCTGACACGTGGTAACCCGGTTTCTCGGCGGAGTCACCTCCCCGGTAAAATACTTCTTCATCGGCGCCATACCGGAGTTAATCAGCAGCAGGCTCTTGTCTCCATTTGGCACCAGGGAAAAGCTGGGCAGCCGAAGATGGCCCTTTGACTCAAAGAATTGGAGATATTTCTCCCGCAATTCGTTTAATCCTGTCCATTTCATACTTTTTCACACTTCCTA
>OGWT01000938.1_pt1 | contig 23144 bp, 20 predicted proteins | sample 1576101 | NCBI WGS metagenome assembly OGWT01 (sample SAMEA3541481, study PRJEB24748) | human gut metagenome | biome: human gut; feature: human-associated habitat; material: faeces | place: China | collected 2012 | reverse complement strand
AGTACCATCAGTTTTTGATACTCCCTTTTTTCTCTTATAAACGGTTTTATTTTTGTTTTTTTCTGCGTGCCCAGCCTTCTTCGTTAAAGTCGGGTTCTTCCCCTTTCAGTTTGCTGCTTTTTTTCTTGCTGTTGTCGCTGTTGAAAAACTGTTTCCAGTCATCTTGCTTCTTCGGACCGCGCTCTTCGGTATATCCGCGTTCGGCACGGCTAAGCTTTCTTTCCTTTGCTGCCTTGGGAGAAGCGGACTTGGCGGTTTTCTCCTTAGTAGAAGCCGATTTTCGAGAACTGCTGTTTTTGCGTCCTCCGTTATCGCTTTTTCCACTGTTTTCACCTGCTACTTCCACTACTACTTTGCGTCCGTTCAGGTTGACTTTATTAAGGGCGCTGATAACATCATTTGCCTGCTTCTCCGCCACTTCAAAGAAAGAGAAGTTTTGCATCAGGTCTATTCTTCCGATAGTGGTGCGCTGCTTCTTCATGTTGCGGTTAATCAGCTCAATAATTTGGTTGGCATAGAAGCCGTCTGTCTTGCCTAAATTCAGGAAAAGGCGTATATATCCCTTTTCTGCTTTGCGTTCTGTCTTTTCGCGACTGCTGCCGTGCTCCTTGCGTTCTCTGGGTTCGCGTTCACCGCGGCGGTCGGTTACGGTCGGCGTTTCAATTTCGGGTGCATTACTGTAATACTCTAAAAAGCGGTTGAATTCCATAGACACTACGCGCTTTATCAAATCTTCTTTCGAGAGCCATTCCAGTTTGCGGTAAATACCCGGTAGGAAAGATTCGATTTCTTCCTCGTTTACTTTTACCTTTTCTATGTCATCAATCAGCTTGATGAGCTGCTGTTCACAGATTTGCTTGCCGGTTGGCATTTCGCCCACAATGAACTTTTTGTTGATGATACGTTCTATTTCGCGCATCTTTCCCCTTTCGCGTAAGTTGATGATAGCGATAGAGATACCTGTCTTTCCGGTACGTCCGCTTCGGTGGGTATAGCTTTCGGTATCATCGGGCAGACCGTAGTTGATGACGTGTGTCAGGTCATTTACGTCCAGTCCGCGGGCAGCCACATCGGTGGCAACCAGCAGTTGCAGGTGACGTTGACGGAATTTCTGCATCACCAGGTCGCGCTGTGCCTGGCTCAGCTCGCCGTGTAACGAGTCGGCATTATAACCGTCCTGTATCAATTTGTCGGCAATTTCCTGTGTCTCCTTGCGGGTACGGCAGAATATAATACCGTAAATTTGCGGATAATAATCGGCAATGCGTTTCAGCGCTGCATATTTATCTTTCGCGTGTACCACGTATGCAATGTGGTTTACGTTTTTGCTTCCTTCATTTTTGGTTCCGATGGTAATCTCTTTTGCATTACGTAAGTATTGTTTGGAGATGCGTGAGATTTCGGGACTCATGGTAGCCGAGAACATCAGTGTATTTCGGTCTTCGGGTACTTTTTCAAGAATAGAGTTGATGCTGTCGGTAAATCCCATGTTCAGCATTTCGTCTGCTTCGTCCATTACTACATTACCGATGGTATCTAGTTTGGCTACTTTTCGTTCCATCAGGTCAATAAGTCGTCCGGGAGTTGCGACAATAATGTGCACTCCGCTTTTGAGCATGCGTATTTGGCTTTCGATGGATGAACCGCCGTATACGGGAAGGACTTTCAGTCCGTCAATATACTTGGAGTAATCATTCAGATCACCTGCGATTTGCAAGCACAGTTCGCGTGTGGGGCAAAGAATTAACGCTTGCGGTACGCGGTTTTTTACATTAATTTTCTGGATTAGCGGCAGACCAAATGCGGCTGTTTTTCCAGTCCCTGTTTGTGCCAGGGCCACTACATCGTTTCCTTCACCGAGTAAATACGGTATAACTTCTTCTTGTACAGGCATCGGGTTTTCATAACCCATTTCTTCTATTGCTTTCCTGATTTCGGGGGAAACGCCTAACTCTTCAAATGTCTTCATTTATTTCAAATATCTAATTCGTTACAAAGATACGGATAATCATGGGATTATATGGCATATATGAAATATTTGTTTGATCGGACAGTACAATTTATAGAAAATTGACTAAAAGGTGCCGGAGAGAATAATAAAGGATTGCATTGAGCAATCCTTTATTCCTTCCCACTGTAAGAGTTATGAGGGGGCAGGTATGAGAGAATTTATGTTAGAGTGTCTGTGTTGCCTGTCAGGTTATTCATTCTCTTCACGATACTCCAGAATGTCTCCGGGCTGGCAGTCTAATTCTTTGCAGATAGCTTCCAGTGTGGAGAAGCGGATAGCTTTTGCTTTTCCGGTTTTCAGGATAGAGAGATTGGCCGGGGTGAGATCAATCTTCTCGGCCAGTTCTCTCAGCGAAATCTTTCGTTTCGCCATCATTACGTCTAAATTTACTATTATCGGCATAGTTCAGGTTTTAATTATTCGTTGTCTTTTCTTTTTAGCGAGTTCCACCACGAAGTATAGCGTTTGCTCAGTCTGTAATAGACATACATACAGAAGTATATCCATCCGATATTAAGAAAGGCTTTTGCTGTTTTGTGATCCAGCCATTGGCGTAACGTAAGTGTATAGATGAGTTGGACAACAAACAGTGTTATTATGAAACCGGCTATCAGGCAAACTATCGAAATAGTTTTTTTATCTTTTTCTTTCATGGCGGTTGTTCCTTAAATGGTTAATTCTTGTTCCTCTTTCATGCGGATGCCTATCTGGAACAGATATCCGATAAAGATGATGAATACTCCAATAAGGATATATATCATATAGGTTTGTCTTGGGTTTGTTACAGGAGCGAACTCATTCAAGATAGCTTGCAGAATTCCGTTAAACTCGATAATAAGACCGATATAATATATCAGATTGGCGTTGGCTCTTACAAATATCAGATTGCGCTTTACATTGCGGAGCATCAGATAGATAAAAACACTGCATACAGCCATGGATAATAAAGTGATACCTTGTGGAAATGCTTGCCAGATAAATTGTTCGGATGCCGCTGCTTTTCCGGCATCTATGGCAGCCCGATTGGTTCCCAATTCGAAACACAATATTGCGTTTTGAAAGATAGTGATGAATGTGCAACAGAAACAGATGATGGTGAGGCAAGTCATAATCAGTTTCATTTCTTTTAAAGAATGCTCTTTGCTCTTCTCTTTCATAGTTGTTCTATATTTAAATGGTGAGGTCTTGTTCTTCTTTCATTTTCAGTCCGATGGCAAATACTTCGGCAATGACGAATGCCAGTACGCCAAGCAAAAGACTGGAGTGTGAAAAGGGGTTGAGCCAGTTATAAGAATAACCGGGTATCTTCAATACTTGCGAAAGTTGCCAAGTGTGCATATAAGTGCTGGTCAAAGTGGTGGCGAAAGTAATCAGCAAAGAGGTGCCTAACTTGCGCAACAGTTTTACATTTGCCCAGCAGAAGATGTCCGAGCGGTTGATATTGCGAATGAACTTGATGAATTGCAGGACAGCTTTGATGCCGAAAATGATGAGGATGAAACTAAGAAGGGTGTTGATAAGGGCCAACCAGCCGGGTGCATCGGTGTCGACAGTCACCATGGATTGTATCTGCCATATCGGTACATTCTTTCCGGTCATCTCATTGTATATAGAGTCAGAAGTGCTACTCAGATTGTCCGGGAGCAACATCAGCGGATGGAGGTTATTTATTTCTCCTGCCTTATTTTCCATACCGGCTTTCCCACCTTCGATGGCTCCCCATACCATGGAATAGATATTCTCGGACAAGGAGAGTAATAAGACGGCAAATATCATGGCACAAAGCAGATTCAGTTTCTTTTTCATCGTTATATTTTATTATTGGATTAATCAATTTTGTGGGTTGGTTTCTTCCGCAGGAACAGGTTCGGTCGCTTCTACCGCCCACTGCACGGGTTTCACCTCTTTTTTGAATAACAGGAATGTGAGGCAGAAGATGGCGATTCCTGTCATTCCCCATACATGAACGGCAGTGGTGTTTCCTAAAATATCGGTCAGGGTATCTTTCTCTTCAAAAACATTCATCAGTATCAATGACAGAGTATTATTGATAAAGTGAAGAATGATGCTTGGAAGCAGGCTGCCGGTACGGTAATAAAGCTCTCCTAAGATAATACCGAACAGAAAGGCGAAAAGTATCTGTGCCGGATTCATGTGTATCAATCCGAAGATAAGGGCTGACACAAGGATGGCCCAACGGGGATTCTCCCATTTGCGCAGCAAGTATCCTTCGATGGCACCACGGAAAAAGATTTCTTCAAATATAGGAGCGATGATACATACGCTCAAAATACCGAATACATTGTTTTTCATTTGTGCAAAGACGTTTTCGGCTATATTGGGGCAATCGTTAAGGCTAAGCCATCTTCACTTAAGGGTCAGTATTTAAAGAGTGTTGTTCTTACAGCTACTATGGGACCTGGTGTTAAGGTTAGCACAGCTAAGTATGTTGGCTAATATGTTGTTTCTTGTAGTTAACAAGGAATATTGATGCGAAAGATTGATTTTGCAATATTATTAAAACATATTTTGTAAAAATGGTTGACAACCTATATATTATGATAGTATACTATCAGTTGTGTGTGGTTATTCGCATACAAAGTGAAAGCTATATTTCACATTTTGCCTAAGACAGCAGGTCCCGAAAGGGTTAAAGGTAATACGCCTACCGAGGACAGACTTGTATTTTAAAGTGTGTCAGTCTGGAAGTACAGACTGATGATAAGACTTTAGAATATATTTATCAGTTTATTCAGTCCTTCTGTCATAGCGGCAGGAGGGCTTTTTTGATAGCCTGATACATTGTACGTCTGGGCAGAATATTATCTGGAAACAGATACTAATCTAACAGGAGGTAAATATTCATGGCAAAAGTAGAACTTAAGCAGCCTATTGTAGACGAAATCAAAGCAAGCTTAGAAGGCGCTCAGGGCGTTGTGGTAGTTGACTACCGTGGCTTAACTGTTGAGCAGGATACACAGCTTCGTAAGCAGTTAAGAGAAGCTGGTGTCGTTTACAAGGTTTATAAGAATACTTTAGTAAAGAGAGCAATCGCAGGTACAGAGTTCGAACCAATGACAGAGGTTCTTGAAGGACCTAACGCTATTGCAATCTGCAAGGATGATGCTACAGCTCCAGCAAGAGTTTTAGCTAACTTTGCTAAGACAGCAGAAGCACTTGAACTTAAGTGTGGTGTTGTTGAAGGTACTTACTATGATGCTACAGGAATCGCAGCTATCGCAAGCATTCCTTCAAGAGATGAACTTCTTGCTAAGTTCCTTGGAAGCATCCAGTCACCTATTACAAACTTTGCCCGCGTTATTAAGCAGATTGCTGAGAAGAACGAAGAGGTTGCATAATATCGCAGCATAAAACGATTATCGACGAGGCTGCCTGAAACTTATCAGACAGACTACGAAACTTAATTAAAGACTATAAAAAGGAGATTATAATAATGACTACACAGGAAATTATCGAAGTTATTAAGGGTTTATCAGTATTAGAATTAAACGATTTAGTTAAAGCATGTGAAGAAGAATTTGGTGTTTCTGCAGCAGCAGGTGTTGTTGTAGCAGCAGGTGCAGGTGCAGGCGCTGCAGCTGAAGAAAAGACAGAATTCGACGTTGAGCTTACAGAAGCTGGTGCTAACAAGGTTAAGGTTATCAAGGCTGTTCGTGAAATCACAGGTCTTGGCTTAAAGGAAGCTAAGGAAGTTGTTGATGGCGCTCCTAAGGTTATTAAGGAAGCTGCTTCTAAGGAAGAAGCTGAAGAAATCCAGAAGAAGCTTGAAGCTGAAGGCGCTAAGGTTACTCTTAAGTAATTTAAAACCAGAGTATTACAACTTTAATATGGCAATATGATGAAAAAACACTTGATTTTTTGAGTTATATTTGGTATATTATAATAAATGTGAAAAAGTTCCAGTTGTTTTATTGACAGCTGGGACTTTTTTTGCTATTATGGATAATGCACTATTATGGTATGGTGTGCATAGTTTTTGTACACATATCTATAATGTAATAAATTAATGTAAAGAAAACTAAGGGGTGAAACGTCAATGGAGAAAAACAGAATACGTCCAGTAAAGTCAGGCAAAGCGATGCGTATGAGTTTCTCAAGACAGAAGGAAGTTCTTGAGATGCCTAACCTTATTGAGGTGCAAAAAGATTCTTACCAGTGGTTTTTAAATGAAGGCTTAAAAGAGGTCTTTAACGACATCTCTCCAATTGCAGATTACAACGGAAGGCTCAGTCTTGAATTCGTTGATTTTGCATTATGCGAAGAGGAGAGAAAGTACTCTATAGAAGAGTGTAAGGAAAGAGATGCTACATATGCAGCTCCACTCAAGGTACGTGTAAGACTTCATAACAAAGAGAATGAAGATATCAGCGAGCATGAAATCTTCATGGGTGACCTTCCTTTGATGACTAAGACCGGTACATTTGTAATTAACGGTGCAGAACGAGTTATAGTCAGCCAGCTGGTACGTTCACCTGGTATTTACTATGATATACAGAAAGATAAGTATGGAAAGATATTCCTGTATAGTTCTACTGTTATTCCTAACAGAGGTGCATGGTTAGAGTATGAAACAGATGCTAACGATGTGTTCTATGTTAAGGTTGACCGTAACAAGAAGGTTCCTATAACAGTTCTTATAAGAGCACTTGGTTTTGGAACTAATGCAGAGATTATTGACATATTTGGTGAGGAGCCTAAGCTTCTTGCAACTATGGAGAAGGATACTTCTACTAACTATCAGGAAGGTGTGCTTGAACTTTATAAGAAGTTAAGACCAGGGGAACCTTTGTCAGTAGATAGTGCTGAAGCACTTATCTCAGGCATGTTCTTTGATCCTAGAAGATATGACCTTGCAAGAGTAGGCCGTTATAAGTTTAATAAGAAGCTTTCTTTTAGAAACAGGATTGCTGGACATGTTCTTGCAGAAGATGTAGTTGATGGCAACGGTGAGATTATCGCTAATGCAGGCGATAAGCTTACAAGAGAAACTGCAGAACAGATTCAGAATGCTGCTGTACCTGCTGTGTTCTTAAAGGCAGAGTTAAAGGCAGCTGATGGTTCAGTACGTGAAAGAGTAGTTAAGATATTATCTAACCTTGCAGTAGATATTACTAAATGGGTAGATATTACAGAGGAAGAAGCTAAGGAACTTGGTGTTAACGAGTATGTTTATTATCCAGTTCTTTCACAGATATTAGCAGATAATGAATCACCTGAGGATATCAGGGATGCTATAGAAAAGAATGTGGCAGATCTTATTCCAAAGCATATTACAGTTGAAGATATACTTGCATCTATCAACTACAATATGCATCTTGAATATGGTATTGGAACTAAGGATGATATCGATCACCTTGGTAACAGACGTATAAGAGCCGTAGGTGAACTTTTACAGAATCAGTTCAGAATCGGTATTTCAAGAATGGAAAGAGTTGTACGTGAAAGAATGTCAACTCAGGATTTAAGTGGTATATCTCCACAGTCACTTATAAATATCAAGCCTGTAACAGCAGCTATCAAGGAGTTCTTTGGTAGTTCGCAGCTTTCTCAGTTCATGGATCAGAACAATCCATTATCTGAGATTACACATAAGAGACGTCTTTCAGCACTTGGTCCTGGTGGTCTTTCAAGAGATCGAGCAGGTTTCGAGGTTCGAGATGTACATTATACACACTATGGAAGAATGTGTCCTATCGAGACACCAGAAGGTCCTAACATCGGACTTATCAACTCTCTTGCATCATATGCAAGAATCAATGAATATGGTTTCGTAGAAGCTCCTTATCGTATAATAGATAAGTCAGACCCTAAGAATCCAAGAGTAACTGATGATGTACGTTACTTTACAGCTGATGAGGAAGATGATTACCATGTAGCACAGGCTAATGCTGAGATTGATGAAAATGGATATTTCGTTAAGAATTCAGTATCTGGACGTTACAGAGAAGAAACATCTGAGTTTGATAAGAGCATGATTGATCTTATGGATGTATCTCCTAAGATGGTATTCTCAGTAGCTACATCTATGATACCTTTCCTTCAGAATGATGACTGTACACGTGCCCTGATGGGTTCTAACATGCAGCGTCAGGCAGTACCTCTTCTTATGACAGAGGCTCCAGTAATAGGTACAGGTATTGAAAACAAGACAGCATGCGACTCAGGTGTGTGTGTTGTTGCAGAAGAAGATGGTGTTGTTCTTTCTTCTGAATCTAACAGGATTCTTGTAAGAGAGACAAGCGGTAAGGTTCATGAGTACAAGCTTACTAAGTTCTCAAGAAGTAACCAGAGTAACTGTTATAACCAGAGACCTATTGTTTTCAAGGGTGATGAGGTTAAGGCAGGAGATGTTATCGCTGATGGTCCATCAACATCTAACGGAGAAATAGCACTTGGTAAGAATCCTCTTATCGGTTTCATGACATGGGAAGGTTACAACTACGAGGATGCTGTTCTTCTTAGTGAAAGATTAGTAAGAGATGATGTATATACATCTATCCATATAGAAGAATATGATACAGAAGCAAGAGATACTAAGTTAGGACCAGAAGAAATCACAAGAGATCTTCCTTCAACAGGTTCTGATGCTGTCAAGAATCTTGATGAAGATGGTATTATCCGTATAGGTGCCGAGGTAAGAGCCGGTGATATCCTTGTTGGTAAGGTTACTCCAAAGGGAGAAACAGAGCTTACAGCTGAAGAAAGACTTCTTAGAGCTATCTTCGGTGAGAAAGCAAGAGAGGTAAGAGATACTTCACTTAAGGTTCCTCATGGTGCTTATGGTATCGTAGTAGGCGTTAAGGTATTTACAAGAGAGAATGGAGATGAATTGGCTCCTGGTGTTAACAAGAATGTCCGTATCTACATTGCACAGAAGAGAAAGATTTCTGTTGGTGATAAGATGGCCGGACGTCATGGTAACAAGGGTGTCGTTTCAAGAGTACTTCCAGTAGAAGATATGCCATTCCTTCCAAACGGACGTCCACTTGATATAGTACTTAACCCACTGGGTGTGCCTTCACGTATGAATATCGGACAGGTCCTTGAGATTCATTTAAGTCTTGCGGCAAAGGTATTAGGCTTTAACGTAGCAACACCTATCTTTGATGGTGCTAACGAAAATGATATTATGGATACACTTGATATGGCTAATTCTTATGCTAACCATCCTTTTGATGATGATGAGCTTGCAAAGGAAAAGGCTGAAGCAGAGGCTGCAGGTGAAGAGTATCCAGCAGATATGACAACATTTACAGCTGAATATAAGGATCTTTTAAGAGATGATGTATTTGAGTTCCTTTCAGATAACAGAGCTCACAGAGCAGAGTGGAAGGGTGTTCCTATCGGAAGAGATGGTAAGGTAAGACTTCGTGATGGTAGAACCGGTGAGTACTTTGATAGTCCAGTTACTATTGGATTCATGCACTACTTAAAGCTCCATCACCTTGTTGATGATAAGATCCATGCACGTTCAACTGGTCCTTACTCACTTGTAACACAGCAGCCACTTGGTGGTAAAGCACAGTTCGGTGGACAGAGATTCGGTGAGATGGAAGTTTGGGCTCTTGAGGCGTATGGTGCATCATATACACTTCAGGAAATCCTTACAGTTAAGTCGGATGATGTTGTTGGCCGTGTTAAGACATATGAAGCTATTATTAAAGGTGAGAATATCCCTGAACCAGGTATTCCTGAGTCATTCAAGGTTCTTCTTAAGGAACTTCAGTCTCTTGCACTTGATGTAAGAGTTCTTGATCAGGATAACAACGAAGTCCAGCTTCTTGAAAGTTCAGAGTATGAGGTTACAGACTTCAAGAAGGTTCTTGATGATGGTGGTTATAAGAGAAACAGCCGTGATGAGGAAAATGAATTAAAGAATGCCGGTTACCATGCAGAAAAGCAGGGTGATGATGGTGAAGCTACTATGGAAGAACTCGGATCAGATGATGATGACGATTTCGATCTTGACGGCTTTGATGATGATTTTGATGATTACGGTGACGGAAATAGAGAAGAATAATAGAAGGGAGCACTATAATGGCAGAAGAGATTAAGTCAAATAAATCAATGAAATTTGATAAAATTCAGATAAAGCTTGCTTCTCCTGAGAGTATTTTAGAGTGGTCTCATGGCGAGGTAACTAAGCCTGAGACTATTAACTACAGAACTTTAAAGCCAGAAAGAGATGGTCTGTTCTGTGAAAGAATATTCGGACCTAGCAAAGACTGGGAGTGTCATTGCGGTAAGTATAAGAAGATTAAGGATAAAGGCATCATATGTGATAAGTGTGGTGTTGAGGTTACTAAGGCAAGTGTCCGTAGAGATCGTATGGGACATATTCACCTTGCTGCTCCAGTTTCACATATCTGGTATTTTAAGGGAATCCCTAGCCGTATGGACCTTATCCTTGATATAGGACCTAAGAATCTTGAAAAGGTTCTTTACTTTGCTTCTTATATCGTGATTGATCCAGGTGAAACAGATATTCCATTCAAGAAGATTCTTACTGAAACAGAGTACAGAGATCTTTATGACCAGTATGGTAACACATTCAGAGTTGGAATGGGTGCTGAGGCTATTTTAGAGCTTCTTAGAAGCGTTAATCTTGAAGAAGAAGTGGCAAAGCTTAAGGAAGAGCTTGCTACTACTACTTCACAGAAGGCTGCAAGACTTATTAAGAGAATCGAAGTTATGGATGCATTTATCGCTGCTGGTACAAAGCCAGAGTGGATGATCCTTACTGAAATTCCAGTTATTCCTCCAGACTTAAGACCAATGGTACAGTTAGAGGGTGGAAGATTCGCAACATCAGATCTTAATGATCTTTATAGAAGAATCATAAACAGAAATAACCGTCTTGCAAGACTTATGGAACTTGGCGCTCCTGAAATCATTGTCCGTAACGAAAAGAGAATGCTTCAGGAAGCTGTTGATGCACTTATAGATAATGGACGTAGAAATGGACGTCCTGTAACAGGACCTGGTAACAGGGCTCTTAAGTCTTTATCAGACTTATTAAAGGGTAAGCAGGGACGTTTCAGACAGAATCTTCTTGGTAAGCGAGTTGACTATTCAGGACGTTCTGTTATCGTAGTAGGACCAGAACTTAAGATATATCAGTGTGGTCTTCCTAAGGAAATGGCTATTGAGTTATTCAAGCCATTCGTTATGAGAGAGTTAGTAAGACGTGGTCTTGCTGAGAATATTAAGAAAGCTAAGAAGAGTGTTGAACATCTTGAAACAGAAGTATGGGATGTACTTGAAGATGTTATCAAAGAGCATCCAGTTATGCTTAACCGTGCTCCTACACTTCACAGACTTGGTATTCAGGCATTCGAGCCTATCCTTGTGGAAGGTAAGGCTATTAAGCTTCATCCACTTGTTTGTACAGCATTCAATGCCGATTTCGATGGTGACCAGATGGCCGTGCATCTTCCATTGTCTGTAGAAGCACAGGCTGAGTGTAGATTCATGCTTCTTTCACCTAACAACTTACTTAAGCCTTCAGATGGTGGTCCGGTTGCCGTTCCTTCACAGGATATGGTTCTTGGTATCTACTATCTTACACAGGAAAGACCTGGCGTTAAGGGTGAAGGTAAGATATTTAAGAGTGTTAATGAAGCGCTTCTTGCTTATGAGAATAGTATTATTACTCTTCATTCAAAGATTAAGGTTAGAGTGTCTAAGACAAATGCATCAGGAGAAGAAGTATCAGGTATAGTTGAGTCTACACTTGGACGTTTCATATTCAATGAAATTCTTCCTCAGGATCTTGGATATGTAGATAGAAGCAAGGAAGAAAACTTCTTAAAGCTTGAGGTTGACTTCCATGTAGGTAAGAAACAGTTAAAGGATATCTTACAGCACGTTATTAATACTCATGGTACAACAACAACTGCTGAAGTTCTTGATGATATAAAGGCAATGGGTTATAAGTACTCAACAAGAGCTGCCATGACAGTTTCTATATCAGAGATGACAGTGCCACCTGTTAAGAAACAGCTTATTGCTGATGCTGAACAGAAGGTTGAAAGAATCAACATGAACTACAACAGAGGTCGTTCAACTGATGAAGAAAGATATAAGAATGTAATCAGAGTATGGCAGGAAACAGATAAGACATTGCTTAAGGCACTTCTTGATGGTCTTGATAAGTACAATAACATCTTCATGATGGCCGATTCAGGTGCCCGTGGTTCTAACCAGCAGATTAAGCAGCTTGCAGGTATGCGTGGTCTTATGGCAGATACATCAGGTCACACTATTGAACTTCCAATCAAGTCTAACTTCCGTGAAGGTCTGGATGTATTGGAGTACTTCATTTCAGCACATGGTGCCCGTAAGGGTCTTTCAGATACAGCGCTTAGAACAGCCGATTCAGGTTATCTTACAAGACGACTTGTTGATGTTTCACAGGATCTTATTGTCAGAGAGACAGATTGCAGCGTTGGTAAAGTTATACCTGGTATGTATGTATATTCATTTGTCAATGACAGAGCTACTAACTCAAGTGATGCAAAAGAAGATATTCTTGAGCCATTACAGGAGCGTATTACAGGAAGATATCTTGCAGAAGATATCAAGGATCCAGCTACAGGCGAGATAGTTGTTGCAGCTAACCACCTTGTAACTCCTAAGAGAGCAGAAGCTATTATTAAGACTGGTGTAAACCAGGTTAAGATAAGAACAATCCTTACATGCCGTTCACATATCGGTGTTTGTGCTAAATGTTATGGTATGAACTTAGCAACAGCACAAAAAATAAATATTGGTGAAGCTGTTGGTATAATAGCTGCACAATCAATCGGTGAACCAGGTACTCAGTTAACAATGCGTACTTTCCATGATGGTGGGGTTGCCGGTGGTGCCGATATCACTCAAGGGTTACCTCGTATTCAAGAATTATTTGAAGCACGTAATCCAAAAGCCAAATCAATTATTTCTGAAATTGATGGTGAAGTATCAAATATTATTGATAATGCAGGAAGAATGGAAGTTGTTGTTTCTAACGATTTAGAAACAAGAAGTTACTTAACTCCATATGGTGCAAAATTAAGAGTTAATGTTGGTGATGAAGTACGTATTGGTGATAAAATCACTAAAGGTTCTATTGATCCAAAAGAATTACTAAATGTAGCTGATACAGAAGCTGTTGAAAATTATATTATTAAAGAAGTTCAAAAAGTATATCGTATTCAAGGTATCGAAATTTCTGATAAACATATCGAAATTATCGTAAGACAAATGTTGAAGAAAATTAGAATTGTTGAAGGTGGAGATACTGGAACACTTCCTGGAACACATGTTAATGTAACTCAATTTACTGAATTAAATAGAGAAGCATTAAAAGAAGGAAAACATCCAGCTGTTGGTAGACCAATCTTATTAGGTATTACTAAAGCATCTCTTGAAACTGATTCATTCTTATCTGCAGCATCATTCCACCAATATCTGCATAGGCAATGCAGCCACAACACTGAGCATGATTCTACAGAGACCAACAAATATTACGACTCCGATTGTAGAGGTTTTGAAAAAAGAGGATGCTCTCGATCACGATGATCGAATTTTAATTAAGGTTCCTTACACAAAAGGACTTGACGGAACCAACCTACTTATTATAAAATTAAATGATGCATTGGTTATTGCCAATCTCATGATGGGAGGCGACGGAAGTAATGTTTCTGATATGACACTTGATGAAATCACACTTTCTGCCATATCGGAGGCTATGAACCAGATGTGTGGTACAATAGCTACATCAATGTCTTCGCTCTTAAACGAGCCAACCGACATAGGCTTTCCGCTTATTAATTCAAGTTATCAGAAGACCTTTGATATACCGGAAGAGTTATGTAACGGAACAGATATTGTCAAGGTGACATTCAGGCTGACTGTTGGAGATTTAATAGACAGTGATCTCTTACAATTGTATCCAATAAGCATAGTAAAACAGATTATCAAACAGGAGGTTTAACAACATGGCTAGAATTTTAATAGTTGATGATGCAGCATTTATGAGAATGATGCTGAAGGATATCCTTACAAAGGGTGGATTCGAGATTGCAGGCGAGGCTGCTGACGGAAATGAGGCAGTTGCAAAGTACAATGAGCTCAAGCCTGACCTTGTAACACTTGACATCACTATGCCAAATAAGGATGGCATCCAGGCTTTAAAGGAAATTAAAGCAGCTGACCCAAACGCTACATGCGTTATGTGCTCTGCTATGGGACAGCAGTCTATGGTTATTGACGCTATCCAGTCAGGTGCCAAGGATTTCATCGTTAAGCCATTTCAGGCTGACCGTGTTATCGAGTCAATCAGAAAAGTACTTGGATAATATTTACATACAAAACAAGGTCTGTCAGTATAGCTGACAGACCTTGTTTTATTATATTTTTGTAACTTTTCAGTACCTTCACAGCTGCGCAAGACTCTCAATAGCCTTGTCATCAAGAATAACCTTTGCATGCTCCATAAGAAAAGCTCTTTTGTCAGCCCCTGCAATGATATCATCTGCATACTCATCTGCTATGACAGACATCTTTTCAAGCTCATGCTCATCATAGCCCGATAAATCCATGCTCATAAAGTACTCTCCCTCAAACTTAAAAAGCTGTGAGAATGGCATTGGCAGTCCTTTAATCATCTTTGCAAATCTGACAGCCACATCAAATTTTTCAAAAATGAACATTACAACAGACACCATATCCTGCTTTTTTGCAGTTGTCCTGCCTTTTTTATTTTTCTCATTCTCTGCAGCCTCAGCCGGCAGCGAATTAAGCAGTCCATTAACGATATCTTTAAGATGCTCCATCATGCCCTCAGTAGCAGGATGTTCAGAAAATGTCAGAGAAAGTGTGTGATCCGCCAAAAAATCTGCTCTCACAGTCTTGATTCCCGAATTAAAATCAGTTCCAAACTCTTCTGAAGCCATGTCAAATATCTGGTTCATGAATTCCTGGGTGCGCTCGCCATTGCTCATAATTTCATCCATTGTATATCCCAGATCATATATTTCTTCTTCTGAAATAACACATTTTATAGTGTGTTCACCTATTCTTGAAAACTCCATAACAAGCTTCACCTACTTTCTTTTTAGCTTTTGTCTGATACGGGATAGTGCATTGTCAATTGATTTGTCTGATTTTCCAAGCATATGCGCTATCGATGTATAATTATTTCCTTCCAGATACAATTGTAGCACTTTTTTCTCCATATTACTCAGTTTATTCCACAATTGTTCCTTAAATTCCTTAAATTTTTCCTTCTCTATGAGAAGCTGCTCAGGACTTGCAATATCATCTTGCAGCATTTCCTCAAACTCTGTACCATCACTGTCACTCTGCGAAAAGGATATATATGTGTTAAGCGGCATATGTTTCTTTCGGTTTGAAGCCTCAAGCGCCGAGCTAAGCTGCCTTGTGATGCATAGCTGTGCAAAGCTGTAGAAAGATGCTTCCTTGTCGCTCTTATAGTCTCTGACCGCTTTAAACAGGCCAATCATGCCCTCCTGAATAAGGTCATCATTCTCACCGCCTATCAGGTAGAGAGCATTCGTCTTTTTACGCACAAGCGGCTTATACTTTTCCAATATATAGTCCATGATTTCATTGTTGTCACCATGGTCATTTTTGTCATTATGAATCCTCATAATAAGCTCTTCATCCGTATATGCGCTGTAATCTTCCACTATATGCTTCCTATTCTATAAATATACAATTCATAATACACACCACTCATCCCGCGGCATGTAATCTACTTTCCACTCTTAAGTCTCTGTCTGACTATCTCATATGCAAGCACGCCTGTCGCAACCGATGCGTTCAGTGAGTCGATATCTCCCACCATAGGAATAGATGCTGTCATATCACAGTTTTCCTTTACAAGCTTGCTCACCCCGTCACCCTCATTGCCTATTACAAGACCTATAGGACCTGTGAGGTTTAAGTCATACATGGTAGTACCACCCATATCAGCACATACAAACCACATGCCCTTTTCCTTAAGCTCCTTTATGGTATTTGAGATATTGGTAACCTTGGCAACAGGTGTATAGTTTATCGCACCTGCAGACGTCTTTGCCACTGTAGGTGTAAGTCCCACTGCACGCCTTTTCGGTATGATAATGCCATGTGCTCCCGCCTGGTTTGCGGTACGGATTATTGCACCGAGATTGTGTGGATCCTCTATACCGTCAAGTATGATGATAAAAGGCGGCTCGCCCTTTCTTTCGGCATTTTCCAGTATGTCCGAAACCTCGGCATACTCATATGCTGCCGAAACTGCAATGACACCCTGATGCTTGCCTGTCTCAGACATCTGATCAAGTCTTTCCTTTGCAACATAGTTTATGATTGCATCATGCTTTCTGGCCTCTCTTGTGATTGACTTTATTGGTCCGTCCTGACAGCCGTCAAGCACAAAAAGCTTGTCTATTGTCTTTCCCGAACGGAAAGCCTCCAGCACAGCATTTCTGCCCTCTATATAATTCTCATGAAATTTTTCTTTATTGTTGTTATCCATATTTTCCTCTTATTTTGTGCTATATTTCAATTCCTAAAAGCTCCACTCCAAGCTTAGTGAGTGAAACAACCCTCTCAAAATCATCCTTCAGATAAAGATAGCCCATGACCGCCTCAAGCCCTGTAGCCTTCCTGTAATCAGCCATTGTAGCGTTTTTTGCCATGGAAGGCGACTTGGCATTGCGCCCCCTGTGATACACATCACTCTCCTCCTGCGTCAGATGAGGTAAAAGTGCCTCTATCATGAGAGCCTGCGTATGTGCCTTTACTATATTACTTGTGTGCTTATGAAGCAGATTTGCCTTTGTATTGCCCTTTCCCACCACAACTGAGCGGATGACAATATCAAATATGCCATCACCGATATATGCAAGTGTAAGCGGCGAGTATGTCCTTATATCAACATCCTTTATTCCAAACTGTTCCTTAATATATGAGTCTATCTTCATACTATACAAGCTCCCATTTTACTCCCTCTCTGGTATCCTTTATGGCAACCCCCTTTGCCAGAAGCTCATCTCTTATGGCATCGGCTGTCGCAAAATCCTTTGCCTTTTTAGCGGCTGCACGCTCTGTAATTTTATCATTGATAAATGCCTCAAGCTCACTGTCTACAGATGACGATGCCTCAAGTAAGGCCCTTCCTGATTCCCTAAATCCCAGATCAAGTACCTGCTCAAAGTCATCGATAAGTGCAAGCTTTGTACTGTCTGAGATATCAGCCTTAAGCACATCATACACTATGGTTATAGCCATTGATGTATTCAGATCATTTGAAACTGCATCAGTAAATTTCTTCTTAAAGTCAGCAAAAGCTGTCTCATCAATATCACCCTCATCCTTAAGCTCTGCCACACGCTTTGCAATCTTATTGTATGCCGCAACTGCATTGTCGAGCGCATCAAACGAAAACTCAAGAGGCTTTCTGTAGTGTGACTGTAAGCAGAAGAATCTGTAGGCAAGCGGATTGTAGCCTTTCTCCTGAAGCACCGAAACTGTGAGGATTGCACCCTTCGACTTGCTCATCTTGCCGGCTCTGTCATTTAAGTGATTGACATGGAACCAGTACTTACACCAGTCGTGTCCCAGATAGCTCTCAGACTGTGCAATCTCATTGGTGTGATGTGGGAAAATATTGTCCACACCGCCACAGTGGATATCCACGTACTCTCCGAGATGCTTCATGCTGATGCATGAGCACTCTATATGCCAGCCCGGATATCCAACGCCCCATGGGCTGTCCCATTTAAGAGCCTGGTCCTCAAACTTAGACTGTGTAAACCAGAGTACGAAATCATTTTTATTCTTCTTGTTTACATCCTCCTCGACATCATCTCGCACTCCAACCTGAAGCTGTTCCTTCTCTACAGCTGAAGAGAACACAAAATAATCATCAAGCTTTGATGTATCGAAATATACATTGCCTCCTGCAAAATAGGCATAACCCTTCTCGATAAGCACCTCCACCATATGGATGAATTCCGGAATACAGTTGGTTGCAGGCTCTACGACATCAGGCATCCTGTTGTGTACGGCTGTAAAATCCTTGAAAAAAGCATCTGTGTACTCCTTTGCCACCTCCATGACGCTCTTGTGTTCACGCTTTGCGCCCTTTAGCATCTTGTCCTCTCCGGTATCTCCATCACTTGAGAGGTGTCCCACATCAGTGATATTCATGACACGCTTTACATCATAGCCCACATAGCGAAGTGCCTTCTCGAGCACATCCTCCATGATGTATGATCGGATATTTCCGATATGTGCAAAATGGTAAACTGTAGGTCCACATGTATACATGCCGATTTTGCCGTCAACACGCGGAACAACAGTATCAATCTGTCTTGTGAGTGTATTGTAAAACTTGAAATTATTCTCCATTATTTATATCTCCTTTTGGATGATTTATAACTATCCTATTATTTTAGCATGTTTTCCCTATATATTCAAATCAATCGGTCTGACAGCCGGTGCAGCCGCTGCAGCCGCCTCCGACCTGCATACTTGCCTCATAAAGACCTGTAAGTGAACAGATTGCCTGTGATGCAATCCCCTCCTCGCGGCCTGTAAACCCAAGCCACTCCTCGGTCGTCGCCTTTATATTTACCTGTTCCTTTGCGATTTGCAGCGTATCAGCCACATTCTGCTCCATCTGCTCAATATACGGACGAAGCTTCGGCTTTTGTGCAATTACTGTCGCATCTATGTTTTCTATCACATATCCTTTTTTTGCAATGAGGTCTCTCACATGCTCCAAAAGCTTAAGACTCGAAATACCCTCATATGCCGGGTCTGTATCCGGGAAATGCTTTCCGATATCGCCAAGTGCCGCTGCACCCAAGAGTGCATCCATTATCGCATGCAACAGTACATCGGCATCCGAATGGCCTAAAAGCCCGAGTGTATGCGGAACCTTCACTCCTCCTAAAATCAAATCTCTGCCTTCAACAAGCTTGTGCACATCATAGCCCATTCCTACTCTCATATATCGTCTCTCTTTCTATCAGATACAATACCTCATGTTATTGCCAACTGTCATTGCTCTGTATTTTGGTTTTTTAAATATAGTATACCTTATTTCTCCTGTTGCGCCAAGATATTATTTTAAGCTATTTTCAAATAAAAGACCGCCCCGGACAAACCGGAGCGGTCTTTATTAAAATGGGAATAGTCCATTAAATGTCTTATGCAAGTGCTGCAGTGATGATAGCCATTGAGTAAACCTCTCCTGCATTACATCCACGAGAAAGGTCATTGATTGGAGCATTGAGTCCAAGAAGGATTGGGCCGTATGCTTCGAAATTACCAAGTCTCTGTGCAATCTTGTATCCGATATTTCCTGCGTTGATGTCAGGGAAGATAAATGTATTTGCATGACCCGCAACCTCAGACTGTGGGCACTTTGTGCGGGCTACACGTGGTGCAACTGCTGCGTCAAACTGGATTTCTCCCTCGATTGGAAGATTTGGATATTTCTCTTTTGCCTTGTGAGCTGCGTTTCTCATCTTGTCAACATCCTCGCCCTTTCCTGAGCCAAGTGTTGAGTAGCTTAAGAATGCAAGCTTTGGATCGATACCGAAGATCTTAGCACACTCTGCTGATTCTCCTGCGATTTCAACAAGCTCGTCCTCTGTAGGATGGATGTTTATAGCACAGTCGCTCATTGCAAGCACCTCATTCTCACCTGTTGCAGATGGACGAACAAGGATAAAGCATGAAGATACGATTGTGTTGCCAGGCTTTGTCTTGATAAGCTGTAATGCCGGACGAACTGTATCTGCTGTTGAGTATGTAGCTCCTCCGAGAAGTGCGTCTGCGATACCCATCTTTACAAGCATTGTTCCAAAGTAGTTAGCTGATGAAAGAATTCCCTTAGCCTGCTCCGGTGTAACACCCTTGCTCTTACGAAGCTCGCAGAATAATTCAATCATCTCATCCATACGGTCAAAGTTCATAGGATCTATAATCTCTGCTCCACGGATATTGAAACCGCTCTTCTCAGCGCTTGCACTAATCTTCTCAGGATCTCCGACAAGGATAGGATGTAAGAAGTTGCTTGCAAGTAAACGCGAAGCTGCCTCAAGGATACGTGGATCCTCTCCCTCTGTAAATACGATTTTCTTTGGGTCTTTCTTTAATATTTCGATTAACTGACCAAATCCAAACATGATAATATCTCCTTTATGTATATTATTTATTATTTAAAACTATATCTGGTTTCACACCACTGACTATAATATACTTATTTTTCTCGAATATCAATAATTGTTAAAAGGTTGTCAAGATGTTCGCGAAAAAATCCAATCCATGATATTTCATGGTACAATAAAAGGAACCGGATTAATATTTTCCGATTCCTTTTATAATGGTCATAATTTATTTGTTTAAGGAGTATTTATCATGCAAAATTATATGATTAAAGTGGTCAAAAGGTATCATTATATTACTCGGCAAGTGCCTTGAATGCCTCATCAAGATCCTCAATTATATCATCCACATTCTCTGTTCCAATCGAAAGACGGATTGTGTTTGGCTTGATGCCCTGGTCTAAAAGCTCTGCCTCATTGCACTCTGAATGTGTGGTTGAAGCCGGATGTATAGCAAGTGACTTAACATCGGCCACGTTTGCAAGCAGTGAGAAAAGCTCGAGGTTGTCGATGAATTTCTGTGCTTCTTTTGCTCCACCCTTAATCTCGAATGTAAATATAGAGCCGCCTCCGTTAGGGAAGTATTTCTTGTAAAGCTCCTGCTGCTCTTTATCCTCTGAAATAGATGGATGATTAACCTTCTCTACGAGTGGCTGATCCTTTAAGTACTGAACTACCTTGAGTGCATTCTCAACATGACGCTCCACACGAAGCGAAAGTGTCTCAAGTCCCTGAAGGAAGATAAATGAATGAACAGGCGAAATTGTTGCTCCTGTATCACGAAGTAAAATTGCCCTGATATATGTCGCAAATGCTGCCGGTGCGCAATCCTTTGCAAAGCTTACTCCGTGGTATGATACGTTTGGCTCTACAAGCCATGGCCACTTATCATTCTGTGTCCAGTCAAATTTACCGCTATCAATGATAACTCCACCGATTGTTGTTCCGTGTCCACCGATGAACTTTGTTGCTGAGTGAACCACGATATCAGCACCATACTCAATCGGACGGACAAGATATGGTGTAGCAAAGGTATTATCTACGATAAGTGGAATACCTGCCTCATGTGCGATATTCGCAATTCTTTCGATATCCACTACCTCTGAGTTTGGATTTCCGAGTGTCTCAATTTCAATAGCTTTTGTGTTCTCTTTGATGGCAGCCTTGATTCCATCATAATCGAATGGATCTACGAATGTAGCCTCAATTCCGTAATCAGGAAGTGTATGTGCCAGGAGATTGTATGTACCGCCGTAGATATTCTTTGCTGCTACGATATGGTCACCAGCGTGTGCTACTGCCTGAAAAGCATATGTGAGTGCTGCCGCTCCTGAGCCAACAGCAAGTGCTGCAACGCCGCCCTCGAGTGCTGCAATTCTTCTCTCGAATACATCCTCTGTAGGGTTTGTCAGTCTGCCGTAGATATTTCCTGCATCTCTGAGTCCGAATCTGTCTGCCGCATGCTCACTGTTATGGAACACATATGATGAAGTAAGGTAGATTGGAACTGCTCTCGCATCTGTAACCGGATCAGGTGTTTCCTGTCCTACATGTAACTGTAATGTCTCAAATTTTAAATTTCTGTCTGCGTAATGTTTCTTGCTCATATTAATATCCTCCTATTAATGATATGTTAATGTTATTTGTTTTTAATTTTAATTCCGGGATGCTGTTCCCTTGAACTAAAAATATCATACCATCTTTCTAGGAAAAGTGTTAATACTTATAACTAAGAGCTTGTTATAAATACATTTTATAAGCAAGTATTTTTCAAAATATCAGAAAGCTCCCTCGTAGCTGCACCAACATCCATGTTATTTACAGCATAGTCACATATCTGGCGATTGCGTTTCTCTGCATCTATCGACAGAATACGCAGTGTCTTTTCTTCTATCGAGTAATCCTGCTCTATGATATCCCGGATTAAAAGCTCCTTATCGCGTGCCACATATACTATAACAGTAGGAAAATGACGCTTCATGGCAATAGCGCCACACATATCAAGCGGCATCACGACAAAATGCCCCTTTGCAAGCACTGCCTCTATATCTTCTATTTTGGTACCATACTGTATTCCTGCGTATCTTGTCTTTTCAAAGAAATCCTGCGCATTGAACTCATCCTCCGTCAGGTATCTGTGCTTATCTCCGGGCTTGGTACAGTAGGTTTTTGGATTCTCAAACCGTTCCATGGCGCACAGGCTGTCTGAGAGTGCTGTTTTTCCTGAGCCTGATGGTCCGACAAGTGCCACAACTGACGGATTCTTTATATTTTTATTTCTATATAATGACGCATTTATTATCTGCTCCACGAGATATACAAACTCTGTGATATTATTAACAGATAAAAGTCCTGTCATTTTTGAATTCCACGGTTTTCTCATGAGCACGGGATACGTGGCCGGTGTCTCAAGCACATTGTGTATGGCATCATCTAAAATTATATCAAACTGCACAAGATTTTTTGCATTGCCAAGTATGATATTTTCTGTCGGAAAATCAGGAAATGCCTCCATTATCTGGCTCGCCCTCACTCCCATGAAGCCCGGTGCCACCGCAGTGATAAAATAGACCTCTCCGATATCCATGAGCTTCCTTATCATCCGCTTTGTCTCTTCTGTAGGCTTCTGCCTCTCGTAAAGTGTATTATCCCGGTAAAATTCCTTTATGACAGAGGCTCTGCCGGTATTCTCCCAGGAATCTATATCCTCCAGTTCAAGCGGTGGGGTGATATTATATTTTTTGTTTGCCATATCTATGGCTATGCTGTTGAATGGGGCTGTCACATCATCCCAGTCAAGTCCTATTTTAGGTCTTATCATGCTTATCCCTTTCTGTTTCGTAACTATTTATAACAAAAAGACCTGCAACAACTGCAAGTCTTAATAAGTAGCGAGGGAGAGACTCGAACTCTCAACCTCCCGGGTATGAACCGGACGCTCT
>OGWT01000936.1_pt1 | contig 23268 bp, 18 predicted proteins | sample 1576101 | NCBI WGS metagenome assembly OGWT01 (sample SAMEA3541481, study PRJEB24748) | human gut metagenome | biome: human gut; feature: human-associated habitat; material: faeces | place: China | collected 2012 | reverse complement strand
AGAAACGCTGGGAGCTACTCCGGCAAAAGCGGAAACCAAACGTGCGGGATCATCAAATCCACCTGCATAGCGACTCGCTTCTTCCACGCTGAGCATACGTGCTCCTGCGACAGCCATTTTATTCATGGCTTCGTTCCGGTTGTGCGCACGGACCACTACTTCGCTCAGTTCGTTTACGCTTTCCTGCAAAGCTATTTCCAGATAAACTTCTTTAGCGGAAGTCACCAGAATCTCCCGTACGGTTGCCGGCTCGTATCCCATAAACGAAGCCTGCACGGAATGGCGGCCTACCGGAACTTTGGGAAGTGCGAAACGTCCGAGACTATCGCACATCATCCCTAATCCCGGAATATTCGTCAACTGTATCGTAGCATACGGAATAGGATGTCCTGATGCCCGATCATTGACTACTCCTCGCAGTGTTTGTACGGGGCGTCCACTACTTTGTGGGATATTCTCATTATCAGCCGATGCTTGTCCGGGGATATTAGAAACTTCTTTTCCGAAAGAGCAAATTGAAATTAGTAATGCGGCTATTACTAATACTTTAGTTTTATCCATCTTTATCGTTTTTTGTTTAATGCGACAAAGATAGGTCTCTGCTATGCGTTACTTTTTTATTTGAGACGAACCGGATGGCTTTGTAGACGAAACTCGGAAATAGCGGCTAAAGCTTGCTCTGCTTTTTCTTCAGGCACAAAAATGTGATCATGGTAGTACGCGGCAACCACATTGGCACTAATATTCTTTTCTGCCAATTTAGTTGAAAATGCGGCTGTTAATCCAACAGCGTCCAAGCTTGAATGTACATTTAGGGAAATGAGCTTATAAACAGATTCATAATTTATATTTTTATCAATAGCCTCTTGTTGGGTGATGATAAACGTCAGTCCCTCTTTTTCATGGAAAAAGCCGATGGGGTTCAATTGATGTACATCATCCCAGTGGAATTCGGGAAAAGTACAAAAAACAAAACTGCGTTCATCCAGAATAGGATCGATACTGGATAATAATGTCCCTAAATCTTTGATGCCTGCCATAACGTATTGATTTATATTCTTTTTCTTTTCATTGATGAAGTGATTCTTAATATGCCTTCAATTGCAAAAATAGTACTTTTTTATGATTTAACGGAAGAACCTTTATACTTACGGCTCCTTCTTGTCTTATCTATTCATTTACGAAAGCCTTACCAGTTATATAACTCATACGTGTTGAGTTGTATAACCCAGGCTGTATAAGTTGTATAACTGGTAAACCTTTTCGTAGTAAGTAAGAGAAAAAAGAAGTTAGTAAGCTATTTGCTTTCTAACTTAATCCATGATTTACAGTTTATTTCTTTCAGAAATTCCTTATCATGTGATATGGCGATTACCGTTCCTGTATAGTCCCGGATAGTTGCTGTAATGATCTCGATACTTTCAATATCCAGATTATTGGTCGGTTCATCCAGTATGAAAACATCTGGGGTGTTATCTGCAATCATCAGGCAACAGAAGGAAAGGCGCATCTTTTCTCCACCACTAAGCAATTTGCAAGGCTTGTTCCATGTAGCTACTGGAAAAAGGTAACGGTTCAATATCGTTTTCAGTTCATGCTCCGGTAGATGACGACGGTTGAAATGGTCCGCCTGTTCCAGAATGCTATATTCATTATGGATAAGAGAGTATTCCTGATCCAGATAAACAGTGCTGAAATCAATGCGATCAAGTGTTCCGCTGACGGTAGCGAGTTCGCCGCAAATCAGCCTTAGCAATGTAGATTTACCACTGCCGTTATTGCCTTCAATATAGAAGCGGTCGCCACTCCGTAACTGAAAGCTTAATGGTGTTGTCCACATGGATTGGGGAGCATCCGGATATTGAAAGTTTATTTCTTTTGCAGTAGCCAATATCTTACCTTCATGCAGAGTGGAGGCATTGAAATTTGTTTTTAATTTATCTGCAAGGGGAAGATTACTTTTTATGTTTTGCATATCCTGCTGTAATTTTTCAGCTTTCTCGGTATGTACACTTTTTAGTTTATTAGTACTTACTTCCGCCCTGTTTTTCATAGCACCCATCATAATGCGGGGAATGCCTTTCTTAATGGCAGCCTTTTCACCCCGTACATTCTGTTTTGACTTTTGTTCCGCCAATTCACGGGCAGTTTTCCGGGCAAGTCGCAGGGCTTTTTGCTTTTCTTCCAGTTGCTCTTGCAGGGCGTTCAGTTGGATTCCTTTTTGTTCCTTAAAGAAATCGTAATTGCCGCCATAGAAAGTTAGTCCGTTAGAGGCTAATTCACAAATGGCAGGTAACTGGTTTAGTAGGGTACGGTCATGGCTGATAACAAGTACAATGGCCGGAGTGCGCCGTACGAAATCATATAACCGTTGCCGTCCTGTTGCATCCAGATGGTTTGTTGGCTCATCCAGCAGAATAGCGACAGGTGAGTGCAATTCCATGCCGGCAAGAAAGATACGTGTTTTTTCTCCCCCGCTTAATCCGCCCATCAGACGGGAGAGGGGAATACCATCCATTCCCCAGGCCGACAAGGCAGCTTGGGCACGTTCTTCAATATTCCAGTCATCATTCAGTGTGGTGAAATGTTTTTCAGATACATCTCCGTTTAGAATGGCATGTAAGGCTTTCAGTTTGCCATCTATCCTTAAAGCCTGTGCAATGGTCCGGTCATCATATTGCCCGAAATGTTGAGGCACATAATAGAGATGTTCCGGGTGGCTGACCGTTCCGGTTGTAGCAGATAAATCACCTGCAATAATCCGCATTAAAGTGGATTTTCCGCAACCGTTGTTTCCAGTCAGCGCTATTTTATCTCCTGGGTTGATAACAAGGTTTAAATGTTGGAATAAGACTTCTTTGTCGGAATGGACATAGCTAAGATCTCTGATAATAATACTCATGGTAAATACTGTGTTTAAAGAGGTGAATACACTGTACCCAAAAGTGCTTTGGATACAATAAAATCTCGATTGTGGAGGGGATAGACAAACACAGTATTGGCTAAACATTCACGTTTGTGATGCTCAGCGTTCTGAATTATAAAGCATGTAAAAAGTGATGTTTACCGAAATGTTTGTCTTTACTTGGAAATTCTCATCGTAGTAATTATTAGTTAGTGGGTGCAAAGATAGGTATTTCTTTTGGATATTGCAATATTACTATTAAAAGGTGGATATTCTGAGTATTTCGATAAGCCTTCGATTATTAGACTTTTAGGTAAAATACCGTTTTTAAGAAGATTTTCTTAAATTGTAGAATAAAACCATATGTTTGCCAAATAAAACCATATATTTGCAAAATATAGGGTGTATCTCGTGAGAGAACAATTAATCATTATATTTAATTTATCTCAATAAATCTCGTATGAAATCTACTGATTCCGAACAAGAAGGAGTCGGCATGGAACTGGAACAGTACCGTAACCGGCTCGAACAAATGGTCGAAGAAAAATCTAAAGACCTGATTGCCATTCAAGAAAATCTGGAAGCAACCAACCGGCGGCAGGCATTATTCATAAAAGTATTGCAAATATTACAACTGGAACCGGACATACCTACAGCCATGAATATGGCACTTGCAGAAATCGGTCGTTATACCGGTGTTGATCGTTTGGCAACATGGGAAAACCACCTTGACGGAATTACGTACGGATGCACCAATGAATGGTGTAACGATGGTATTGAACCGGCTATAGATTACTTGCGGAGTATGACTATTGAAGCGGGGAAGCCTTGGTTCGATATGCTCGAAGAAAACCATATCATCTGTACGTCTGATATTTATTCACTTGATCCCTTTATTACTCAGATGCTTGAAATTCAGGGTGTAAAAGCTATTGCTGTTTTTCCTTTGTCGCAGTTAGGGGTGCATTTCGGTTTCCTGTCATTTAACTTTTGCTGGAATAAGCAGTGGGACGAAAAAGATGTGGAACTAATGAGCCAAATATCGCAAATTGTATCTACCGCTACGAAACGCTGGCAAGTAGAAACTTCCCTGCAATTGTCTCAGCGAACCATGCAAAAGGTGTTGGATAATATCAATGCAAATATCTTTGTTTGTGATTATGATACACAGAAGGTGCTTTTTGCAAATAAGCCTTTCAGGGAAGAAGCCGGACAGGTTTCGGGAAATGCAGAATGCTGGAAAATGCTGAATGCAGGATTGAATGGATTGTGTGCGCATTGCCCGAAACCACAGTTGCTCGATGCTGATCGCAAATTTACAGGTGTTCATTTCTGGGAAGACTATAATCCAATTACCGAACGTTGGTATACCATCCAGAGTATGGCGATAAAATGGCTCGACGGACGATGGGCAATCATGGAATTGGCTACTGATATCACTACCCGTAAGCAGGTAGAATTGGAGTTGATTCAGGCTAAGGAAAAAGCAGAAGAATCAGATAGGCTAAAATCGGCATTCCTTGCTAATATGAGCCACGAAATACGTACTCCTCTGAATGCTATTGTGGGCTTCTCAAGCTTGCTTGCCGAAGCCGATGATGATGAGCGTGAATCGTATATGTCTTTAGTAGAGGAGAACAACGAACTGCTGCTTAATCTTATTTCTGACATTTTGGATATTTCTAAAATAGAGGCCGGTACGGTGGAACTCACTATAACAAGGGTGGATTTACCCCGACTTTGCCGTGAGGTAATTTCCACTTGTTCACACAAAAAACATGAGGAAGCGGTAGTACTGTGTTTTGACGAAAGCTCACCACAGATAATGGTTGATGCCGACAAGAACCGAATCATGCAGGTACTTTCTAATTTCGTAACGAATGCCTTGAAATTTACGACCAAGGGATCGGTTACTCTTTCCTATAGATTGGAAAATGACACTCAGGTGCGTTTCTGTGTGACGGATACCGGTAAGGGTATTCCTGCTGAACAGCAGCATGAGATTTTCAATCGTTTTGTAAAACTCGACTCATTTTCGCAAGGTGCTGGTCTTGGATTGTCTATATGCCAGAGTTTGGTAGAGCGAATGGGAGGAGAGATTGGAGTAGACTCCCGTGAGGGAGAAGGTTCGTGTTTCTGGTTCACACATCCATATACACTTGATGCCTCATCGGATTCGGAGGTTGTAACAAAGGATGGTGACCAGGTTATAAAGATCATTTCAAGAAATTATAAACCTCTGATTCTGGTGGCCGAGGACGTAGACAGCAACTATTTACTGATCGAGGCACTTCTTAGGAAGGATTATCGTCTGCTGAGAGCACATGATGGTAATGAGGCTGTAGAACTTTTCAATACTCAATCTTCTGATCTTATATTTATGGATATGAAGATGCCGGGTATGAACGGGATAGATACAGTCGTTATGTTAAGGGAAAACGGTGCTCAGGTGCCCATCATTGCACTTACGGCATTTGCTTATGACGATGATAGGGCATTGGCACTCAATGTGGGCTGCAATGACTTTTTGACCAAACCTGTTTCGCCACTCGAGTTACGTAGGATGGTCAGTAAATGGATAGGGAAATAAGTTTTGGAAGTATTATTCCATAGAAGACGCGTCAAATGATAAAGGCAACAAAGCGCCTACACTCTTCATTTCGTAAATACCCTTTTTCCCGAAGAGTAAAATGCGCATCGGTTGTTTGAAGCGTTTTTCTGTTTCAAGCATCACTTGACGGCATGCACCACAGGGTGGAATCGGATCATCCAAAAAATCCCGTTCATTGCGTGCAGCAATGGCAAGTGTTTCTACTGCCTGATCGGGATATTGGGAGTTTGCATAAAACAAGGTAGTACGTTCGGCACAAAGTCCCGATGGATAAGCTGCGTTTTCTTGATTGGTACCTGTGACAACTGTACCATTTGCCAAACGTGCAGCGGCACCCACGGAGAAGTGCGAGTAGGGGGCATAACTGCGTTGGGTAGCTTCGCGTGCGGCATCCATCAGTTGGCGGTCAGCATCACTTAATTCATTATAATCGTATATTTTAATGTCAATTTGTAAGGTCAAATCTTTCATAAGGTAGTGATGTATATTGTAATTAATGTTACAAAGTTAGAAAAGAGATTGGTAATTCCAATTCTTTTTAAGATTTTTGTACCTCAACTTATATTGCTATGAATAGAATGAACGCTATCAGACTCACTGCAATCCTGGCACTTCTGGTTTGTACCGTTGCCGCTCAGGCGCAGCGCAAGAATGCCCGTTACGTGGAATATATAGAGAAGTATGCTCCGCTTGCCGTACAACAAATGAAGGAACACAAGATACCTGCCAGTATAACTCTGGCTCAGGGACTTCTTGAAAGTGGTGCCGGACAAAGTGCGTTGGCACGCAAAAGTAATAACCATTTCGGTATTAAGTGCGGTAGTAACTGGCGTGGACGCACAGTGCGTCATGATGACGATGCCCGCAATGAATGTTTTCGGGCTTACAGTAATCCCAGAGATTCTTATGAAGATCATTCTGCTTTTCTGAAGCGGGGTGCACGTTATGCATTCCTGTTCGATTTGAAGGTTACGGACTATAAAGGTTGGGCACGTGGTTTGAAGAAAGCCGGATATGCTACTGATCCCTCTTATGCGAACCGTCTGATAACGATTATAGAGGATTATGAACTTTATAAGTATGACAGTCGCGGTATGAGTAATCGTGAAAACCGTAATTGGGAGAAAGAACTGAAGAAGAAACCCTGGCTGGCTAATCCGCATCAGGTATATATAGCTAATGACATAGCTTATGTTGTAGCTCGTGATGGCGATACTTTCCGTTTCCTGGGTAAGGAATTCGATATCAGTTGGAAGAAACTGGTGAAGTATAATGATTTGCATAAGGATTATACATTGGAAGCGGGTGATATTATCTATTTGAAAAGTAAGAAAAAGAAAGCCTCTAAACCACATACAGTTTACATTGTGAAAGATGGTGATTCCATGCATACCATTTCACAAAAATATGGTATACGGTTGAAGAACCTGTATAAGATGAACCGGAAAGATGATGAATATATTCCTGAAGTGGGTGACAGATTAAGGCTAAGATAAATTGTATATAGGAGCATTTCACTTCCTGCCTGTTGCAGTTTTCGTTGAGCATTCCATTCGTTTTATATAAGGGATTGTTTTGCTCGCTCCTAATGAATATCTTGTTCTCTCTTAGGTATAATTGGGTGTCAATCAGGGTTAACAGGCTTGTCAACCTTGGCTAACAAGCCGATCAACCAACGTTGACAGACCTGTTAACCAAGGTTGACATCCAATCATACCTAAGAGTAAACGGGATGTTCCTTAGGAGGAAACAGAATAGTCCCTAATGTAAAACAAATTAATACCTTATAATTAAAACAAGCAACTATGGCAATCTTATTTGAATGGTACGAAAACCCGGTGGCTCCCAACCAGCCACAAGAAGAAACAAAACTTCATGCACGCATCACGCTGAATGGAAAAACAGGAACCGACAGGTTACGACGCAAAATCCAGGAACGTTGTTCACTGACGGAAACTGATGTATCGGCCGTGCTCGACGCCCTGTCTCATGCAATGGGTGAAGAACTGGCGGAAGGCAGGCAGGTACATCTGGATGGTATCGGTTACTTCCACCCTACCCTGACCTGTACGGAAGAAATAAAGGAAGATACAAAACGGAAGAATACGAAAGTAAGGCTGAAAGGCATCAAATTCCGGGCGGATCAGGAACTGAGAAGTGAAATCGGAAATGTGAAACTGAAGAATATAAAACACAATGGACACTCCAACAAATTATCGGATGAAGAAATAGACAGCCGGCTAACCATCTACTTCAGTCAGCACCACATGATGACAAGAAGTGACTTCCAAAGGGTATGTGGCATGATGAAATCGACCGCAATGGGGCATATCCGCCGCTTACGCGGGGAAGGAAAGCTAAAAAACATCGGATTACAGAACCAACCGATATATGCGCCAAACGTGGGGTATTACGGTATAACAGAAGAAGTTATGATGTAAAAATGTAAAAATCCGGCGTGAGAGTAAGCGGTTTACCCACACGCCGGGATTTTTACTCTCACCCACACTTAATATTCTAATTATCAATAAGCTATTTAAAAAGTGAGGGTAGTGAGAGTAACCCGAGCCAACTTTTTATTGATCTTGAGCAATATTAAATTATTGTTAATTACCCTTTCATACATCGAACCATGTTTCAAAGATTATGTTGTTATAAATGAACAGCAACCTTAATTATGAATTTAAAATAATGAATTATGAAGAAGAAAATTAAATTTTTAAAGAAAGAATCGCTGTTACGTTAATGAACGGGATTCGAGAAAGAGTAGATTATATGATTAAACTAACTTTAAACTTAACAAAGATCAAAGCAAACAAGAAATCTGCAACCTAACCCTCCCGCTTTATTCCTGAAAAGAGCAAACAAATAAACTACTTCAGGGCATATTATATTTTATTGTATCAACTATTAATGCATTTCAATTATGAAAAAATCAATTATTTTATCAGCATTTGTTTTAGCAGCATTGGCTGCAAATGCCCAGACTACCGTACAAGGCAGCAAATTCACAGACAATTGGTCTATAGAACTAAAAACCGGTATTATAACTCCTGTAAGCCACAGCGCTTTCTTCAAGAATGCCCGCCCGGCTTTGGGAATTGAGTTTACGAAGCAACTTACCCCCGTTTTCGGACTGGGAGTTCAAGGCATGGGATATATAAACACCTCGAACAGTAAGACAGCTTTTGATGCTTCAGACCTTAGCTTATTGGGTAAAGTCAACCTGATGAACCTGTTCGCAGGCTATACAGGTACTCCGCGCATATTCGAAGTAGAGGCCGTAGCCGGTGCGGGATGGCTGCACTACTACATGGACGGCCCTGGAGATGTGAACTCCTGGTCCAGCCGTTTCGGAATGAATTTCAACTTCAATCTCGGAGAAGCTAAAACCTGGACGATAGGAGTCAAACCGGCATTGGTATATGATATGCAAGGCGACCACAACCGTAGCCGATTCAATGTAAACAATGCCGCCTTTGAACTAACAGCAGGTGTAGCTTACCACTTTGGTGGTAGCAACGGAAGCCATCACTTTACTTTGGCTAAACTCTATGATCCAGCCGAGATAAGCGACCTGAACAATTCTATCAATAATCTTCGCTCACAAGTGAATGAGAAGAACGGTCAGATCAATGTTGACGCACAGAAGATCAGCGCACTGCAACAAGAAGTAAACAACTTACAGAACCGGGTAATCCCTGTTGAGACGGTAGTGGAGACCAGCCGTATTCCGGAATCCATCATTACTTTCAGACAAGGTAGATCTACAGTCGATGCCTCTCAGTTGCCAAATGTGGAACGTGTGGCTTCTTACATGAAGAAACACGCAAATACAACAGTAGTGATTAAGGGATACGCTTCACCGGAAGGTAGTGCCGAAGTCAACGCAAGAATAGCTAAAGCGCGTGCTGAAGCAGTAAAGACAATCTTGGTGAATAAGTATAAAATCAACCCGTCACGTATTACTGCCGAAGGTCAGGGAGTGGGTGACATGTTCACAGAACCGGATTGGAACCGGGTTAGTATCTGTTCTATTATTGAAGATGCCAAATAAACAAAATTAAAATCCCCCTCGCCACAGATAGTTGTAGCGAGGGGGATTTTTAGTTTATGAGAGTTTCGATACACCCTCATTTCTTATTCCATTATTTAAAGTACCCTACAGGATGATTCAACATAGGAATCTGACTATCTTTCAGTTTCAATACTTTCTTCAACTGAGTGGCATCCATCGAACCTCGTGGCACTGTAGCCAATTTAGCATTAGCACAGAATAAAGAGATATTCTGCGAAACGATACCAACATCTATAGCTCCAACCACCTGATTTTGTGGTTTCTGAGCATCGCCAAAGAGGGAAACATCACTGACCAGTACCAAAGATGCCGGAGCCGCTTTTACAAAAGTCTGACCACCTGCAACAGCATCGCGGTGATCTCCTTCAGAAACCAGATTTAACTGATGATTTTTCGCATCGTACACATAGCTCCCTTCGGGTAATATCACGTATACATCTACATCCTGCTTATTCAAAGCCGATGGAGCTGTCCGCTTTCCAGACTCCGGACGATTGATTCCGTTAGCAGCCCACAATAAATCCGACAAGTCAGCAAGGCTCAATGCTTTCGAAGCATATTCACGTGTAGACTGACGTTCAGACAATGCTTTCATTACCGTACCGGCACGATTCAAATTGGGTTTGGGTAACTTAACTACCTTATCAGCAGCAGAAGCAGCCACTGAAAGCACTAAACAAACTAACAATAGTTGTACTTTTCTCATAACTGTGGTATTTTAAAAGTTAAGAGGCAAATATACAAAAAAGGAATGAATTTTCATTTTTTGAGTATTATAGTATTCTCTTTTAGATAGGCTTTAATTTACTTACTAATAAAATCCTGTGGATGTTTCTTTACAAATTGTGACATCAATACAAAAAGACGGCCTCCATTATTCAACTCATAATATTCATTATCAAATTCTGTCAGAGGATTATCCTCATAACTTTTACTAAAATTTTCCGATGTACCGTCATCAAACTTTTCTAATTCTGGTTTTATTGTCTCGTAACAAGCATTAGCTCGTCTCATAAGACTGGAGAAGTCAATAGCTCCAATCAATTCCAAAGCCTTTTCAACTTCATACCGATCCTCACCCGACGGATTGAAATAGTATTGATTAAATCCTCCGTTACAAACTTCTCCATCCAATTCATAAATAAGAGAGAAAGCTTTTTGTGAATCGCTAAACCAAACTTCATCGCTAAGCAAACTCCACATAATTTTAGTATATAGCTCATCTTCAGGAGTTGCATCTATCAACTCTTGAGTAATAGGCTCATAATCTTCAGAAATACCTTTACCAATATTTTTTTTCTTAAAACCAAGCAAATTCAAGAACCAAGTAAGCATAATAATATAATTTAAGATATAGTCAAAATTAACTCATTCAAATTCACTCTTTTCGGAAAAGACCGAAGGCATCAGGACAATGCTCCGCAAGATATAGACTTAGCGATTTCTTCCATATGTGTATCATCCGTTCCGCAACAGCCGCCAAATATCCTAAAATCATATTCTGATTTCAATTTCATCATACCTTCAGCCAAGTCGGCAGGAGAAGAAGATTGCAGATCAGCAGAACCGTCCAGTTCACTATAAGACAATGCGGAAGTATTGGCCTGAATACCGATAAACCGCGTCCGGACAGCCTCGGTTTGGTTGAAGTTGTGCGCAAGAGCTTCATAGACGATGCAGGGATGTACACAGTTTGTCATATAGCACGCCGGTTTGCGAGATACATTATCGTCAATAAACCGGATAGCATAGTCGATGGTGTGCCCATCAATAAGTTTCCCGTCTTTTTGGATGGTAAAACTAATGATATAGGGGATTCCGGTATCGGACATAGCCCTCGCTATACCCGTTGCCTCGGTCAACACAGGCATAATTCCTGCATACAGAAAATCTGCTTTCGCAAGTTTAAATAGTTGTGCCTGCCAATGATGAAAGTCGTGAGCTTCCTCAATGTTTAGAGCACCGGCGCCTGTATAAGCATCTCCTTTACACCCCATCAGACCGCCAATATACATTTCAATATTTGATGTTTCCTTTATCTTACGGAGGAACCTGACATTATCCTCAATAATAGCCTCATCATATCCGGCCTGAATAACTTGCTGCTTATTGGCCCGTCTGGTTGGGGTGGTAGCCAAGAACGGTAGATTGTATTTTTCAGCAATCCCCATGTAGCCCCGCCAAAGAGTTTCCAATGCCAGCCGCCCCTGTTGACTATAAATCAAATCAGCCATAGCTACACTGCCATTGATGGTGAGGCCATACTCACGCTTCAATCGTTCTCCCAATGCCCCTTCCATCAGAACTGAAGAATGAGAGGCTATGCAAGTTTCAAAATCCATACAAGTCGGTTTTATATATTACTCGCAGGTATGTGATACCTGTTGCCGCAAAGTTACAGAATCCGTACTAACTTTAATGATTTGAGTTGATTAGTTTTGTGACAATCTATATTCGCAGGGAGATACCCCTACCAGTTTTCTAAACAGGTTGCTGAAATATTGTACGCTTGGATAGCCCAATTTTTCAGCAACCGAACTTACCGTATAACCTTTGCCTAATAGCATCTCTTTAGCGACTTCCAGCCTTTTCAACTGGAAGTATTCATCCAGATTCTTCCCCGTTTCAAACTTCAATAAATCGCTGAAATAACGGGGAGATAAATGAAGTATATCTGCGCAGTATTTTGTAGAGGGTAATACACCGTTTTTCAATTGTCCGGACTGGATATAGCCATCCAACGCAATATCCATCTTGTTCAATATCGCCTTATTGACTTCATTCCGAGTGATAAACTGACGGTCATAGAAACGGGAACAATAATCCAACAGAAGTTCTATATATCTTGAAATCAAGGTCTTGCTATGACAGTCTATTGCATGTTGCAGTTCCTTCTCAATATTGTACATACATTCAATTGCTTTATCCTTTTCGCGCAAGGAAAGGTGCAACGCTTCATTCAGATGATAAGAAAAGAAAGAGTAATTCTTAATGTTCCGCCCTAATGAAGTGCTGCAAAGCAAGTCGGGATGAAAAGCCAACAACCAGCCCTTTCGGGGAAATGCCTTTCCTTCGTTGATATTGATGGATTGTCCCGGAGTCAGGAAAATCATTGTTGCATTGGAATAGTCGTAATACTTACGCCCGTAGATGAAATCTTCACCTTCGCATTCCAACAGTAAGATGGTGTAGAAATCGAACTTGATAGTACGCTGCATCACATTGGCTTTAGACAAGTCAATGGCGCTCACCAACGGATGTAAGGTCTTATTTCCCAAACAGCAATTGCACTGGTGTACGGTCTCTATGTTCAATATATCCTTTTTCAAAACTGTACATTTTGCAGTCTATATTCATTGGGCGTACAGCCGACACGTTTTTTGAACAGGCGACTGAGGTGTTGCGGATATTGAAATCCCAAGGTGTAAGCAATTTCACTGATTGTCTCGTCCGTTTCAACGATATGTTCTTTAGCCAGTTCAATCACTTTCATCTGAATATGCTCCTGAGGCGTCATACCTGTTTCTTTCTTAATCATGTCACCGAAATAATTGGGCGAGAGATAGATTTTATCCGCAAAGTATTTCACAGATGGCAAGCCATCCTGCACAGGAAGATTACTTCTGAAATATTCATCCAGAAGTTGCTCAAACTTGGTAAGAGAGTCTTTATTGGCGCCGCTCCGGGTGATGAACTGGCGTTCATAGAACCGCATACAGTAATTGAGCAGAAGCTCGATATTCATAGCAATCAATGCTTTACTATGCTTATCGATAGGATGCTCCAGCTCGATACTGATCTTTTTCAGGCAATCCATCACAGTCTCTTTTTCCTGATCGGACAGGTGCAAAGCCTCGCTTACTGAATAAGAGAAGAAAGTATAATCCTTTATTGTCTTTCCGAGGGAGGTTCCGCGAATCAGGTCAGAATGAAAGAGGACACCATACACTTCTTGCTGCACTACATCATTCAGCATCTCTACTCCGGCAGTCTGGCCGGGAGCAAAGCAAACGATGGTTCCTTCCTGATAGTCATAATGCTGGCGACCATACTTGATATCACAGTTCTTAGCTCCTTTCAGAAAGAGTGCATAAAGGCCATAAGTCATTTGGATATGATTGACCGATTTGGTTGCTTTGGTAAGATCCACCACACTCACCAGAGGATGCAGGGTTTCCAATCCGTAGAGACTGTTATAGTGATCTACATTATCTAATTTTATAACTCTATCCATATTCATAAGTATTTGAACTGCAACAAAGATAGAAATTATTTCAATTGAGAAATCAGGTATCTGTAATTGGGGTTATCATATCCGTAATAAGGGTACAAGTTTCGGGATACAGCTTCAAAACAAAGACAACATTCGCATATCATCCAAAGCTTTCGGCTGATATTTTATCTCACTGAATACTCCCGTAAAGCCGTCACCACGAGAACCGTGTGCCGCGAAACCTACTTTAATCTTCCCCTTCGTCTCAAGATTGAAATTCCTGACCATCAACCAGTTTTTATTGTCAGAGGAGTAGAAGAATGAATATTCCGAACCCCTCTTCACTACTGCCATATATGCGTAATCGCCTGCCGGCATGGAGTTGCAGTCATCAGAGAAAGTACGGGTAACAACGGAAACAATTGTCGGCTGAAGATGAACCGAGTTCTCATAACAGAACTTCGCCCAGACATCATCATCCTGATAAATAACAAGGGCAGCTACATCATAAACCGACTTCAATTTGCCGGTAACCCGTGCACTCATTGTAAAATCGGCTTCCGGCTCAAACAGGATAAGCGGGGCGTTCGCAACCTTCGACTTCCCGGAAGGGCTGTTGAAAAGATTCGTCTTTCCTGCCGCAGTTATGCTGATCCGATCTTTTTCTATTTCATAATCAACAGGGCGGTTGTAGATAATCAGATTGTGCGGAATAGTGGAAATACGCTTATTAATATCTGTCATCTGAAAGGATTTAGACGTGTTATGCCAGGAAAGAAGAAAAGGAATAGAGCTCAACTTGAACTGATTCTGCGCCGATGCAGGAATAGCTAACAGGAAAAATAAAACAAGATAGCTAAGTTTTTTCATAAATGTATTGTATTAGTTTCGGACAAAAATAGACACATCCATCGGCTTTCTTCGTAAGAGTATACTAATTAAACGGAAAAGAAACTAAAACATCATTTACGATGCCTATTGGCGAACAGCAGGAACAGGTTATTCTTTATTCTCATAAACATTGCTGAACTTGTGCCTGTTTTGGTGAAGATTAATTTTAGTACCGTTATGGAAGATAAAGAAAAGAAAAATGTAGTGTCAGCAGGTGATAACCTGACTGACTACATGGAGACGGTAATTGCCGACCTGGAAAAAGAAGGGAAATTTCCGGCAGCACATGTTTACCGGAGTGTACTGCACTCTTTTACCCGTTTTTGGAATACCCCTATATCGATGCGAAGTGATCCGACATCAGTGCCGAACGTCCTTGCACCGATACGGGATGTCTTTACGCCGGAGCGACTAAAGGAGTATGAGACATGGCTAACGGAATGTGAATGCAGTCCGAACACTATTTCCACTTACATGCGCACGCTTCAGGCAGTTTATAACCGTTGGATGCCGCCCGGCATGGTAGACTACAATCCGATATTGTTCAAGGAATTGTATACCAAAGTAGAGTCGCGCACCAAGCGGGCACTAACAGCGGGGCAGATGCGACAGTTAGAAACTACAGAATTCTGTGCGTTGTCGCTACCGCAACAGCGTGTACTTGCTTGCTTCATGCTGATGTTCATGCTTCGCGGTATGCCTTTCATCGACCTGGCACATTTGCGGAAACAGAACTTGCAAGGCAGGCGTATCGTCTACCGGCGTCACAAGACAGGTAAATTGATGGTGGTGGACGTGCCGCCGGACGCATTCCGGTTGCTACAAAAGTACAGAAACAGGGCTGAATCGGAGTATTTGTTCCCGATACTGAATGAGGCATCTCCGGGTAAAGAACGGTATCATCTTTATCAGGATACACTGCGCCGCTTCAACCGGGAACTGGCACAGCTGATGAAGAAACTTCTGCCCGGTGTTTCCGTGAGTTCGTATACCGCCCGCCATACGTGGGCGACGCTGGCTTATCATAGCGGAACACCTCTGGGACTTATCAGCCAGTCGTTGGGACATTCGTCCATACGGGTGACGATGAGTTATCTGAAGCCCTTTGATGCGGAGGTAATAGACAAAGTAAACAGACAAGTGATTGCCTTAGTGAAAGGAAGTAAAAAGAAGAAAGTAGATAGCATCAATATGCTGTACGGCACTTTATTAAGGTGATATTACTTGCATAGTAACGGCAAAAGTCACATACAAAGATGCATACTTTTTGACAAAGAAGCAAACGAATGCTAATAAAACAGCTATTTAATCTTATATTTTACTATCTGGACTCCTCTTCACTATCCTAATAGATATACGAAATATAATTCCGCCTTCAATCCCTGAAAACGGATGCACTATTTGTGCGCCTTATTACCAAGACAACTTCTATTTATATGCTCATTCCTGGGTTGGGTGCCGTCCAAAAACGCTTTTTCAACCTACACCGCTATAGTTGCCTGCCGTTACTATGCAAGTAACCCCACACAATCACATTAATTATACAACTTATGAAGAATACAGAACTACACATCAAGAAAGGAGACCATGTATGGGTACAGATATACAATGGGCGAGATTACTCCTTTCATCCACGCCTTGCGGAAGTGATTGCCACTTTGCACCTGCACATCTCCTGTGAAGTAGTTCCTTATGTGGCACTGCGTTATCTGGACAACCATAGCTGTGCATGCGTCCCTTATGAACAAATCTGTGGAATATGCGATAAATCCCCCTAATCATCAACTGAAATACTTTCAGCAAGCAATAATTAAATAAATCCTGACAGCCAAGATGAACCGTAGAAGCCTCTAAAGAGTGTCATTGACACTTAGCACAAGTATGCCCGACACTTAGCACAAGTGTCCGTGACACTTAGCACAAGTATCGATGACACTTCTTATAAGTCTCCCACCCCCTTCAGAATGGTCTACAGGGCATGTTTTACTTAAAAACCATAACGTATGGCATTTTTCAAACCTATTTACAAAAAGATGTCCAAGAAGTGGCATCCCCAGGCCGTGAGCGTGGGTAAACCTATCGAGATGGACGAGCTTTGCAAGCAAATCGCCCTCATCTCCACCGTGAGCAGCGCCGACAGTAAGGCCGACTGTCCCTTGGCCCGTAGGTCCTGGCACAAGGTTAGAATTCTAGCTCTTCCAGAGTGGTATCTCACTGATGGCTCGGGCCCCCCCGGAAGGAGGCCTTCTTCGCCTTCCACCTAAGCTGCGCAGGAAAGGCCCAAAGCCAATCCCAGGGAACAGTAAAGCTTCATAGGGTCTTTCTGTCCAGGTGCAGGTAGTCCGCATCTTCACAGACATGTCTATTTCACCGAGCCTCTCTCCGAGACAGTGCCCAGATCGTTATTGCCGGGCATCCGGTGGATTTTGCATTTTGTGATATCAGGATGCCGGGGATCACGGGACTGGAACTGCTGGATCAGATGCACAAAGAAAAACCGGATCTTCAGGCAGCGTTTGTCACAGCATACGACCAGTACGCATTTGATGCCTATCAGCTGGATGCCTGTGATTATCTGCTGAAGCCGTTTGGACAGGAAGAGGTGGACCGTGCACTGGATAAAGCAAGAAGGCTGGTAAGAACGGAACAAAAAGATGAAATGCAGCTGGAAATCCACACGTTTGGCAGATTTGATCTGTTTTTAAACGGTCATGCGATTGATTTTAGCAGCAGAAAGGCAAAAGAACTGCTTGCACTTCTTGTGGCAAGACGGGGCGGCATTGTGGAAATGGAATTTGCCGTGGATCTGTTATGGGAAGAAGAACCGTTCAGTGAACAGGTGAAAGGACGTTTCCGAAAAGCAGTGATGAACCTGAAAAATACACTGCGGGATCATGGACTTCTCTGGATGCTTCACAGCGAGCGTGGACGAATGTATCTGGAGACAAAGGGCGTTTCCTGTGATTATTATGGACTGATGGAAGGGCAGATCCATGCAGCAGAAAAATTTTCAGATGAATTTATGGCACAGTATTCCTGGAGCGAGGCCTTTCTTCCGGTTCTGGAACGTCAGGCCGGGATTGTAATGTCAAATTACAGTAATTAAAACAGTAAAACAGCAGTAAACACCTCAAAAAGGAACACTTCTGGAACACTTGCTTTCCTATACTTTTTTCAAAAGGGAGAAAATCCCGGAAAAGGAGGAAAGTAAAATGAAAAATGTAACCAGAAGTGTTCGTTTTGTTTTGTCCATGGTTCTTGTCATGGCAATGGTTCTGACTTCCATCGGAAGCCTCGGAACAGTCGCAAAAGCAGAGACCGGCAAAGCAGCGGACGGACTGAAAGGACTCTACCGTATTTATCATACGGAAGATGAGACACAGAGAATGGCTCCTGGAGGAAACCAGGCATCCGAGGGCAATAATCTCTGGCTGTGGGAGCAGGAGGCAAATGCACCGGCAGACTGTGAGATGTTCTATTTTGAACAGGCTGAGGATGGAAGCTATTACTGGTACAATAAGCAGGATGCACAGCTTGTCATGCAGGCAGATACTTCAGCTGTCAGCCTTCAGAGAAAGAATGCCGCATCTGCAAACCAGAAATGGACGATCGAGAAAGTGGCAGGAACAGAAGATCAGTATTATCTGAAAAATGGTTCCCGTTATGCAAGTACTTCTGCAAACCGCCATGCACAGGTAAGCATGTCCGATACGGCACAGGCATGGAGACTGGCAAAGGTTGAGCCGGAAGTAAAGCTCTCACTTGGCAGCAGCACCATAAGAACCGGCGAAAGTACAACCGCAGCTGTGACCGGATTTGATGCGGATGGGGCTGAACTGGATGGAAGCAAGGCCGTGCTCACCAGTGAGAATCCGGATATTGCAGAAGTTTCCGGAAACACCGTTATCGCAAAAAAAGCTGGAACGGCAACGATCAAGGCAGCGTTTGAAGGGAAAGAAGTCAGCACAGAACTGACTGTTCTGGAAGCAGCAAAAGAATGGCCGGGCGTTTATCGCATCGATAACGTAGAATTTGCCGGTTATCTGATCGAGCCTGGAGCAGACAATGTCAGCGAAGGAAACAACCTGTATCTGTGGAATACGGCACTTGCCCAGACACGTATGTGGGTATTTACCGAAGCCGGAGACGGTTATGTATATTGGCATCCACGCAACAATGTATCACTTGTGATCCAGGGAGGAGATCTGGATTCCTATCCTTCCATGGCGAAAAACACAGGCGATGATACACAGAAGTGGAAGATCATCAAAGATGAGACAAGCGGAAATTACCGGATCCAGAACAAGGCATCCGGAAAATATGTTGCAACAGCAAATGATGCAAACCAGCAGCTGATCCAGATGAAAGAAGAAAGTGCAAAAACATCTCTGTGGATCATAAACGAGCTGAAAGCAAGCATCAGTCTGGAAGTTTCTGCAAGCTATCTGCAGACCGGAAAAACAACGAACTTTGCAGCAATTGCAAAAGACGCATCCGGAGCAGTGATCAGCAGCGGTATCCGCACCGTGAGCAGCAATCCGGAAGTTGCTTCTCTGGAAGGAAATCAGATCAAAGGTCTGAAAGCAGGCCATGCTGATATTACAAGTTATCTTACAGCAGGCGGAAAAGAATATACTTCCAACACGATCCGTGTTTACGTTACCGATGAAGCACCGGTATTTACCGGAAAAGAATGGTACAAAGATATTTCAACCGCAGAAGTAAACAGAGAGCCTTCTCATGCAGATTTTGTTCCGTATCAGGATGCAGACACTGCATTCAACAGCGAGAAGAGTGCACTGGATGACCAGAATGAGACAGCAAGCACTTACTATAAGCTGCTGACTCAGAAAGAATGGGATTTTGCACTGGTAGAAAATCCGGAAAAAGCAGATGCAGCGGACGCAAAAGGTTATCTGGAAGAAACACTTCCGGAAGAAGCAAAAGCAGATTTCCAGAAAGAATTTGTACCGCATGCATGGCAGACTTATCGAAACGCAGATAAGACCTTTAAATATTTTGATGAAGCAATCTATACAAACAGTATCTATCCGTGGGGCAGTGCACAGGGAAATACCATCGAGTATGATGATCCTCAGGCACCGACGCACTATAATCCGGTAGGATATTACCGTACTGAGTTTGAGCTTCCGGAAAACTGGGACGGACGTGAAGTATTTCTGTCACTGCAGTCCGTAAGATCTGCTTATTATCTGTTTATCAACGGAAAACAGGTTGGTTATACGGCAGACAGCTTTACGGCTCATGATTTCAACATCACACCATATCTGAATAAAAATGGTAAGAATACGATCGCACTGAAAGTATATCGATGGGGCATCGGAAGTTATCTGGAAAATCAGGATTTCATTCAGCTGAGCGGTATCATGCGTGACATTTATCTGTATTCCAAAGACAGCCGTGCAGAACTTCGTGATTTCTTTGTACAGACAAGTTTTGCAGACCGCACAGATAAGAACAGTGATGTTACGATGAAAGTGGATGTAGATGTCCGCAATCTGACTGACAAAGAAGATACCAGCGGCTATACCGTAGATGTCAAACTGAAAGACATGGACGGAAAAGTGATCGGTCAGGATACGATTTCTTATGATAAGCTGAAAGCACTTCAGGGTGTGACAGGTGCATCCGATCCGAATGCAGCAGATGCAGACGGCGAGAAGAAAGTAAATCTGGGTGATCGCAAAACAGCAACGATCGAAGTTAAGAATCCGAAGAAATGGTTCCCGGATACACCGAACCTGTACATGGTAACGCTGGAATTAAAAGACAGCACCGGAAAAGTGATCGAAGCAGAAGCAGAACATGTAGGTTTCCGTGAAATCTATAAAGTAAACATTAACGATGCAGAACAGGAACAGATGCAGATCACAGGACAGAAGATTATCTTCCGCGGTGTCAACCGTCACGATACCAGCCTGGAAAACGGCAGTGCCGTGACAAATCAGGAGATCATCGATGATCTGAAACTGATGAAACAGTACAATGTCAATGCAGTCCGTACTTCACATTATCCAAATGCAAAGATTTTATATGATCTGGCAGATGAACTTGGTATTTATGTTTATGCAGAAGCAAACGTAGAATCACACTACGGAGCATATGGCGATCATAAAGTGCCGATCCCTGGAGGGGACAGCCGCTGGGTAACTCCGGTTGTAGATCGAAACATGAACATGCTGGAGCTTCTGAAAAACCATGCATCCATCATCGGATGGTCTTATGGAAACGAAGCAACTTACACAAGATGCCCGTTAGACAATACTTACTGCTTCTGGGCAGCAGCCATGGCAGTTCTGAACCGTGATCCGAGCAGACTGCGTATGTACGAACGTGAATCCGATGGATATTATCATCGTTATCAGAAGGATGCAGGAGCGGATCCATGGGGCATGGAGACCAGAAGCAAGAACATTGTGGACGTTCACAGCACACAGTATCCGGAAGCAAAGAACGTAGAAAGTTACGCTAAAAACACAAACAACAAATTGCCTTATTTTGAACAGGAATATGAACATGCGATGGGACAGTCTTTCGGAAGTTTCAATGAATTCTGGAAACTGAACCGTACGTACGCCAATGTTCAGGGAGGATTTATCTGGGATTGGGCAGACCAGTCATTAGCAACGACAAGAGAAGACGGAAAAACATTCTGGGCTTACGGCGGAGACTGGATGGATGCAAGCTCCAATGCAGATGCATTCTGTGCGAACGGTGTTCTGTTTGCAGATCATACACCGTCAGCAAAAGCCGTACAGATGCGTTACGATCATCAGCAGGTGAACTTCTATCTTGAAAATGAAGATGCGAAAGTGACCGATGGAACGATCAAAGTAAAAGTAGTAAACGAACTGGAAAACAGCACACTGGAAAATTACAATATCATCTGGAGCCTGAAAAAAGATGATAAAGAGATCGCAACAAAAACGATTTCTTTAAATGCACCGGGTATGGACGGAGAAACCTTTGGGGAAGAAGTGATCACGATCGAACTGCCGAAAGTACAGCCGCAGACCGGTGATACTTATATGCTGGAGTTCTCCGTGCAGAACAAGGTAAAACCGGACTGGGATGCAACACTTACCAAATACGACAATGTAGTGGCACATGAGCAGTTTGACCTTACACCGGAATACAAGGAGAAACAGACGCTGGATTACAATGCAATGGCTGAATTTACCAAAGCAGAGGACGACGGCAATACACTGAGCATTGAAGGTGTTACAAAAGAGGGAAAAACCTACTCACTGAAAATGGACAAGGCAACCGGTATCCTTTCAGATTACACGGTGGACGGCAAAGTGGTTCTGGAAAAAGGTCCGGTACCAAGCTTCTGGAGAGCACAGAACTATAACGACACTCCGATTGCATACAACCGCAATCTGCGAAATACCGATGACAACATGGAACTTGTGGACAGTCCGGTTATCACACAGGATGAGAATAGAAAGCACATCCGTGTAGCGTTGAACGTAAAACTTCCGGTTGATGCAGAACAGACACTGCTCTATGACATTTACGGAGATGGAGAGATCGTAGTTCGGTCAGCCTTTACACCGAGAAGCAACTTTGCACCGGGTACCGCCGGAGCACAGGCACTGCCGAAAGTTGGTGTCCGCATGACTGTTGCAGCAGGATACGAAAATCTGGAATACTTCGGAAGAGGTCCGGAAGAAAACTACATTGATCGAAAGACAGCAACCGATGTTGGTGTATACAAGAGCACCGTAACAGATCAGTTTGTAAGCAAATATGTGAAACCACAGGAAAACGGAAACCACACCGATGTCAGATGGACGTCACTGACCGATAACGATGGAAATGGTATTTTAGTTGCCGCAGACGGAACGGTAGAATCTTCTGCACTTCATGTAAAAGCAGAAAATATCAATCCGGTTAGCTGGACCGATTATCCGTATAACAACCAGACCATTCGTCATTCCACAGAAGTTCCGATGGATGAGCAGACCTATCTGTGTCTGGATGCGATCCAGCGAGGAGTCAGCAATACAGGATTCTTTAACCATGTACCTCTGGAAGGATTCTATCCGACAACCAAGCAGAATGCAGATGGAAGCTACAATACTTATGCAGAGAGATTCCGCATTGTCCCGGTTACTTCCGATACGGACAAGATGGAAGAAAGCAAGGCAGGTTTTGAAGCAAGTTCTGCAGCAGGAGAACTGGAAGAGATCAAAAACCAGGCAGTCGCAGCAAAGAACGATGCCGAGACCGCAGCAAAAGCCGCAGAAGCAGCAAAAGCAGATGCCGAAGCAGCCAAGGCAAAAGCAGAAGAAGTAAAAGCAGCAGCCGAAGAAGCAAAGAAAGCAGCAGAAGAGGCAAAGGCAGCAGCCGATGTTGATAAAGCAGCCGCAGAAGCAGCTCAGGCGAAAGCAGAAGTTGCACAGAAAGCAGCCGAAACTGCAGAAGCAGAGGCACAGAAAGCACAGACCGCTTCCGAAGCAGCCCAGGCAAAAGCAGAGGCAGCACAGAAAGCCGCAAAAGAAGCAGAGGATGCAGCAAAGAATTATGCAAACGATGCAGCCGCA
>OGWT01000933.1_pt1 | contig 23274 bp, 19 predicted proteins | sample 1576101 | NCBI WGS metagenome assembly OGWT01 (sample SAMEA3541481, study PRJEB24748) | human gut metagenome | biome: human gut; feature: human-associated habitat; material: faeces | place: China | collected 2012 | reverse complement strand
CATATTGTCACTTCCTTGCTTACATATATTTATAGCTATTATATCGGATAAGTTCTTGCAATATCTATCTGGAATGTTGTGAAATGACCTTTTTTTGTTGTGAAAAGGGGCTGTCGCTTTAACGATTGAAAATCGTTGAGGCGACAGCCCCTCCAATTACTTTTAACTTTCCAGCTTCGTATTCATCTTCCAAAGCTTTCCATGCCAGTCATCAGCCAATTCCACCAAGTAAAGCACCTGCGATAAGTGCAACAAGTGAAAGTGGGACAAGGACATATTTGCCAAGTGGTACAAACCACTTTCCAATAGGCTTATCTGCACCTGCATTAACAGCATCAACAGCAAACTTCTTTCCTGCAACCCAGAAGAACATAATTGCTGCGAGCATTGCGCCAAGTGGGCAGATATAGATAGATACTGCGTCCATCCAGCCTGATACAATACCCTGTATTACAAGTGACACAACACAGCCAGCCACTGTGATAATTCCAACAGATGCAACACGGTTAAGCTTAAGCTTCTCCTGAATAGTTGCAACCGGAGCTTCATACAGATTAACAAGTGAGCTCATACCTGCAAACAGAACACATACATAGAATACAATTCCTACAATCTTGCCACCCGGCATACCATTAAATACATTTACAAGATAGATAAACATCAGTCCGGGACCACCTGAAGATAACTCGGCACCGCCTGCTGCCATACCCGGAATAATAACAAATGCAGCTAATAAAGCAGCAATAGTATCAAATACTGCAACATTTCTTGCAGAAGAAACAACATTTTCCTTATCACTAAGATATGAACCATAGATAACAGTTCCGTTACCTGCGATAGACAGTGAGAAGAATGCCTGACCAAATGCATATATCCAGAGCTTTATATCAAGAAGTCCCTTAGGATTAAGAGTAAAAATATATTTATAACCTGCACTTGAACCTGGAAGTGTAAAAATGTATATTCCAAGACCTACAAACATGATAAAAAGCAAAGGCATCATGACCTTGTTTGCTTTCTCAATTCCGCCTGCAATACCAAGTGCCATAATAACAGCAGTTACAATCATTGCGATTATAAGCCACATATTATTTCCAAATGTGCTTGCTGTACTTCCAAACATACCACCAATAGCTGACATATCATTGCCCATTGCTGAAAGCTTTCCAGAAAATGCAAGATAAGTATATTTAAATATCCAGCCAACAACTACAGTATAGCCCATTGCCAGAGCCAGTGAGCCAAGCACAGGAATAAAACCAATTGCCTCACCTGCTTTTCTCTTTCCTGTACGCATCTGCATACAGTCGCCAAATGCTTTAATAGGTCCGCCCTTAGTCGCACGGCCAAGTGCCATCTCCTCAATAACACCTGTTGAACCTATCAATATTACAAATAATACATAAGGTATTAAAAATGTCATACCACCCCATGCAGATACCATATATGGAAAACGCCATATATTTCCCATTCCTACTGCCGAACCGATACAGGCAAGAATAAAACCTGTACGGCTCTTAAAGCCATCTCTTTCCAATTCAATTCCGTTATTTCCCATAGCTTTAATTCCTTTCTTCCTCATATTGCCAATAGCACATCACTTGTCTGTACCAAAGTTTCTTCATGAACGCTCATACGCAAAAAAGGCAAAGAAACCATTACCCCTTCCGGGTCATGGCTCCTTTGCCTTTGATGTCTGTATAATATACTATTGTGTTATTCCTGTAAAATACATGTTGGTTATAAAACCATAACCAGAAATAATAGTTAAACTACATAATCCACATCTGTGCCAGATACATCACAACTGGCATTGTAATAATTGAAAACAGCGTTGACAGGCAGACCATACATACTGCCCGAATTTCTGTGCAAATATTGCCGTACTCGTTCCAACCGGTGTTGCCGCAGCAATCAGTGTTATCATTCCAATCTGACCGTGTCCCGCCGGTATAATATATAATATAATCAGTGTAAACAGCGGAATTATTATAAGCCTGACAAATGATGCCAGATACAGGGACGGATTAAGCAGTAAGTCACGAATTCTGACACATGACAGATAATACCCCAGTACAATCATGGCTGCAGGCGTATTAAGTGCAGCAACTCCAGCCATCGTGCTGTTTATTACCTCTGGCATTTTAATTCCCGTAACAAAAAGAAACAGTCCTATAACAAGTGATATTGTCACAGGATTGACGAATACCTTTTTTATATTTATCATATCCTTGCGGCGGGTTATTATCACAATTCCGTATGTCCACTGCAACAGATTAAGTATACTTGCAAATGATGCAACATAGAATGCCGCTTCATTTCCAAATACCGCAGTTACAAGTGGAATTCCGATAAATCCTGCGTTACAGAAAGCAGTTCCAAAGTTGTCTATCGGCTTTCGCATGCCGTATATTATATATGATACAGCTATCGCCACTGCAAATGCAGCTACAGCCAGTACCGCCGACATAAGAAGTCCATACAGCTTCTCCATCGTGAAATCTGTTATATAGCTTCTTATAATTACACACGGAATAACCGCATACAGCAGAATATTGGCCATATCCTTACTGCCATGTTCTGTAAGCAGACCTGTTTTAGACAGAATCAGTCCCAGAATCATAAGAATAAACATTATAAATGTCTGCGTTAATAATATTTGTGTTATCATAATCATAAATATCCTGATTTCTATATTATGTTAATTGTAATTTTTATAAAATACTACATACAAGAGAGGTGCGAACATGGAATTATATCAGCTCAGGCAGTTTCAGGCTGCCGCCAGACACAAGAATATGACCCGTGCTGCCAGTGAACTGTGCATAGCACAGCCGGCATTAAGCAAGACAATCCATAAGCTTGAAGAAGAATTTGGCGCACAGCTTTTTATCCGTAATAAAAAAGGGCTCGAATGTACCCGTCAGGGAGAAATTCTGCTTGAATATGCAGACAGAATACTGGCTCTTTCAGAAGATGCTGCGCGTGCTGTCAGTGAAAGTCTTGGCGATGCAGGCGAAATAAGGCTCTGTCTCCGCTCAAGTGCAGTTCTTGTTAGCAATGTACTTAAAGATTTTATCCATGAGCACCCTCATGTCAGCTTTTCAATATCTTCTGAACCAAAAGGGTGTGACCTGCTGATTGACTCTGTCTCATCAGCTTATGATATTCCAGACAATGCACATCTTCTTATGACAGAAGAAATCTGCCTTGCCGTTTCATCATCACATCCACTTGCCCATACCGGACACATATCAGTAGAACAGATGATGGACGAGAAATTCATTGACCTTGCAGATTCCCCATCCTACGCCGGAGTGTTCAATTCAATATTCAGTAAATGTAAGAAAACTCCTCAGATAGCCTACTCTTGCAATGATTACATATTACAGGGCAAACTCATAAGTCTCGGTCTTGGAGTATCATTTGTTGCCTCTGTAACATGGACAAGCAGCAGCCTTCCTGAAAACATAAGCCTGCTGCATATAGATGACTGTCCACATTTCAGAAGCATTTATTATCAGCCGCTTGGCTCATTCTGCTCAGAAAATCAGCGAATCTTCGAGCACCAGCTTGAAGAATATTTCAAAAATTTGAATAATTAATGCACCTCTAATGGTGTGTCTTCACCAGCTGCAAACTGCACAACACTCTTAACTGAAGACTCAACCATATCAGACACAGCCTGATCTGTGAAAAATGCAACATGAGGTGTGACAATAGTATTCTGGAAAGACTTAAGTATGATGTAATCGTGATTAACAACAAGGTCATCATACTTACGGTCTGTACGGATAAATTCATCCTCACCCTCACAGCAGTCAGTTCCAACTGAACCAATCTTGCCACTCTCAACAGCCTCAATCAGATCCTTTGTATCAACAAGCGCACCCCTTGCCGCATTTATAAGGATAACGCCATCCTTCATCTTTGCAATTGAATCCTTATTAATCATATGATATGTCTCATCACTTAAGAAAGTATGAAGCGAGATAATATCTGCTCTGGCATACAATTCATCAAGAGTTACATACTCAACATTTTCAAGGTCTTTTGCAGGGTATGGGTCATACGCAATAATCTTACAGCCAAATCCTGAAAGATTCTTAATCACTGCCTTTCCAATTCTTCCTGTTCCGATAATACCTACTGTCATATTCTGCATTTCACGTCCACATATAGGACCAAGTGAATAATCTGCTGTGTGTGAACGCATCATTACATACAAAGCCTTGCGGATACACATAAGCATAAGCATTACTGTATAATTGGCAACTGAATATGGCGAATATCCGCTGTGTGCAACACGGATTCCAAGGTGCTTTGCTGCCTCAAGGTCAACACTGTTATATCCGATTGTCCTGAAACCGATGTACTTTACACCTTCTGCTGCAAGCTTTTCAAGAACAGGCGCTGACAAGTCACACATGCCATCGCACACCGACATAGCCTCACAGCCTTTGACACTTTCTATATCATCTGCTGTAAATCCGCTCCTATTAATCTGTAATTCCACCTTGTATACATTTGCAAATGTATCAAAATACTGTTTTTCATCTTGACGAACACTGAATGCTGCTATCTTCATAACTTTTCACTCCTCCTACTTAATCCACTCATATGTAAGTTTTCCAAGAATTTCGATTCCCTTAACAATCTGCTCATCAGAAGGTGTCGAATAATTAAGTCTGAATCCATTAGACTTCTGGCTCTCATCTGCTAAGAACGCTGCTCCCGGAACTGAGAGAACACCTCTGTTAATAGCCTCCCTTACAAATGGTGCAGAATCCATTCCCTCTGGCAGGAATGCCATTACGAAAAGTCCGCCCTCAGGGTGACCGAAGGTTACTGAAGGATGGAATTCCTTCTTCATGCACTCCATCATGAGATTACATTTGTGCTCATACACCTTTCTTGAATCCTCAAGATGTTTGTCGAAATCATAGTTATTAATATATTCATTACAAATGTACTGGAAAAGGACAGTTGAATGTACATCTGTGCACTGTTTTGCAACTGTAAGCGGTCCTGTGAGCGACTTGTTAAACACAAGAAAACCAAGACGGAATGCAGGTGCCATTACCTTTGAGAAGCTTCCTGCATATATAACCCTGCCCTCTGTATCCATTGATTTGATAGTTGGCACATTTTCACCTGCAAATCTTAATTCGCCGTAAGGATTATCCTCTAATATTGCGATATCATATTTGCAGCAAAGCTCATATACTTTTTTTCTCTTCTCAAGAGAAGTTGTAATTCCTGTAGGATTCTGGAAAGATGGAATTGTGTATAAAAGCTTTGCATCAGGATTAGCCTTTAAAGCCTCCTCAAGCGCATTTATATTCATTCCGTCCTGCTCCATTGGGATTCCTACAAGCTTTGCACCGTAAGAACGGAATGTATTAAGGCAGCCTACAAATGCAGGCTCTTCAGTAAGCACAACGTCTCCTTCATTAACAAGTGCCTTAGTTGTAAGGTCCGCACACTGCTGTCCGCCTGACACTATGAAAAGCTCATTATTCTCGAAATCAAAGCCTTCCTTCTTCTCAAGATATTTCTTCATAGTATCACGCAGAGGTGTATAACCTTCACTCAATCCATACTGTAATAAAGAAACAGGATTCTCGCCAAGTCCCTTTGCTGCTATCTCTTCTATCTCCCTGCATGGAAATGTCTCTGCTGACGGATTGCCACCACCAAAAGATATAATATCCTTGCTTGCTCCTAACTTAAAAAGTTCTCGTATCATCGAACCATGAACACCTGATAAACGATTAGAAATCTCGTATTCCATATATATTTCCTCCTTCAAATACTTACTAATGCAAAAAAAGAGCCAGAATCCCCTAAAGACTTCCGGCTCCTTTGCCCTTGATAAATGTATCATACCCCCATGTGTCATTCCTGTAAAATACATGTTAGTTATAAAATCATAAATCATAGCAATAGTTATTATTCGTATTTTTTATATACTTGTTTATTATATATTGTTATGATATAATTCCTAGTGCTACCCCTCCCATACCTGGTAGAGAAAGGAGGTGGATTGCTTGGATGCACTAGTGTCCTTAATTATCTCTATCTTGGCAAATATAGCTTCATACTATATCTGCAAATGGCTGGACAGAGATAACAGACGGTAGCCAGCCTGGGGACTAAGCCACCCTGCCAGAACGGAATAGAAAACCCCACGAGCCCGAACTCGTGGGGTTTTCGTAGATTGCTTGAATGCACTACTTATATCCAATGACATTCTATCACATGCCATCAGACATTACAAGTATATTCTTTTTCTTTTCAAATATTATAAAATTATCAGACAACTTTTCACTTATCCCCACACAGTCTCACCATTAATATAATCAGTCATAAAATATACAATCTTATTCCAAAGCTCATACTCTACAATATGCCTTGTTTCTTTAATTATCCTGAGACATTTTTTAATTACATCGGATGAATCATCCTCTGTAAGTTCTAACAACTTTTTATATGTCTTATACCCCTCATTTTTCTCTTTCTCTGTCCATCTTGATTCCTCGGTATCCTCTATTTTATTAAGAAAAATATACATAAATACCGGCATGTCTTTTTCCTGTCTCCATTCCATACATTTATCCTCCATAAAATACCTGCTTTCTGTCCAACATCATTTCACCATATTCATATTTAAGCTGAATAATACATGACTAACTTTAAATCAAGTTTAAATTGAATTAATACATTCTCTGTGCTACTATTTAAGCATAAGAGTTAAACCTAACTTTAGGTCAACCTAATAATGGTGAACATTTTGTGAATTTTATTATCACATTTGTAAAAAACTAATATCAGGTAAGCATAGCTTACAGAAAGCAGGTGTGTTATGTACACAATAGGACAGGTTTCAGAAATGTTTAATCTTCCCGTTTCAACATTAAGATATTATGATAAAGAGGGATTATTCCCTTTTATGCAGCGTGCCTCTGGAATAAGACAGTTCTCTGACACAGAAATTGCTGCTCTTAAGCTTATTGAATGTCTCAAAAAATCAGGTCTTGAAATCCGCGACATCAAGCAGTTTATGGAATGGTGTCAGGAAGGCAGCAGGACTTACGAACTCAGAAAACAGCTTTTTGAGAGACAGAAGGCGGCTGTTGAGAAAGAGATGGAGAAGATGCAGGAAACTCTTGATATGCTTACTTTCAAATGTTTCTATTACGAGCAGGCAATCAAAGACGGCAACGAGGACGGAATACATTCAATGCTTCCAGACAAGCTCCCCGCCGATATTCAGGCTGCCTACGACAACTCACACAAATAATTATTATTTGCTTATTATATTTAACACAAAATATGGAGGCTAATATATGTTCAAATCTTTAGAAGTTAAATATCCTAAGTTTTATCAGGTATTCAGATTCATTATAGTTATAATTGCTTCCGTGCTGTACGCATGGAATTTAAGATGCTTTGCCAAAGTCGCAGACCTGCTGCCAGGAGGCTTTTCAGGAGTCTCCCTGTTATTTCAGGCAATCGGACTACGTTTTTTTTATATCAGTATCCCATTTACAATATTCAATGTGGCACTTAACATTTTCCCCGCCTACATTGCATACCGCTACATCGGCAGGAAGTTTACCATCTACTCAATCGTGGTAATTATACTTTCCAGTGTGCTTGTTGATATCCTTCCTCCATACATTTTTACAGAAGATATCCTGCTTATAAGCGTATTTGGCGGAATTATCAACGGATTTGCAATAAGCCTGTGCCTCAATGTCGGCACTACCACAGGCGGAACCGATTTCATAAGCATTTATTTTTCTCATGTTAAAGGAATAGACGCATGGAACTATATTCTTCTTGGTAATGTTGTGATTCTGCTCATTGCAGGCGGACTGTTTGGCTGGTCAATCGCGCTCTACTCAATAATATACCAGTTCTGTAGCACTCAGGTAATCCAGTTCATGTACAAACGCTACCAGAAGATGACATTATTCATCATTTCTGACAAATCCGAAGAAATCTACCACGCCATCAAGAACACAACCAACCACGACGCCACGCTTTTCAAGGGAATCGGCTGCTACGAGGAAAAAGAGCGCACGCTCATATACTCCGTAATCAACTCCGAAGCGAAACGTGGGCTTATCACATTGATACGCTCAATTGACAAGCATGCATTTATAAATGTGGTAAAAACCGAAGAGCTTGACGGCAGATTTAACGATATTCCGCATGATTAATCAGAACACGGAATATTCGCACTCGTACCATATTTTAGTCAAATTTCTCCAATAAACTATAGATAATCAATTAACATACACTAAAGAAATGGAGAGGTGACTATGATTAAATTAAATAAAATCAAGAGCAATTGCGTGGCTGCAGTTATTCTTACAATGTGTCTTATGACTGCAGGCTGTGACAGAAATTCAACTCCAACTACTACTGCATCAGGCAGCCAGACTACCATCACTTCAGACATTACTAAAGAAGACACAGATGTAACACACGCAGATGATGCTGAGAATTACAGAGTCTCCATTACAGGTGATTTCACTGTGACATCTGATACATCAGACGGAGTTACACAGTCAGGTTCTGTATACACAATCACAAAGGCTGGTGAATATACAGTAGCCGGTCTTTTATCAGAAGGACAGCTTATCGTTGACGCAGGTGATGAGAACGAGGTTACTATCGTATTGAACGGAACATCTATCACATGCTCAAGTGGTTCACCTATATACGTTAAAAATGCTTCCGAAGTCAAGATTAAATCAGAAGAGAACTCATTTAACGAAGTAATTGACAATCGTGCCGAAGCTACAGAAGATTCTTCTGATGACGCTGGCAACGCAGCAATCTATGCAACATGCGATTTAAAACTCGTCGGCAAAGGAGCCTTAGTTGTAACAGCTAATTACAATAATGGTATCCAAAGCAAGGACGACCTTTCTATTAAAAATGTGATTGTTAAAGTTACTGCTGTGAACAACGCATTCAAAGGCAATGATGCCGTTGATATTGAATCTGGAAATATAATTGCAATCTCTGCTAAAGGAGATGGCATCAAGACTTCTAACAGCAGCCTTTCTAACAAGGGCAACCAGAAGGGAATCGTTACAATCACTGGTGGTAACATTGATATTTATGCAGCCTGTGACGGTATAGACGCATCTTACGGGGTAGATATATCAGGTGATGGTAACTTAAACATTTATACAGATACTTACTCTGAATATAGTGAAGAAGTTACTTCGTCAGGCAGTTCTTCAGGTACATCTGCCGGACATGGCAGCTCTGGTAATAAGACTGCTTCTGCCAACACTGTTTCTTATGTGGCAGCTTCTGACACTATTGCCAACGCACCTGGCGGCTTTGGTGGCGGCAACATGGGTGGCATGGATGGTCAGAACGGTGGTAATAAGGCCGGCGGCGACCGTCCAGGAATGCCTGGTAACTTTAATGAATCCGGTAATTCTTCTAGACAGTCCTACTCAACTAAGGGTATTAAAGCTGAAAGCGAAATAAGTATTTCAGGCTTTACAATTAACATATGTTCAACAGATGATGGTATCCATGCCAACTCTGACTCAGGTGTCCTTGAAACCGGTGAGGACGGCAAAGGAACTATTGTTATCAACGGTGGTACAATTACAATTTCTTCAGGTGATGACGGCATGCACGCTGACAAGCAGCTTGATGTCAATGACGGTTATATTAATGTAGTAACTTCATACGAAGGACTTGAAGCCATAACTATCAACTTAAATGGTGGCAAAATATATGTATATGCTACTGATGATGGCATCAATGCCTGCACAGGTGATGGAAAGACTTCTCCAATTGTCAATGTAACAGGCGGATATATAGATGTCACAACTGCGTCTGGTGATACTGATGGTATTGATTCTAATGGAAATTACGTACAGACCGGTGGATTTGTATTAGTTAAAGGCGGCAGTTCATCTGGAAATGTATCAGGATCAATTGATGTAGATGGTACCGTAACGATAACCGGTGGAACATGCGTTGCCCTCGGTGGTGTATGCGAAACACCTATAAACTCTGCTAATGCTTATGTATTAAGTTCCGTATCCTTCAGTTCTGGAAGATATTCACTTAAAGATGCTTCCGGCAACGAAGTCATAAGCTTCACTGTTGACGGAACATTTGGCAACGGCTGGATATGCTCTGACACTCTTGTAACCGGCACAAGCTACACACTCTACCGGGGTTCAGACTCTATTGCAGACTGGACTCAGGAATCTGGAACAATGGGAGCTTCTGGCACTGGCAGCTTCGGCGGCAGACGATAATAAGATAATTCATATTTACCATCCTTATTTTCTTAAAACAGTCACTGGATTTTTCTGGTGGCTGTTTTTATATATCTCTCTGTATCTCGCATAGCATGAATTCCTAATAAACCTACCAAATCATTATCCACCATTACTTTAGTAGGTCAATTAAACATCTTATTTTATTGAATTGTCCTCCAAAACCTACTAATCTCATACATAATCATAATTTAGTAGGCTTTTTCACGGCAGATTTCATCTTTAAGAGCCGCCAATTCAGAAAAATCCAGGAAAAAGACCTACTCAAAAAGCTATTCACAGCTGTTTCGTAGGTTTGCTCCCTCCGCATCAGGTTATAATTCTCTCAAGCAAACCTACTCAATGACATATAGTAGGCATAATAGTAGGTATATCCATATTATTCATATATACTCATATATATTAACTCATTTTATCCTTGCCAATCCCTCCCCAATATGCTACAATCCATTTATGTTTACTTTATTGATTTAAAGCGTTACGCTTTAAACCTATGAAGTAGGGATTAATACATTTAATATGGGGGTTTTTATGTTAAAACTGGTTATTCTTATTATCTACTTTGCGGTGCTGATAGGCATTGGCTTATACTGCCGCAAGCATGCAACTGATGTTAATGGTTTCGTTCTCGGTGGAAGAAGCGTTGGTCCGTGGCTCACCGCATTTGCATATGGAACATCTTATTTCTCGGCTGTTGTATTCGTTGGATACGCAGGCCAGTTTGGCTGGAAATACGGCATTGCCGCAACCTGGGCTGGTATCGGCAACGCAATTATAGGTTCACTTCTTGCATGGGTTGTACTCGGTAGAAGAACGCGTATTATGAGCCAGCACCTTGATTCAGCAACAATGCCACAGTATTTCGGAAAGAGATTCGGAAGCAATCCATTAAAAATCGGTGCTTCCGTTATCATATTCATTTTCCTGATTCCATACACAGCTTCGCTCTACAATGGACTTTCAAGACTATTCGGTATGGCCTTCAACATTGATTACAGCGTCTGTATCATAATCATGGCAACACTTACTGCAATCTATGTTATTGCAGGTGGATACATGGCTACTGCAATAAATGATTTCATTCAGGGAATTATCATGTTGTTCGGTATTGTTGCAGTTATTGCTGCCGTAATCCACTCTAAAGGCGGCTTCATGTCTGCACTGCAGGGTCTTGCAAATGTGTCTGACCCGGCTGTAAGCAATACTCCTGGTATATTTGCTTCATTTTTCGGACCTGACCCATTCAACCTTTTATGCGTTGTAATCCTTACATCACTTGGAACATGGGGACTTCCTCAGATGGTTCAGAAATTCTATGCAATTGATAATGAAGCTTCTATCCAGAAGGGTACTGTAATATCAACAATATTTGCGCTTATAGTTTCAGGCGGATGCTATTTTCTCGGAGGTTTCGGAAGATTATTCTCTGACCAGATAGATGTCAAGGCTAACGGCTTCGACTCAATAATTCCAACAATGCTTTCTAATTTAAGTCCTGCGCTTATTGCATTAGTTGTAATTCTCGTGTTGTCAGCTTCAATGTCTACACTTTCATCACTTGTAATAGCTTCAAGCTCAACACTTACTATTGACTTCTTAAAAGATAACTTTATCAAGAACATGAGTGAAAAGAAACAGGTATTATACATAAGAATTCTTGTTGTTGTATTCATTGCGATATCTGCAATACTTGCACTTATCCAGTACAAGAGTTCAGTAACATTTATTGCACAGCTTATGGGAATATCCTGGGGTGCACTTGCAGGTTCATTCCTTGCACCATTTATGTTCTCGCTTTACTCTAAGAAGGTTTCCAAAGCATCATGCTGGGCATGCTTTTTATTCAGCTCAGTACTTATGCTTGCTAACATCTTCTTCAGAGCAGGCTTCCCAACATGGCTCCAGTCACCTATCAACTGCGGTGCATTTGCAATGTTTGCCGGAATGATTATCGTTCCTGTAGTCAGCCTGTTCACACCGAAGCCAGATAAAGAGCTTGTCGACAGCGCATTTGCATGCTACGAAAAAGAAACAGAAGTGCCTCAGAAGACAGCACTTGGAAAATAATTCGCAACATATCTAATATTTATATACCCTTTACAACAAAACCTCCTTGTGCTATAACAACCAAAGTTATAAAACACAAGGAGGTTATTTATGGCATCAAAGCTTCACAACGCCCTCGCTAAGAAGCTTCCGGATATACAGATGTCCGAAGCCTTCATAAACTGCGTATTCCTTGCCATGTCCGGTGGACTTCAGGATGCATATACATATTTTACAAGAAATGAAGTATTCTCCAACGCACAGACCGGTAATGTGGTTCTTATGAGTACACATTTTATGATGGGTGAATGGTATCAGGGATTAAAATATCTTCTGCCATTCTTAGCATTTGGTCTTGGCGTATTCGTAACAGAGCGGATTCAGGGCAAATATAAAAATGCCACCAGACTTCACTGGCGGCAGGCAATATTACTTATTGAAATTGTTATCTTAATTGCAGTTGGCTTCATGCCCCACTCAATGGACATGTTTGCAACAATAATCGTATCGTTCTCATGTGCTATGCAGGTACAGGCATTTAGAAAAGTCAATGGCTATTCCTATGCAAGCACCATGTGCATCGGTAACTTAAGAAGCGGTACAGACGCACTTTCTGTATTTGTGCGTACTGGCAATAAAACATCTCTTAAGAAAGCCGGATATTATTTTGGCATAATATTATTCTTTGCAATCGGCGCAGGTATCGGTGGAAACCTTTCAATGCTGTTCGGAATCCACACAATATGGATTTCAAGTGCACTGCTTTCAATCAGCGTACTTCTTATGTTTGCGGAGAAATTAAAAATATAATGTAAATGATTCCTTATCATAGTCATAACACATTCTAACATAAAACCCCAATCCGTGGCATAGATTGTATAAATGAAACTTCCGGAGTCCCGACATGCGAGACTATATAGAAGAACGTGCCACCCAGCTGGCATATTACATAATTGAGCATAAAGCCACTGTAAGACAGACAGCCAAAGTATTTAATGTAAGCAAAAGCACTGCACATAAAGATGTAACTGCACGACTTATGGAAATCAATCCTGAACTAGCCAGAGAAGTCAGAAAGGTTCTTGATGTCAATAAACAAGAAAGACACATCCGCGGAGGTATGGCTACTAAAGAAAAATACCTCCACGCATGTGCCAGATAGTTTTTTATAAAATTGCAGAAACTGTGAGTCCTCGTGTCTTGGATAGGTCTATAAACTCATCTTCACACTGGACAATTGGCAGACTGAGTGCATTCTCATTAATAAGAACAACCTTTCCAATTCTTCCATCTGAAAGTCTCACATCGTTATTAATATACGATGATGCCACATTCTTTAAGAAAGGAAGAATATATTCAGGTTCAAACTTTGTAAATGCATCTTTATACATTGTATCTATTACTTCAAAAGGACATAATGCTCCTCTATATACTCTTGCTGAAGTCATTGCATCATACACATCAGCAATTGCTATAATCTTAGCTACCGCCGGTATATGATCTGACTTTAAGCCAAATGGATACCCTGTTCCATCACATTTTTCATGATGGAGCAGGCATGCCTCTTTAATTCGTATATCAATGTTCTGATTCTTAACTTTCTCATATCCAAAATTAACATGCTGCTTCATTATATTGTATTCAGCAACTGTCAACTTACCAGGTTTTGTAAGAATTTCGTTAGGAATCATAATCTTACCTATGTCATGAAGAAGTCCGCTTATTGTCAGTATTCTTATATGTTTCTCACTAAACTTAAGCCATTGCCCAAGAATTGAAGCTATCAAAGCAACATTTACACTATGAACATATGTAAGGTCATCAAACTGCCTCATACTGTGCAACATATCAAAAAGCTGTAAACTATTTCTGTTCGCAGAAAGAATCTCATTAGTTCCTTCTATCAGCTTATCTATATCAATAGGACTGTTATTCGTAACAACATCGTTAAGGTCTCCTTTGATATCCAGAATATTCTCATCATAGGTCTTTTTAAAATGCTTAAACCTTATGCTCGCTCTTATCTTATCAAAATACTTAACGTTCTCTTTATTAGCAGTTTTTCCCAGAACCTTTTCCAGATCCTGCAGTTCATTATTGGTGTCGTATACCTTTACTTCCAGTATATGATGCCCTGAAATATTTGCTATTATATCATAATTAAGTATGGTATCTTTCTTTGCTAATATATTACCATCTGGCGTATGTACATCATCTGCGAGTTTATCGCCTTCCTGTGCGTCAAATATGAATATCGTCTTATCTGTCATTACTCATTCCCCCAGTTTTCACGATACATTTGTCTGTAAAAATGTATTTTAATTATAAATTTCTATATAGAAAATGTCAATTTACTCTTGACGAATGTTTAAATATTGTGTAGTATCTTATGCGGTAATATTAATTGAATATTTTATATCCCTTATTAAGAGCGGTGGAGATACATAGGATCTATGAAGCCCGGCAACCCCTTTTGAGGAAGGTGCCAACCTGAGCGATATTAGTCGAACAATAAGAGGATTTCGATACAGTCTATCGGGTCCCTTATCGGGGACCTTTTTTTGCGAGCAGCGGTAACATTGCAGTTCTGGCATTTTGCTACAAGCACGAGTAACGATAAGAATAGACACGAGAAGGTATGGGATAGACATATTCACGATAAAATCAAAAGGAGATAACATGGAAAAAAGATTATTTACTTCAGAATCAGTAACAGAAGGACATCCTGACAAAATCTGCGACCAGATTTCAGATGCCGTATTAGATGCTCTCTATGAGCAGGATCCATACTCAAGAGTAGCCTGCGAAACTCTTACTAACACAGGTTTTATTATGGTAATGGGCGAGGTTACAACTAAGGCTAACATAGATATTCCTTCTATCGTAAGAAAGACAGTTACAGATATCGGTTATGACAGCTCTGATAAGGGATTTGATGGTAATACCTGTGCCGTTATGGTTGCATTAGACAAGCAGTCAGCTGATATCGCTATGGGTGTTGATAAGGCACTTGAAGCAAAGGATGGCGAGATTGATGATTCAGAAGGTGGTGCTGGTGACCAGGGTATGATGTTTGGTTACGCAACTAACGAAACTCCTGAGTTCATGCCTTACTCTTCTGCACTTGCACAGAAGCTTTCTAAGCAGCTTACAAAGGTTCGTAAAGATGGAACTCTTTCTTACTTAAGACCAGACGGAAAGACTCAGGTAACAGTTGAATATGATGAAAACAAAAAGCCTATAAGACTTGATGCTATCGTTGTTTCATCACAGCATGCTCCTGAAGTATCTCAGGAACAGATTCATGAGGATATTAAGAAATATGTTATTGATGCAATCGTTGATCCTGCTATGATTGACGCTGACACTAAGATATACATCAATCCAACAGGCCGTTTTGTAATTGGTGGACCTAATGGAGATTCAGGTCTTACAGGTCGTAAGATTATAGTTGATACTTACGGTGGAGCTGCCAGACATGGTGGTGGTGCTTTCTCTGGTAAGGACTGCACTAAGGTTGACCGTTCTGCTGCATACGCTGCAAGATATGTTGCTAAAAATATTGTCGCTGCCGGACTTGCTGACAGATGTGAGATTCAGCTTTCATATGCAATCGGTGTTGCCAGACCAACATCTATCATGGTTGATACATTTGGCACAGGAAAGCTTGATGAAGAAAAAATCGTTGAAATCATCCGTGAGAACTTCGATTTAAGACCTAACGGAATCATTAAGATGCTCGACTTAAGAAGACCTATCTACAAGCAGACAGCTGCTTATGGTCACTTTGGACGTACAGACCTTAACCTCCCTTGGGAGAAGCTTGATAAGGTAGATGTGCTTGCTAAGTATCTTGGTTAATAGGATTTTTGTATGTAATATCTGATGAATTTTTAAAGCCTGCTTTTGTTTGAAAGCAGGCTTTTTGATTAATTCAGCTTACTTATTAATTCATATATCACGTTTATATATGCTGTATTAGTAGGCTTTTAGGAATTCCTCGCAAAGTCACACCTTCTTCAGCCACTTCTTCCGCTCCATGCGTACAAGGAATATCGCACCCCTGAAGCAAAGCTCTGCCGCCATCGCTATCCACACACCAACAAGTCCGTAACTTCCAACAAGAAGAAATGAAAGAACAACCCGAACAGCCCAGAGACTGAAGAAATTCATAAGACTTGAAACAAGAGTATCTCCTGCTCCACGAAGCACTCCGGTAACAACAATTGATGCTCCATACAGTGGTTCTGCTAATGCTTCAATTCTTAGTATCCTTACTCCAAGCTCTCTTACTACCGGGTCAGGTGTAAGGATTCCAATCATAAACGGTGCAAATATAAACATCAGAAGTCCGGTGAACGCCATTATTCCCATTCCGAAAGCAACTGAAATTCTTCCAAAAGACAATGCAAGCTTTCCTCTGCCTGCACCGATACTCTGTCCAACAAGTGCTGTTGCAGCCTCCTCAATTCCGTAAGCCGGCATATAACACAGGCTTTCAGCAGTTATTGCAAATGCATTGGCAGCCACAGCCACAACTCCTAACGGTGCAACAATTCTTGTTATCGTAATCATAGCTCCGAACATAACTATATTTTCAAATGTTACAGGAAGCGATAAAACAAATGACTTCTTTATTGTCGCAAGACCTGCCTTCTCATCAGAATCTGTTCCGTAACCCTTAGAAAGCATCGGTGTTCTGAACATCAATACATAAAACATAATAATTGTAGTGACAATCTCTGCCGCCGTTGTTCCGAGTGCTGCACCCATAACTCCAAGACCAAAACCAAAACCATGCCAACTGAATATGAATATAAAATTGAATATAACATCAAGTAAACAGTTCATGGAATTAAGAATTCCCGGTGTTTTCGTATTGCCGCAGCTCTGTAACATTCTCGTACCAAGGCGGTTAAATCCTAATGCCGGCATAGACAATGATGTTATAAGAAAATACATTGTCGCGTCCTTGTGTATCGACTCTTCTCCACCAAGCCATGCTGGAAGCCCCCAGCTTATCATGGCTCCGGCAGCACCAATAATAATTGATATAAGAAGAACAATTCCAAATGACTGTAAGAACACTCTTCTTGCCCTGTTAAACTTCTTTGCCCCGACAAGCTGTGCCACCTGAATTGAAAATCCAAGTGACGGTGCAGAAGCAAGGCTTCCAAGCAGCCATGTCGTTGTCGATACAAGACCTATTGAAGCCGAACAGCCTGCTCCCAGTCTTCCAACCATAGACGCATCAATATATTGCATTATAATTGATGACACCTGTGCCAGAATCGTAGGCAGACTCAGCATAATTACAAGTCTTATCTTCTGTTCAAATGTAATCTCTTTATTATTTCTTATATAGGAAAGTGTATCTTCCTTCATTTAACATTACCCTTCTACAATATTTTTAGCATGCTCAAGAGCTGCATCAATATTTGCACAGAAATTATCTCTTCCAATCTCATCCGCAAAGCCTGCATGCTCCATAACTGACATAGGCTGTTCATTAACATGTGAAAGAATCATAACAGCACCATGTCTTTTACATACCGCATGAATATTTCTTAAAGATCTGAGAGCAGTAACATCCATTGCAGGAACACCTCTCATTCTTACAATAACTGCCTTAGAACCTGATACTGTCTGGATATCAAGGAATTTGTCCGCAGCTGCAAAGAACATTGGTCCATTAATCTCATATACAAGTGTATCCCTAGGAACCTGCTTAAGATTAATACTGTCAGGATCATTATTCTCATCTATATTATCACCAATATATTTCCAGCTCTTAACCTCAGTAACATCAGCCATTCTCTTAAGGAAAAGAAGTGCTGTAAGCACAACACCAACTTCAATAGCAACAACAAGGTCAAATACAATAGTAAGTACTGCTGTTGTAAGAAGAACTAGAATATCGCTCTTAGGTGAAGTCTTGCACAGAGAAATCATTTCTCTCCAGCCACTCATGTTATAAGCTACCATGAAAAGAATCGCTGCAATTGCCGGCATTGGAATCCATGCTGCATATGGCATAAGCACAACAAGGATAAGAAGAAGTGTTACAGAATGCACCATACCAGCAATTGGTGTACGTCCACCATTCTTAACATTAGCTGCTGTTCTTGCAATAGCGCCTGTTGCCGGAATCCCACCAAATAGAGCTGACACAAGGTTACCTGATCCCTGTGCAACGAGTTCCATATTAGGCTTATGTCTGCTTCCAATCATACCATCAGAAACAACGCATGATAAAAGCGATTCAATACCTGCAAGTACCGCAATTGTAAATGCATCCGGCAAAAGATTCTTAACCATTGTTATATTAACATGTGGTATGCTGATACCCGGCAGCTTGCTTGAAATTGTATATAAATCTCCAATAGTCTTAGCCTGCATTCCAAGTTTAACCATAATTACAGAAACTATAACAGCAATTAAAGATGCTGGAATCTTCTCTAACTTCTTGAATCTGGGCCATATTATAAGAATTGCAAGTGAAACACCACCTACAACAAGAGCCTGCCAGTTAAATGTGTTAATACATTTAAACACTGCATTTAACTTATCAAGTGTCTCAATAGTTGGTCCAGTATATGCAGAAGTATCAAGACCTAAGAAATCCTTAATCTGTCCTACAAGAATAGTAACTGCTATACCAAATGTAAATCCAGTTGTAATTGTATAAGGAATAAATCTGATAAGATTACCAAATTTAAGAAATCCCATGATAATAAGAATGATACCAGCCATAATTGTTGCAACAATAAGGCCATCCATTCCGTTCTGTGCCACAATTCCTGCAACAATAGTTGCAAATGCAGCTGTTGGTCCTGCAATCTGAACCCTGCTTCCGCCAAGGAATGAAATAACAAAACCAGCAAATATAGCTGTGTAGATACCCTGCTCAGGACCTACTCCTGATGCAAGCGCAAGTGCGATAGATAATGGTAACGCTATGATTGCAACGATAATACCTGCAATAACATCATTAACAAACTGCTTCTTAGAATAGCCTTTCATAACATCAAAAAGCTTTGGTACGAATTGATTCATTGTTTTCCCCTTAAGTGGTTTTACCACATTTCTCATATTATTAATAGTGCAGAATCTGCCTGCTCATATATGTAAATCCCATTTTAATGCGGAAATAATAAGAATAAATAAGGCTGCACACCCATTAAAAGCTGTGCAACCTTAGTCCTGTCAAACATTAAATATTAACTTAATCACGAATTACTCTGCTGTATCTGTTGTATCGTTAACCGTAACATTCTCACACACAAAATCAACTATCTTCTGATAAAGAACCTGATATCCAATCTCTGAATTCATAGTCTTGCCATAAGTATCAAGAATATCATTATAGTCATCATAACCATAATATGAAGCAAGCTCCTCACCTGTTGAATTAATATCATCTGCAGTAACAGTGATATTGTTATCAGCAGCTATCATAGTTACAATCATCTTCTGTAAAAGATACTGCTTTGCGTAATTATCTGCATACTCGTTAAATGCATCAAGTGAATCAAACTTATATGCATTCTTAAGATACTCCTCCTTAGAAGAGTATGCTGAGCTATATGACTGATATTCTGCATCTACGTTACTGTTAAGAGTATTTAATAAATCTGTAAGTTCTTCACTTGGATAATCTGAAACGTCAAGTCCATCAGACATCTGTTTATAAGCAGCATCAAATATAGCACTTGAACGGCTTGATGAAGCCTGTGTCTCAAGGTAAGACCTTACATATGTTCTTAACTGCTCAACTGTTGCAACTGAACTATCCTCAATTCCTAATGAAGCTGCATTAGCTGCAACCCACTCATCTGTAAGTTCTGGAACAACTGACTCATCAATTTCATTAACAGTTACTGTGAATACTGTTGTCTTTCCTGCAAGATCTGAATTATAATAACTCTCTGGGAATACACATGTAATATCAGTCTCCTGACCTACTGTAAGTCCCACAAGTCCCTTATCAAGATCATCAATGAATTTTCCTGAACCAATTGTGTAAGTAACGTCTGTAGCAGTTCCTCCTGAAAATGCTGTTCCGTCAAGCTTACCACTGTAATCAAGCTTAATAACATCTCCTGACTTAGTTGTTCCCTCTGTTATAACATTAGTTGTAGCCTTTGATTCAAGCATGCTCTTGATATAATCCTCAACATCTGAATCAAGAACAACATAATCTGACTCCTTAAGATCAACAGACATTCCTTTCCAGTCTGAAAGATTAACAAATGTCTTATATACTCCTGCATTAGATGTAATTGTTCCTGCATACTCTTCTGCATTTATCTCTGTGTTAGCTGTAGAAGCTTTAGCTTCTTTCTTTTCTGTTTTACCACATGCTACTAATGATGCTGCAAGTGCACCTACAAGTAACACACTAAATAACTTCTTTTTCATATACTTCCTCATTTCTACATACATAAACATTTCTGCCTAACAGCAAGCCTTATATTTATAGCACATTTATCAAAAAAATAAAAGTAATTTCACACTAATTTCACTTTTTTATACAGCGTTAAACTGTTATAATCTCAATGTGTTAAAAATTTTTGGAGGATGCCGGTTTATTCCGGTAATTATTCTATGAAGAAATTTAATAAAATAAAATGCTTTTCATATGTGTTTACTGTTATTCTGGCTCTGGGCTTTGTGCTTACCGCCTGCGAAAAACCTGCAGTTACACTGACTACCCCGGAGTCTGTGAACGGCTTTAAGTTAAACACATTTGTGCAGATTGACTCATACACAAGTGTTTCTAAGAATACTCTTACGGAAGCTCTTAATCTGTGTGACTACTACGAAAACATTTTTTCAAGGACTAAGGAAGATAGCGAGTTATCAAAGGTTAATTCTAACCAGACAACAAGCATATCTAAGGAAATGTATGAATTAGTAAGTGCCGGACTTGAATATGCTGCTTTGAGTAATGGAGCATTTGACATAACAATAGGAAGCGTTTCCAGACTGTGGGACTTCACCGCGGAATCACCGAAAGTTCCTGACAGCGGACGTATTGCCGAAGCTTTGACACATGTTGATTACACCAGGGTCAGTGTCACCGATAACGGCGATGGTACTTATTCTATAAGTAAACCCGATGATGTCATCCTTGACCTCGGAGCTGTTGCTAAAGGCTATATTGCTGACAAAATCAAATATTTTCTTGAAGAAAATGGTGTAAAACGTGCTATAATCAATCTCGGTGGCAATGTTTTATGTATCGGTAAGAAAACTAACACAGATAACTTCGGAATTGGCGTAAGGAAGCCATTTGCAGCCAATAATGAAGTGCTTGTTGCTCTTTCCGTTGATGATTCCTCTGTTGTATCATCTGGCAACTATGAGCGGTATTTCTATACTGATGATGGAACATTTTATCATCATATACTTAACCCGGCTACAGGCTATTCTTATGACAATGACCTGTCTGATGTTACTATTCTGTCAAAAGATTCGCTCACCGGAGACTGCTTAAGTACAACCTGCTTCTGCCTTGGGCTTGAAGACGGTATGAAGCTTATCGAAAGCCTTGATGGAATTGAAGCTGTATTTGTGACTAATGAAGGTGAAATTCACTATTCCAGTGGAGCAAAGGCCTATGTAAAGAGCTGATTTACCTCGCGGTACAAGACTTAACTTAATATCAAAAATGAAATGGAGAACATACAATGATAAGACTTATATTAATAGTTATATTTGCAATAATAATATTGTTTGCCAGCCTTATAATGCTTCCTGTATTCTGGCTTATTGGCAAGTTCAATCAGGATGCTAAGGACCGCGGAAGTCTCCGCTTTGTACAGGGTGTTTTTAAGGTTGTTCTTTTTCTGTCTGGAGTTACAACAACGGTAAAAGGACTTGAAAATCTCCCTAAAGACGGAGAAGCTGTACTTTTTGTAGGCAATCACCATGGTTTCTTTGACACAATTATTTCTTACACATACATGAAACCCAGAACGGGCTTTGTTGCCAAGAAAGAGATTGAAAAAGTCCCTCTTCTTAATATATGGATGAGATATCTTTACTGCCTCTTCCTTGACAGAAAGAATATGAAAGAAGGTTTAAAGACTATCCTTACCGGTATTGATTACTTGAAAGCTGGAACTTCAATTGTTATATTCCCTGAAGGAACAAGAAATAAAAGCATTGATGGTGTTCTTCCTTTCCATTCGGGAAGCTTTAAGCTTGCTGAAAAATCAGGCTGCAGGATTATTCCTATGGTACAGAACAACACAGCTGCTGCATTAGAAGACCACCTTCCATTCTTTAAAAAGACTCACACTGTCCTTGAATTTGGCAAGCCAATCGATGTCGCCAGCATGGACCGCGAGCAGAAAAAAACTCTTGCCAATGATGTGCAGGATCTTATTGAGAAGATGTATGAGGAAAACAAGGCGCTTGTATAATGTGAACGGACGGTCACAACAAGAATAAGGTGTGGTTTTCAGACACGCTCCCGCTCGTGGAAACGCGTAGCGGTACTAGGCTCGCTGTCTCACTTCGTGAGGTGCACTTGCCAAGTGCCGACGCGTTTCCAACGGTCTGAAAATCACACCTTATTCTTGTTATGACCTTACACTTCGCTTAATCTACAGACGCTTGTTTCCTGCCAAAACTTTGCAGGGGCAGGTGGCGGAACCTCATATATGTTTTTTACCACCGTAGTATTCAATCCGCACATCCTGCGCCACGCGCAGCAGTGCGGCAACGCTGGTAATTGATTTTCTACCGGAAGTAGTGGGCTGTGGCTGGGGTGTATGTCGTTTCCAGACCGTTTAAAATGCGTCGGTACTTAGCAAACGTACCTCACGCAGTGAGGAAGTGCGCTTAGTATCCGCTACGCATTTTAACGAGCGGGAGCGTGTCTGAAAACGAC
>OGWT01000923.1_pt1 | contig 23507 bp, 19 predicted proteins | sample 1576101 | NCBI WGS metagenome assembly OGWT01 (sample SAMEA3541481, study PRJEB24748) | human gut metagenome | biome: human gut; feature: human-associated habitat; material: faeces | place: China | collected 2012 | reverse complement strand
CCCAAAAGGCACGGAGATTTCTCACACATATTGGTTAAACTTTCCTTACCCTTCCCAGGCTCCTGCATACTCCGACTTCACGCCCAGATATTCCTCCAGCGTCAGTCCCTGGGACATGATCTCCTTTGCGGTGTCCACGCCCACATAGCGGATGTGCCACGGCTCGTACTGATAGCCGGTGATGTTCTCCTTGCCGTCCGGGAAACGGATAATAAAGCCATAGTCTGCGCAGTGCGCCGCCAGCCACTTTGCCTCTTCGGTCTCGCCGAAAGCATCATCAATGGTGTTGCAGTCGATGGTCAGTCCGGTCTGATGCTCCGAATAGCCCGGACGTGCCGAAAAGGTATCTGCCATCTCCCAGCCGTACAGATCGTTATAGTTGTTATAGATCTTCACCTGGTACGCATAGTCCCGGAAGTCCGAACCGATGTACAGATTCAGCCCTTCCTTTTCTGCGTCAGCCTTCATCTGTTCAAAAGCAGCCTTTGTGGTGGCATCCAGACCCGGATCATAGCTTTCCGGCAGTCCGTAACTCTTGTTCACGATCAGGATTCCGTCTACATAAGTGCAGCCGTCTTTCTGCTCCAGGTGGCGCACTGTCACCAGAACGGTCTGGGCGATGGCGTCATTGCCCTTTACCGAAACCGTGATATCGCACTTGCCGGCTTTCACGCCGGTCACATTGCCGGAGTCGTCCACGGTGGCAACTGCCTCATCGCTGCTGCTCCAGACCAGATCGCCGGCAGTCGCTGCGCCGGTGGTGGACATATTCACTGCAATGGCAGCCGTGCCGCCTTCCAGCACAGCCAGATACGTCTTGTCCACGCTCAGATCCAGAATGTTCTCGTTGGTAGTGGCCGCCTCAGATGCCGCACTGCTCTGTGCGGATGTCCCCTGCGCCGATGCCACAACGCCGTTTCCGTCCGGAATGATACTCGTGCCACGCTCGTCCGAAAAGAACAGCAGCCGCACCGCAAATCCCAGAATAATAAACATCACGTATAATAGTACGAGGATGACACCCAGCCGGGAAAACTTGTCCCAGACGCTGCCTTTGGATTGTTTTGCCATAATGATCCCTTTCTCTTTCTCATTCGCTCTTTGTTTCCAAATTCCCTGTTTTTTCTCCAAATTGTAATAATTCTAACAGGAAACCACTCTAATTCTTACAAAGCGGTTACATCCCTTGTATTATACCACACTTTTCCTCCCATGTCATTTGATATTTTCACCAAACATCACACTTGTGATTTGTGCATTTTTAAGCACTTTGTGCATTATGTCACAAAATTGCTCTCGCAACCAGATAGAATGCACAAAAATTTCAGCAGATGTGATTTCATTCTTGAAAAATATCACAACCCGTGCTATAATAAGTAAGAAATGAAACCAAGCCGAAGTCGGTTCAAAAGAGCCGCAACTACGCTTATTTTTGGAAAGGGGAAACTCCATGACGAAAAAGAACAAATTCATCTCCGTTCTGACCGCAGCGACCCTGCTGTGTACGGGGATCGGCACTGCCGGCGTGACTACCTCGCTGCGTGCAGATGCCGCAGAGTCCATTGAATCCTCTATGGATTGGGACACACTGAACATTGCCGGCGGCGGCTTTGTTTCCGGCATCATCACCGGCGACGACCAGATGTATGCCCGCACCGACGTAGGCGGCGCATACCGCTATGACTACGAGCAGAAAAAATGGGTACAGCTGCTGGGATTTCTGAACGATGCCGACAGAGGCTTTCTGAGCGTAGATGCAATGTGCGTTGATCCGAACGACGACGACACGCTGTATCTGCTGTGCGGCTGCGCATATTTCAGCGACGCACGGACAGTTATTTTCCGTTCCCACGACGCCGGCGAGACCTTTGAAGAGATCGATGTCACCGATTTGATCCAGGTACACGGCAACGGCTACGGCAGACAGACCGGTGAAGCAATCGCAGTCGATCCGGACAATCCGGACATCATCTACTGCGGCGGCGATGCCACTGCCGGCGATTCTGCCCTCATTATGAGTGAGGACGGCGGCGACACCTGGAGTCCGGTCATGGGCTATGATAAGCTGGGGCTGTTCGAATACAGCATCAAGTGGCCGACATGGACAGAACATATGGCAAGATCTGTCGCAGATGACGAATACCTGAACGTCAATGGTATTGCTACGATTAAAATTACAGACGGCAAGGTCTACGTCGGCACTTCCGTCAAGGGCAAGGCAAACCTCCACGTGGCAGATGTGGGAAGCGATGACTTCCAGCCGCTGAGCGAAGATCTGCCCACCGAGCAGATGCCTTCCAGAATCAACCTGGATGCAGACGGCAACCTGCTTATTACCTATGTAAACGGCTTGATGTTCGACCGTGGCACTGGCTATGCTTACAAGTACAGCCCCAAAACCGGCGAGCTGAAGGATATCACACCGACAGAAGGCATCAGCAGCAACACGAAAAAACTGAATGTCGGCTACGGCGCAGTGACCAGCGACAAAAATGATGCCAACAAACTGGTGGCAACGACCTGCGCACAGTGGTACTCCCAGTCCTGGACGGAAGATGCCTGGGATCGGGATGCCATTGCATGGGGCGACCGTTTCTTCAAGTCTGAGGACGGCGGCGAGACCTGGACGGAAATGACACCGGGCAACCGTGCCAGCTGGGGCGGTCCGCTGATTGCAAACTACCTGCAGGACGGCGGTCACAGCTGGATCCGGGACAAGGCGATCCACTGGTCCGGCTGCATTGCACTGGATCCGAGAAACAGCGACCAGTTCTGGGTCGTTTCCGGTAACGGTGTATTCACCTGTGAGGACACCTGGGCAGAATGCCCCACCATCCGTTTTGCCGCAGACGGTATTGAAGAAGTGGTATCTCTGGACTTCATCAGCCGTCCGGGCAAGGATCCGGTTTCGGTCATCGGTGACTATGACGGTTTCTATCATAATGCAGACGGCACAGCGACCCAGCTGACACCCAGCATGAACAAGCTGACTGACACCACTGCATCCACCGGCGGCATCGCATACTGCCCGGCAAATCCGGACGTAATGGTACGTCTGTCAGAGGGCAGCGCAAAGGGCTACTACACCACAGACGGCACTACATGGCAGGAACTGCCGAACATTCCCTGCTCCGGTGCAAAGGCTGCCATCAACCAGCTGGAGGACGGCTCTTACCGCATTCTGGTCAGCAGCAGCGGCAAGATCTCCTATACCGATGACTTCGGCAAGACATGGAGCACTGCTTCCACCAGCGACAGCCTGAGCAGCACCATCTGGATGTGTGTAGACGAAAAGAATCCCCAGTATGTTTACGCATACGGCTATTACTACAACCAGTATTATTTCTACAGCAAGCCCAAGGCTGACATCACAGACGCACGCTACATTCTGATGGTCAGCGATGACTATGGCAAGACCTTTAAGGATGCCCAGACCATCTGCCAGTACGATGAGTGCGACAACGCATATCGTATCGCTTATCTGGACGAAGGCACATTCGCCATCGCTGCCGGCTACTACGGCGCATATCTGGTAACCGACTACGGCAAGACCATCACCAAGATGGACAACGTCAGCTACTGCAAGACCATGGGCTACGGCGCAGCACAGAAGGAAGGCGACCCGTACACCCTGTATATGTACGGCAAGCCGGCAGATTCTGACCCGGAGGGCATCTATCGCTCTACCGACTGCGGCAAGACCTGGGTACTCATCAACCAGAATCACCTGTACGGCGGCACCGGCAACGGCAACTATCTTGTCGGCGATATGAACACTTTCGGCACGGTTTATATGTCCACTGTCGGCTGCGGCATCGTGGTAGGCAAGATCAACGGCAGCGAAGATCCCAAGCCGGTCACCTCTTCCACCACAACGACAAAGCAGACCACGACAACAACAACAAACACCACGACTACAACGGCAAAGACAACCAGTGACATCGCAACCACCTCTGCAACCGATAAGGCGACCTCGACCGCAGAAAGCTCTGTTTCTGCAACGGGAACGGTTTCCACAACCTCCGTCTCCGCTACAAGCGGCTCTGTGATCGCCGGTTCGATTCTCTACGGCGACGTCAACCTGGACGGCAGAGTAGATATCACAGACGCAGTCCTGCTGAACAAGGCAGTTGCCGGCGCAGTTTCCCTGGACAGCACAGCACAGAAGAACGCTGACTGCGATGCCAACAACGAGACCGGCGCAAATGATGCGATCCTTCTCCTGCAGTTCCTGGTTCACATCATCAACTCGCTGCCGTATACCGCTGAATGATTCCGATAATCTCATCAGAGAACGTTTCTCTTCTGAACAGATGCAAATGAGCTCTGAAACATCCTTCTATACAAACACCTGCATTGGCAAAACCGCCGGTGCAGGTGTTTTGTTTTGCCCGAAACTGCACATACTAAGCGTGTGTGCGGTTTTCGCTTTTCAGAATGCTGTCCGGCAAAAAAAGCAAGTGAAAAAAGATGGCTTTTGTACCGTTTTCCCATAAGCAAAAAAGCATTTACACAAAAGAAAGAAAAGAGTTTTGGAAAAATTATAGAAAAGGAAATCACTTTGTGATATACTAGGAATGTTAAGGCGCTCACACGGGGGATCGTGTGCGGTGCCGTGTGGTACGCAGGGAAAGCTGCGGACACAAAAACTGTCGAAAGACGAGGAGGTTCTATATGAGAAAAGTACAGTTCACAGAAACCGTTCTGCGTGATGCAAACCAGTCTCTTATGGCGACCCGTCTGCCTTATGCAGACTACGCCGATATTCTGCCGACCATGGACAAGGCAGGGTACTATTCCATTGAGTGCTGGGGCGGTGCGACCTTTGACTCCTGTTTGCGGTATTTGAACGAAGATCCGTGGGAACGTCTGCGGAAACTCCGGAAAAACCTGCCCAACAACAAGCTGCAGATGCTGCTGCGTGGACAGAATCTGTTGGGATATAAGCACTATCATGATGACGTTGTGGAAAAGTTCATCGAGCTTTCCATCAAGAACGGCATCGACATCATCCGTATCTTTGACGCACTCAACGACTTCCGCAACTGCGAAACTGCGCTGAATGCAACCATGAAGTATGCCACCAAGAATACCATCGCCTCCGGCTGTATCTGCTACACCCAGAGTCCGGTGCACACCGTAGAAAAGTATGTGGAAATGTGCAAGGAACTCAAGCGCATGGGATTCCAGACCATCTGCCTGAAGGATATGGCAGGCACCATGACTCCGTATGAGGCAGAACACCTCATCAAGGGCATCAAGGACGCTGTCGGCGATATGCCGCTGATCCTCCACACCCACAGCACCACCGGCATGGCGTATATGACACTGACCAAGGCGATCGAGTCCGGCATTGATGTCATCGACACTGCTACTTCCTGCTTCTCCGGCGGTACTTCTCAGCCGTCCACCGAGACCATGTTCTATGCCTGCCAGCAGTACGGCATCGAGACCGGTCTGGATGAAAAGCTGCTCAACGAAGTCAACGACTACTTCAAGCCCATCAAGCAGAAGTATATCGACAACGGTCAGATCAACCCCAAGAGCCTGGGAACAGACGCACAGGCGCTGGTCTACAAGGTTCCGGGCGGTATGCTGTCCAACATGATTGCAAACCTCACCGATATGAAGGCAATGGACAAGTTCGATGCTGCTCTGGCAGAGATCCCGCAGGTTCGTGCTGATATGGGTTATCCGCCGCTGGTTACACCGCTGTCTCAGATGGTTGGCAACCAAGCAGTTACCAACGTTCTGGTTGGCGAGCGCTATCGCCAGATCTCCAAGGAGATCCAGAACTATATCAAGGGTGAATACGGCATCGCCCCGGCTCCGGTCAGCGAGGCGCTCCAGAAGAAGGTTCTGGGCGAAGGCGGCAAGCCGGTAGACTGCCGTATTGAAGACCAGAAGCGCACCGGACAGGAATTCGAAGATGCCAAGAAGGCGCTGGGCGATCTGGCTCGTTCGGAAGAGGACATCATGAGCTATATCTGCTATCCGGATCAGACCGTGAAGTTCCTGGAAAACCGGAAGGCACAGGAGGAGAACGAGGCCGTTTATACCATCGAGGCCATGTAAGGAGGAACAGCTATGCCACTGAATGTGATGAGCGCATCAAACATGGGCATCGGCGAGGCAGGCATCACCGCCATTTTTGGCTACTGTGTCGTTTTCGTCGGACTGGTCCTGCTGATGCTGGTACTGTATATTATGGGTGCCGTGTTCAAGTCAAAGGCAAAGAAAGCGGAGGCACTGAAAGCTGCGGAAAAGGCTGCCGCTCCGGCAGAAGCACCGGCAGCAGAACCGGAAAAGCCGCTTGCACCGGGTTCTGCCGGTCACATCAAGCGTTTTGATGTACCGGACAAGGAGGCTGCAATGATTATGGCGATCGTTGCGAACAAGCTGGATACACCTTTGAATGAACTGCACTTCGTATCGATCAAGGAGGTCAAAGAGGATGAAGTATAAAGTTACGCTGAATGACAAAGTATATGAAGTAGAAGTCGAGGCAGGAAAGGCTGTCCTGCTGGACGAATACGAGGCTTGTGCGCCGGCTCCGGCGGCAGCTCCTGCCGCAGAGGCAGCTCCGGCAGCCACAGCGGCTCCTGCACCGGCTCCGGCGGCAAAGGTGGATCTGAAGGCCGGCGAACCGGTAAATTCTCCGATGCCGGGAAACATTCTCCGTGTCGAGGTCAAGGAGGGCGAACAGATCAAGGCCGGACAGCTGCTGGTCGTTCTGGAGGCCATGAAAATGGAAAACGAGATCCTGGCACCGCACGACGGCACTGTTGCACAGGTCGTTGTCTCCAAGGGAACAACTGTAGAGACTGGTTCTCCGCTGATCGTCCTGGCGTAAAGGAGGGGTGTATTCATGAATATGCTTGAAACCCTCCAGAACCTGCTGAATGACTCCGGTTTTGTCAGCTTTTTCGCCGACGGCGGCTGGAAGAACCTGGTCATGATCGCAGTCTCCTGCCTGCTGCTGTACCTGGGCATCAAGAAACAGTTTGAGCCGCTGCTGCTGGTGGGCATCGCTTTCGGCTGCCTGCTGGTCAACGTCTCCAACTTCTTTGTAGATGGCGCAAGCTCCGCCAACGCCCTGTACCATCCGGAATTGTGGAATGCGTTCCTGGAAGAAGGCGGCGAGTATTACCACAGCTACGGACACATCATGGCGAACGGCGGACTGCTGGATATCCTGTATATCGGCGTAAAGTCCGGTCTGTATCCGTCTCTGATCTTCCTGGGCATCGGTGCGATGACCGACTTCGGTCCGCTGCTGTCCAGCCCGAAGAACCTGCTGCTGGGTGCAGCCGCACAGATGGGTGTATTCCTGGCGTTCTTCGGCGCAGTTTGCCTGGGCTTTGACGGCAACCAGGCAGCGTCCATCGGTATCATCGGCGGCGCAGACGGCCCGACGGCAATCTTCCTGACCAGTAAGCTGGCACCGGAACTGCTGGGACCGATCGCTATTGCAGCATACTCCTATATGGCGCTGATCCCGATGATCCAGCCGCCTCTGATGAAGCTGCTGACCACCAAGAAGGAACGGGAAGTCAAGATGGAAATGACCCGCCAGGTCTCCAAGACCGAAAAGATCATTTTCCCGATCGTCGTTTCTCTGGTCGTTATCCTGCTGCTGCCGTCCACCGCTCCGCTGATCGGCTGCCTGATGCTGGGCAACCTGATGAAAGAGTCCGGTGTTGTGGATCGTATCCAGAAGACTGCCGGCAATGAACTGATGAACATCATCACCATTTTCCTGGCTCTGTCTGTTGGCTGCACCACCTCTGCAAACACCTTCCTGAACAGCCGCACCCTGTTCATCATCGTGCTGGGTCTGATCGCCTTCTCCTTTGGTACCGCTGCAGGCGTTCTGTGCGGCAAGGTGATGTACGCCCTGACCGGCGGTCAGGTCAACCCCCTGATCGGCTCCGCTGGTGTTTCCGCTGTTCCTATGGCCGCCCGTGTTTCTCAGAAGGTCGGCCAGAGCGAGAACCCCTCCAACTTCCTGCTGATGCACGCCATGGGCCCCAACGTCGCTGGCGTTATCGGCTCCGCTGTTGCTGCCGGTATCCTGATCAACATCTTCGGCTAAGCTTTATCTGAACACTGCCGCCCCTCCTGTGCTGTACAGGAAGGGCGGTTTTTTATGTACAACCCTCTTGAATTGTGATATACTTATAAAGTAAGTGATTTTATAGAAGAACAGGTGAAACAATGGCAGCAAGTCTCCAACAGGAATTCTGCGCTCTGCGCGATACCTATATTGAAAAGCAGTTTGGCCGCCTGAACGATATGCAGCGGCAGGCGGTGTTTACCACCGACGGCCCGCTGCTCATTCTGGCCGGTGCAGGCAGCGGCAAGACCACTGTTCTGGTCAACCGCATTGCAAACCTGATCCGGTTTGGCTCGGCCCACGGTTCCAGCTGGACCCCCCGTGAGGTGACCGAAGAGGATGTCAAGGCCCTGAAAACGGCAATTATGACCGGCACCGATGCGCCCGCCTGGCTGGACGGGATGCTGCGGCAGAACGCTGTCCGCAGCTGGAACGTGATGGCCATCACCTTTACCAACAAGGCGGCAGGGGAGCTCAAGGAGCGCCTGCGCAATATGCTGGGCGGCGAAGAGGGGGACGAGGTGTTTGCCTCTACCTTTCACTCGGCCTGTGTGCGCATTCTGCGCCGCTGGGCAGAATCCATCGGCTACCCCCGCAGCTTTACCATCTATGATACCGATGACTCCCAGCGGGTGATGAAGGCGGTCTATAAGGAACTGAGCATCGACGATAAGTTCTTCCCGATCAAGAGCGCCATCAACCAGATGAGCCGCTGGAAGGATCAGCTGGTCAGCCCGGAGGAGGCGCTGCGCACTCCGGCCCGGGACACCAAGGGAGCCATTGCCGCCAAAGTCTACGCTGCCTACGAAAAAAAGCTCAGGGAGGCAGGAGCCTTCGACTTCGACGACCTGATCTACCAGACCGTGCAGCTGCTGGCGGAGCACGAGGATGTGCGGGAGTTCTACCAGAACAAGTACCGCTACCTGCTGGTGGACGAGTATCAGGATACCAGCGTGGCCCAGTTCCGGCTGGTCAGCCTGCTCACCGGCCCGGAAAAGAATATCTGCGTTGTCGGTGACGATGACCAGAGCATCTACCGTTTCCGCGGTGCCACCATTGAGAACATTCTGAACTTTGAGCGCATCTTCCCCGGCACCAAGACCATCCGTCTGGAGCAGAATTACCGCTCCACCTCCAACATCCTGAATGCTGCCAACTGCGTCATCCAGCACAACACCGAGCGCAAGGGCAAGACCCTGTGGACCCGGAACGACGAGGGCGACAAGGTGCAGGTCTACACTGCCGAGAATGAGCAGGACGAAGCCATGCACATTGCGGATGTCATCGGTGAGCACCTGAAAGAGGGCGGGCATCTGGCGGACCATGCGGTGCTCTACCGTATGAATGCCCAGTCGGCCCCCATCGAAAGCTACTTTACCCGCGCGGGCATTCCCCATAAGATCGTGGGCGGACAGCGCTTCAATGACCGCAAAGAGGTCAAGGACATCCACTCCTATATGTCCATCGTGGCGAACGCCCGGGATGATGTGCGCCTGCGCCGCATCATCAACGAGCCTGCCCGGAAGATCGGCAATACCACTGTTGACGTGATCGCTGACCTTGCCGCCCAGCAGGGGATCAGTATGCTGGAAGTCATCTCCCACGCGGATGCATACGCCAAACTCAGCCGTGCCGTCATGCCGCTGCTGAAATTCTGGCAGATCTACGAAAAACTGCAGGAATCGCTGGAAACCAGGACACTGGACGAATTTGCCCAGGATGTCATTGAGGTGACCGGCTACAAGGCCATGCTGGAAGCCGATGCGGCCAAGGGCCACGAGGATGCGGCAGACCGCCTGCAGAACCTGGGCCAGCTGGTCAACAACGTCAAAAACTACTGCGACCAGCACGGCGAGGATGCTTCACTGGAAGGCTACCTGGAGGATATCGCCCTCATCAGCGACATTGACAGCTACAACGAGAGCGCTGACCAGGTGGTCCTGATGACCATCCACTCTGCAAAGGGTCTGGAATTCCCCTATGTGTTCCTCATTGGCATGGAGGAGGGGGTGTTCCCCAGCGAGATGAGCAAATACTCCGAGGCAGATCTGGAGGAAGAGCGCCGTCTGGCCTATGTCGGCATCACCCGCGCCAAGAAGGAACTGTATATCTCCAACAGTGTCTCCCGGATGCTCTACGGCCGCACCCAGCGCAACGAACCCAGCCGCTTCCTGCGCGAGATCGAGCCTGAGTATATAGAAGAGACCCGCAGCCCGGCGTTGGAACGCCGTTCTTCCATGGGCTGGGGTTCCGGTTACAGTGATACCGTTCCCGGCGGGGCCTCGGGCTACTCCGGCGCGTCCGGCTGGGGCCGCAATTCCAGCAGCTTCGGCGGCCGCACCGGCGGCAGCTACCTCAACCGTGAATACAATGCCTCTGAGCGCGGCGGCTTCGGCTCCGGTTATGCAGGCCGTGGCAGCAGTGCTTCCGGGTTTGGCAGCGGAAGCAGCGCCCCGCGCGCGTCCGGCTCCTCCGGTTTTGGTGTGGGCTATGGCCGCCCCGCGGCCCCCAAGGCAGCATCCAAACCCGTGAGCTTTCCGGGGAGCCCGGCAGCTTCCCGCCCGGCATCCACCGGCCCAAAGCATTACGAGGTGGGCGACATTGTGGAGCACAAGGTCTTTGGCCGGGGCAGGGTGCTGGCGGTCAAGGCCGCTGCAGGAGACCAGATCGTGGAGATCAACTTTGAAAAAGTCGGCGTGAAGAAAACCATGGCAAATTTTGCGCCGCTGACGAAAATTACGGAGGAATGAGAAAACTATGATGACCGTTCGATTGATCGCACATACCCCGGAACCGGAAAAGGTGGTGGCGGCAGCGGCCAAGCTCTGCTACTCAGATGCCCATATCACCGACCTGCTGGACGGCCTGACTGAGGAGAAAACGGCCAAGTTCCTGACCATGCTCAGCGACCTGGGCCATGCCAGCCCCATTGAACATGCCAGCTTCACCTTTGGCATTGAGGGTGTGAGCCGCACGCTGCTGGCCCAGATCACCCGGCACCGCATCGCATCCTTCAGTGTCCAGAGCCAGCGGTATGTCCGACTGGACGACTTCCACTATGTCATCCCGCCGGAGATCGAGGCCATCCCTGAGGCAAAGGCAGCCTTTCTTGAGAGCATGGATGAGGATGCGAAGCGCTACCTGGACCTTGCAAAAAAGCTGGAGGACGGCCACACTGCCCGCCTGATGGCGGAGGGAATGCCCGAAAAGCAGGCCCGCGCCAAGGCCTCCAAACAGGCCAATGAGGATGCCCGCTTTGTGCTGCCAAACGCCTGCGAGACGAAGATGGTCGTGACCATGAACGCCCGCAGTCTGCAGAATTTCTTCCATCTGCGCTGCTGCTCCCGCGCTCAGTGGGAGATCCGTCAGCTGGCTGAGGAGATGTTCCGGCTGGTCTACCCGGTGGCACCCCATATCTTTGCCAAGGCCGGCCCGGCCTGTGTCAGCGGCCCCTGCCCCGAGGGCAAGATGTGCTGCGGCAGAACTGCCGAAGTCCGCGCAAAGTATGAGGCCATCAAGCAGGAGGCTGGTGTATGAGCAAAGGCAAGCTGATCGTTCTGGAAGGGCTGGACGGCAGCGGCAAGGGCACGCAGGCCAAACTGCTTGCAAAGCACCTGACGGTGACGGATCATCTGGTAAGAGAGATCACCTTCCCAAATTATGACAGTGATTCCAGTGCGCTGGTCAAGATGTATCTGGCCGGGCAGTTCGGCGACAAGCCTGACGATGTCAACGCCTACGCGGCATCCAGCTTTTATGCGGTGGACCGCTATGCGGGGTATAAGTCGGATTGGGGCAAGTTCTACGAGGAAGGCGGCATCCTGATCGCTGACCGCTACACCACCTCCAATGCTGTGCATCAGTGCTCGAAGCTTCCGCCGGAGCAGTGGGACACATTCCTGCAGTGGCTCTTTGACTATGAATACCACCTGCTGGGCCTGCCTGCACCGGATAAGGTGATCTATCTGCAGGTTGACCCGGCGGTGAGTCAGCGGCTAATGACTGCCCGCTACCATGGCGACGAGACCAAGAAGGATGTCCATGAAAAGGACACCGAATATCTGGCCCGCAGCCGCCGGGCGGCAGAATACTGTGCCGCACACCTCGGCTGGGATACCGTCCACTGCACGGCAGGGGAGAAGATGCGGAGCATTGAGGATATTCAGGGAGAGGTCAGAACCCTTGCTCTCGCTGTTATTTGAAACAAAAGGAGGCATCCTATATCATGTACCGTTTGATGCAGCCGTCCGATTGGGCGGAGGTGCTGGCCCTGTGGCAGGCCCAGCGCGGCGACACGGAGGAGTTTGTCCGTGGCGCTGTGGAACGCTTTGCCGGGGTGCAGAATGTCTACGTTGCGGAGGAAAACGACCACATTGAGGCTGTGGCACTGGCTGTGCCGGTGACCCTGCAGGGCCGCCCGGGCAGCTATCTGTTCGGTCTGTGCGGGCAGGGCAGCCTGCTCCTTGCGGGCCTGGTGGATACCCTGTGTGCCCAGCAGAAACTGCGGGGCGCAGGCTTTGTGGTGGCAGTGCCCACCAGCCCGGAACAATCAACGCTGCTGCAGGATAAAGGCTTCCAGAAAGCCTTTGCCCTGCGCTGCCTGCCCCGGGAGGTGGAGCGCAACCTGTGGAGCCAGGCGGAATTCGATTCCGTGACGGCGAAAAAACTCTGCGAGCTGCGGGCAAAATACTGGCCCGACACCGTTCAGCTGCCGCCGGAGCAGATGGGGGAAGTTCTGCGGGACCTGTATTCCCGTGGCGCGACCATCGTATCCAGTGAGCAGGGCTACGGCATCTATTTCCGCAGGGAGGATACCCTTTACTTTGTGGAGATGATGGCGGAAAATGACCGTGCTGCCGAGGTGCTGATGGAAGCCGCCCGGGAGAAAGAGGTCATTGTGGAAAAGGCTGTCATCACGGTGGGGGCTGCCCAGAATCTGTTCCTGGGCGAGGGAACCCGGCAGGAGTATGGCCTCATCCGCTTTGAAGGAGAACCTTTTGATGTTTCGGAGAGCTACATGCGCCTGATGATGGACTGAAAGGAACGTGGATATGGCAGAGAAACACCAGAAAAAGAAAAAAGGCAGTGCGCTGAAGATCCTGTTGGCCGTGCTGTTGCTGCTGGTACTGACAGCCGGTGCGGCAGGCGTGTTTGCGTATAACGAGATCAACGGCAATGGAGGAAAGCCCGGTGCAGAGGTGACCGTCAGCATCCCCCAGGGCAGCGGCGTTGCTGCCATCGCAAAGGAGCTGAAGGAGGCTGGAGTGATCCGTTCGGCCTATCTGTTCCGCTGGTATGTGGGGCACAAGGGTGCCGCCGGAAAACTGCAGTACGGTGATTTTACGCTGCAAACCGGCGGATATTCCTACGATGGCCTGATCGCAGAGCTGTCCACGTATGCCAAGGCGGATTCGGTGCGTCTGACCTTCCCGGAGGGTACCACCGCCATTGCAATTGCCCGGAAAATGGAGGATGCCGGACTGTGCAGCGCACAGGAGTTTCTGGAAGAAGCCAACACCGGAGATTTCAGCGAGTATACCTTCTGGCAGTATGTCCCGGACGATGCCCCCGACCGCTTTATGAAGTGTGAGGGCTACCTCTTTCCGGACACCTATGAGTTTTTGACGGACGATACCGTGCATCATTACGTTGCAACGTTCTATGCACACTTCGATAAACAGTTCACAGCTGAGATGTACAGGGAACTGGAAAAGCAGGAGCTGACCCTGCCCGAGGTCATTACACTGGCCTCTTTTGTGCAGGAGGAAGCGGGCAACGATCAGGATTCCAATGTGGCGCAGGTGTTCCGCAACCGTCTGGCCGAGGGTTCGCCTTACCCCAAGCTCCAGAGCAACACCTCCAGCTATGTCCAGAGCGACGAGGACAACAACTACCTCTGGAACTGGGTGGCTCCGTATTATGGCGGCTGGGAGGATATCCCCGAGAACATCCGGAATGCCTACGATACCTACACCTGCACCGGCCTGCCCGCCGGGCCCATCTCGAACCCGGGCCTTGCCGCGATCCAGGCTGCTCTGGTACCTCAGTGCGATGAGGAAGTCAGGGACTGCTATTTCTTTGTTACGGACCTTTCCGGCCACTACTATTACGCCAAGACCTATGCTGAACATCAGGCCAACTGCCGGAAAGCGGCTGAAGTCAATCAGAGTTTGAAGAAGTAAGTCCCTCTCAGTCCGCTATGCTGAAAGCTCTCCCAAGGGGCGAGCCAACTGCGGCTCCGGAGTCAGGTTTGCAGAAACCGATCCGGTGAGGCGGCATCGCGTCAGCGTTGACAGAGAGGGTGTTAAAAAGAGAGGACGATTTTATGTTACAGATCCCGGAACTGCTGGCCCCGGCAGGCGACTTGGAACGCCTGCGTTATGCCATCAACTATGGAGCAGACGCTGTTTATTGCAGCCTGCCGGAGTTCGGTATGCGGTCGGCTCCTGCCAATTTTACGCCGGAGCAGCTGGCCGAGGGCGTGATCTATGCCCATGCCCGTGGCCGCAAGGTCTATCTGACCATGAACACGCTGCCCACCAATGAGGAAGCTGACCGCCTGCCCGAAGCCATCAAGGCTGCTGCTGCCGCCGGTGTGGATGCCTTTATCGTGGCCGATCTGGGCGTGCTGGAAGCCTGTAAGCAGTTCGCCCCGGAGATCGATGTCCACATGTCCACCCAGACCGGCATCACCAACTGGGCCGCTGCGCGTGCCGCTTACAACATGGGTGCAAAGCGTGTGGTGCTTGCTCGTGAGATGAGCCTGCAGGATATCGCCACCCTGCGCGATAAGACCCCGCCGGAGCTGGAGATCGAGGCGTTTGTCCACGGAGCCATGTGCATGAGCATTTCGGGCCGGTGCCTGCTCTCCAATTACATGGCAGGCCGGGATGCCAACCGGGGCCAGTGCGCCCAGCCCTGCCGCTGGAAGTATTACCTGAGCGAGGAGACCCGCCCGGGCCAGCTGTATGAGATCGGCGAAAATGAGAACGGCAGCTATATCCTCAATGCAAACGATCTGTGCACCGCTCCCTTCATCGACCTCATCTGCAAGGCAGGTGTGGACAGCCTGAAGATCGAGGGCCGCGCCAAGACGTTCTACTATGTCGCCAGCGTTACCGCCGCCTACCGCAAGGCTTTGGATCAGTATCTAGCCGACCCGCTCAACGATAACTTTGAGCTGAGCGATGACGTTCTGGCCGAGCTGACCCGTACCAGCCACCGGCACTACTCCCCGGGCTTCTACTTTGGCCGCGAGCAGGCCCGTCAGGCAACCGACAGCGCTACTTATATCCGTGAGTGGGAGTTTGTGGGCACTGTGGAAAGCTGGGAGAATGGTGTTGCCTCCTGCCAGCAGCGCGGCAAATGGAGCCTTGGGGATATGTTGGAGGTGCTCTGCCCGGATGGGCGCAGCATCCCGCTGCACCCGGAGTGGATCAAAAACGAGGCAGGAGAGAGCATGGAATCCACCCCCCACGCCATGGAAAAGTACACCATCCCCACCCCGGAGCTGCCCCCCATGAGCCTGCTCCGCCGGAAGGTAGAAACTCTTGACAAATGATTCCAGAAGCAGTAAAATAATAAAGTCAAAATGAACGATGTCCTCTGGCTCTAGTGGTCAGAGGACAGTTGAGGGCTCGTAGCTCAGTTGGGATGAGCGTTCGGTTCGCATCCGAAAGGTCGAGGGTTCGACTCCCTTCGAGTCCATACAGCAGAAAACCGCTCTGTCGCAGCTATACGGCAGGGCGGTTTTCTTGTTTGCGATTCTATGAAACAGTGAGGACTGTTCCGATGGATCTGGAGCCGGTTCAAAGGTGGAAAATTACTGCTCTTCAAACCTTGAAAGTACTAGAAATCAAGGATTTATGCGGGTTAATGCCGTGATACACTCAACGTGACTTCCATTGTCCAAATATAAATCTGCGTCATTTTCAATGATAGGTAGTCGGAATTTGATGGACTTGAGCCACTGACCGTTGGCTTGACGCTCCGGGTAGATATGGACTTCGGAAATCAGGTGCTCCATCAGCTTTTTGCGTTCGACAGGATTCATAACGTTGTAGAGCTTCTCAAAGCAGAGCAGAATCTTGTAAATATCGTCGCCGGTAATTTTATCCGCTTCGATAGCCTGCTTCTTTGCCCGGGCATCCATCAGGTTATTTTCTGCTTCTTCGATTTTATCGTACATCCTGTAAAGCCGCTCGTCAAGGTCGGATTTGCGGATGATGTAGTGGCGGTCATCCGGATCAAGTGTGTCGATCTCCTCCATGATTTTGGATTTGACGGAGTAATACTGCCGCAACTGCTTTTCAGCGGCAGTAATTTCCTGTTCAATGGCAGTGGTGTCCACTTTGCTATTGATCTTCTCCTGCATCATGGCGGCAAACTTTGGATTGCTGACCAGTTTGATGATAACCTCTACCACGGCGTTGTCCAGAACTTCCTCTTGAATCTGCTTGTTGAAATCGCACTTCTGCCCACGCTGCATCTTGCGGTGCTTGCAACTGTAATAAGAGAAAGATTTATAGGGTGTGCCATCTTTCTTTCGTTTGGTGCATTTGTTGCTGTACATTCCAGCACCGCAAATGGGGCACTTGACAAGGGCGGATAATAAATGCGCCTGTTCCGTCTTGCTGCGGTTGACTGGCTCGTATCGTTTGGATTGCGCCAACAGCTTGACTTGTGCAGCGTTCCACAATTCTTCTGATACGATGCCCTCGTGCAGGCCGTCCACCAGCAAATAATTCTCCTGTGGAACCTGATGATATTCGTTTCGGGTGCCGTGGATCTTTTCAAGCTTGCGGCGACCAAAGGCGATTTTTCCACAGTAGACGGGGTTCTTCAGGATGGCACGAATCAATGTTGCGCTGAAAAGGGGAGAGGTGCCGTTCTGACGGGCGAGCTTCTGAAAGCCGTGGGTCTCCAGATATTTGGAAAGACCATTTGCACCTGTGTCCGTGTTTACATATTGCTCAAAAATCGTACGAATGGCAGGGGCTTCATCCTCATTGATTTGCAGCACACCGTCAACCAAACGATAGCCATAAGGCGCAAAACCGCCGTTCCAGCGACCTTCCCGTGCCTTCTGAATGCGGCCTTCCATGGTTTGGACACGGATGTTCTCACGCTCGATCTCAGCGACAGCAGACAAAACGGAAATCATCAGCTTGCCAGCGTCTTTAGAAGAATCAATGCCATCCTCCACGCAAATCAGGTTCACACCAAAATCCTGCATGACCTGCAAGGTAGACAGTACATCGGCAGCGTTGCGGCCAAAACGGGAGAGCTTGAACACCAGCACATAGGCAACACCATCCTTGCCGGATTTGATGTCCTCCATCATCCGGCAGAAAGAAGCACGGCCTTCAATGGATTTGCCCGACTTGCCTGCATCCTCGTATTCGCCGACAATCTGGTAGTTGTTGAAGTCTGCATAGGCTTTCATGCGAGCTTTCTGTGCATCCAGCGAGTATCCATCAATCTGCATGGTCGTGGAAACACGGGTGTAAATGTAAACCTTTGTCTTTTCCTGTGACATAAAAACCTCACAAAACAGTTATTTCTTGTCTGCTTTCTGCTCCAGAAACTTAATGGAATCCAGATAATCCTGCTCCACATCGCTGAGGGTTTTAGCCTTATATTTCCGATATTCGGTAGTAGCTTTGTCCACTGCCTGCTTGTGGGTCACACTGCCATTGCCAACAAGCAGCTGCTCACCGCTCATTGTCAGAATGCGGTCAAGGTGATTGGCCCAATCCTGCATGGTCATGGGCTGTTCGCGCTCTGCCTGACGCTCTGCGAAATCCAGATAACCGGAAACAAGCTGTCCCATGGCGCGAAGCTCTTTCTCGTTCAGATAGTTTTTGGCAATGGTAGCTTCTCGTAAGGTGGGCTGATTTCCTGCAAAAGTAGTCAGACCCATAAATTCCTTTTCGGCATCTGCACGGTTGTAAATGACCTCGGCGGCAGTCTGACCGTGGATGGCATAATGAATTTTATTCTGGACTTTTTTGAAGAACTGGACGGAGATTTCTGCTTTTGGGTCGTAGTCAATGCTGGTTGCATAGATTTCCAGAACCTGACGATAAAACACTTTTTCGGAAGCACGGATGTCACGGATGCGTTCTAACAGCTCTTTGAAATATCCACCGACGCCCAGATTTTTCAGGCGTTCGTCATCCAGCGCAAATCCCTTGCGCATATATTCCTTCAGGATGCCAGTTGCCCAGATACGGAACTGTGTGCCTCGTTTGGATTTGACACGATAACCAACAGAAATAATGACGTCAAGATTGTAGAATTCGACCTGATAGGTCTTTCCGTCTGCGGCAGTTGTTGCAAATTTTGCAACAACTGAATCTCGTTCAAGCTCACCCTCTGCAAAAATGTTTTTGATGTGACGGGAAATTGTGGATTTGTCACGTTGGAACAACTCAGCCATCTGGTCAATGGAAAGCCAGACGGTGTCACCGTCAAAGGTAGTATCAATTTTGGTCAGGCCATCTTCTGTGGTGTAAATGAGAATGGAATTTTTAGGAGAGTCATCTGGACGATTCATTTTAAGCACCTCGTTCCGTGTATGTAATACAGTGGAAGGGGAGACCTTGCCACTGTGTTGGGACAAATATTACAAGAATATTATATCATGCTGCAAGAGTGGTATCAACAGCATCTTGTTGATTTTTGTTGTTGGTTGAGGATACTGCGTTGTCTATTTCCCAGACCGATGCGTATTTCTCAATCACATCGGCTAGAAAGGTTGCGAATGCGCTCCATTCATCGAGTGTGGGCGTAGAGCATTCCGAAGGGGTGGGATTGTTTTCTATACGATGAAAATTATTCAATAGGCTACTCCATTTTCTTGTAGCAGAACTTAGGACATCCTGCGGATTCCTTCAGAAATGTTTCTGATCTATCCGATTAAAATTTTTAAGCGTTCCAGCTTTTCCTGTGCATTCTCTTTCCGGAAGCTGACCCCAATGCAGGAGATTGGAACGCACATTTCCAGCAGGCGGTCATAGATGCGGGCATGAGCAGTATCTTGTGGGTGCCGTATCTCCGTCCAGCGTCAGGTTGGTAGTGACGATCAGCGGCTTCCGGCTGCGATATCGGCTGTCCACGATGCTGTAGATCTGTTCCAGTGCGTACTCGGTGCCACGCTCCATGCCGAAGTCGTCAATAATAAGCAGGGGATAGCGGCAGAGCTTGTCCACGACCTCATTTCGCCCGGAAAAACTGCGGTTCAGCTCGTTCAGGATTCGGGCAAAGTTTGTCATACGCACAGGCACCTCCTGCTCCATCAGAGCGTTTGCAATGCACCCGGCAAGGAGGAAACTTTTGCCGGTGCCCACACCGCCCCAGAGAAGCAATCCAAGGTTCTCTGCACGCATGGTCTGCCACTGCTCCACATAGCGATGTGCATGGTGCATCTGCGGGCTGCGGCCATTGTCGTTTTCAAAGGTCCAGTTGAGCATTGCTGGGTCAGAAAAAACCTCAGCTTTCAGCCGCCGCACAAGGTCGTTGTGCTTTTGCTGGTTGATAAGGGCTTCCTGCTTTGTCCTCTCGATGCGCTGGCAGCTGCATTCGATTGGGTGCTTGTTCTTGCCCATCAGGGCAATGCCCTTTGCAAAGAATGCTTCTTTTGGGGTATGACATTTTCCGCAATAAAGCAGGCCATCCTCGCCATAATAATCCTCAGTGTTTTCGGGAATAATGGAAATGGACTGTTCCAAAGTTTTTTCAATCGTCTCTATAGGCTTTCTCCTTCCTTGAATGTGTAGTCGGGGATACCCGGTGCTTGCTTCTGTTCTGACTTTTGCCGTTTCGCCCAGATGCGCAGGGTGGCGGCATGGTCGACGTACTTTCTGCCGGTGGACTGGATATAAGCGGACAACTGCTCAATCAGACTGTCCAGCCCTGCAAAGTCAGCCTTGAGCCGCTTATACTCCTTTTCCGTCAGAAAGACATTCCGGTATTCTCTCAACGATAGACAAGCATTGTTTGATTTTATCAGGTGGTTATCTTTCAGGTTGTTCTTATTACGTTGGTTAGTGGAACACTTTTGTTCCGTGGAAGGTATCATTTCTGTTCCATCGCATAGGGCAGAATCGTTCCATGCAAAGGAACATTTTTGTTCTGTCGGGACTTTTACAAAGATGCTGTTAGGCACAGTAATGCGACCTCTTCTGCGCTCGATCAGATCGGCATCCTCCAGTGAGCGCAATGCACGTTTAATGCTCATGGTACTGCATCGCAGGGCTTCGCTCAATGATGAAATGGGAAAAATTACATAGACGAAGCCGCGCTCATCCACCCAGTTGTTCTTTTGAGAAAGCGTTGCCCTGTCAAGCAGCAGAGTGTAGAGCAGCTTTGCCGTGTGGCTTAGGTCTGTATCCAGCAGAAAGCGGGCATAGGGCAGATATTGCGGTAAGGGCGTAGTGGTCGTTAGATAGTTAATGGGTCGCACCTCCGTCCAACCGGGCTTTTACCGTTTGAAGATAAGCAATCGCCCGCTCCATATATTTTTGCACTTGTTCTTTGTTTTCGGCATCCGTCAGGAGGTCAGGGTAGTCCGAGAAGCAACGCTCCCAGCGGCGAGCAAAATCTTCCTGTGCACCTTGAATTTCGCACCTTACAACAGCACCGCCATCCTTTTTGGGGCGATAAAAACGATTGTCAATGGATTTCTGAAGTCTTTTCCGCTCTGGAGCAGTGAGTTCACGCCGATGGCCTTGAATGCTTTTTCTGAAATTAAGAGGGACATCATCAGATGACCCGGTTTTATCTTCAGCAACAGGAGGTTCTGCTGACTCGTTGCTTTCGGAAATATTTTGGACTTCGGAAGTGGTTTCTACTTTTTGCAGTCTATTTTTAGGAGGTCGTTCACTTTTCGGCTTGCGCAGCTCATCAAGTGCTGCATAGATTTCCTCTTTCGACAGTTGCGCCAAAGCGATGATTTTCGCATCGGTTGCTTTGAGCTTTCCGGACAGAATTTCATTTTTTGCACCGGGAACGGCTTCTTCTGCGGCATCTACACCTCTGGCGTATTTGGCCGCACGCTTTACATAGCTCTCACTAACGCCCATTTCCGCGGCGACCCGTGCAGCTGTGGAAGTGTAAATCAAAGGTTCATTTTGAACTTCTGATTTTGCTTTCTGGCTTTTCCGGTCACCGCCAACACTGTTTTTTTCAGCTTCCTGCTGCCGCCCGATCAGAAATTTTTTCTGTTCTGGGGTCAGGTTTCGCCGCCCAAGCTGATTTTTACAGATCCAGGCGAGTGCTTCATAACGGCTGGAAAATTCTTTTTCGATGACTTCAAATGGAATAAATGGATATTTCCGAAGAATTTGATAGCGTGTATGTCCATCCACAATATAGCCGTTCCACGTGATGATCGGATTCAGTACACGTTCTTCTTTTAGGATGTTCATTTCCAGTTGGTGGGTTTCCTCAAACGACGGAGGGTTGATTTGATTCTGGAACTCCGGATCGATTTTAAGCTGGCTCAGTTTTGTCATAGGCAAACCATCCTTTCTGAAATGAAATAGAATATCATTGTTCTTACGCCGTTCTCTCTGCATGGTGTTCCTGCCCCTTTCCAGTGGCGTTTTCCGGCTCGCTCTTGCGAGATCATCGCCGGGTATCCCATGCAGACGGTCATTTGGTTCTCAAGGTTCGATGAAGGCTTGTAGAAAGCATATCACAATGAAGCAGAAATTTTTAGGAAGCATTCCTTCCGGCTTTCAGTGGATTTCAGGAGGCTCCCAAGGAGAAACCGGAAGGAATGCTTCCGCTTCTTGGAAAATGCTCTGGGTAAAGCATACCATAAAGTCACTCGATTTTTTAGGACCTATTAGTTCCGCTTTTTACTTTCAAAACCGGAAGTAATAGGTCCGGTTTGATGTAATATTGGATGAATCAACGCTGATTTTTCTGAAACGAATTTTTCTCAAAAAATTTGCTTATTCAGCGACCGTTAAGGTGCGGAACTAGCGTATTCTTGTGCTGAATACCTGCTTGCTGCAGATGAAAACGCAAAAACCTCCTGAGCAAAAAATAACCGCCAGCTTCAAGGTGAACTTGAAAGCTGACGGTCCTGATTAGAAAATAATTTTCAAATTTGGAAAGCACCTTGTCAAATTCGTAAATAAGTAAAAGAGAAAGCAGACAAAGCGGATTGCGAATGTCTGCTTTACAAAAGAATGACCATAATGTAAAGAAAAAACCCATATTTTTCATCAGAGTAAGGCGTTTTAGCCTGCGAGATGAAAAATATGGGTTTTTTTGAATGAAATTTATCTTTAAAAAAACATGTAAAAAATCTTATTCACAACATCCGGCAAGTCCGATTGCTCCCGGACCGCTATGGCAGCTGATAACACATCCGGTCATGACATATTCATAGTTTTCAAAGCCGAAGCGGATTGCATTTTCTTTCATCCGGTCAAGAGCAACCTGGGAAAGTCCTTTGGAATACATCAGATACAGACATTTTCTGGAAACATCATGTTTCGCAAGGTATTCTTCCATATAGGTATCCACAAATTTTTCAATAGAGCCACGGTATTTCTTGGAAGCAAGAAGTTGTCCGTCCACGATCTCGATCAGTGGTTTCAGACGGAGCAGTGTAGCACCCAGGTATGCAGCATTGGACACTCGTCCGCCAGCTTTCAGATAGTCCAGATTTCCCGGAATGAAGGAACAGAAGACTTTTTTGTTCCAGGATTCGATTTCATCAGCCAATGCTTTATAGTCGGTGACAGTATCTTTTTTCGCCTGAACGATCTCATATGTTTTTGCAAGATGTGCCGTACAGCCACCGGATACGTTTCTGGTATCGATCAGATAGATATCCTCAAATTCGCGGATGGCAATCTCTGCATTCTGATAAGTAGAAGATGCCAGCGAGGAATAAGCCAGATGCATAATAACGCAGTCCGGATGTTCTTCGCGGATCTGTGTGAAGAAATCGATGTATTCGCCGACATTTACCGCAGAAGTTGTCGGGATTTTTTTTGTTTCATTATAGTATTCGTAAATTTTACGCAGCACGGAAACGTAACATTCAGAACGGAACGGTATTTGAACGGAAAAGGGACGATAGCAACTCTTAAAAATTTTCAGGACTATGACCACAAAAAATCTACTCACGTCATTGCTCGTACTGCTGGCCGTCGCTGTCGTTTCGTGCCAGAAAGAGCCATCCACCTCCGGGCTTCACGAGGACTATCTGGTCTACACGGACTACGACCAACAGGCCGACTTCTCCGATGTGGAGACCTTCTATCTCCCCGACAGTATTCTGGTGATCGGCAACGCCGACAAGACCGAATACTGGAAAGACGCCGATGCGCAGGAGATCATCGGAACCGTCGGAAGATTATGAGAAAAT
>OGWT01000909.1_pt1 | contig 23697 bp, 24 predicted proteins | sample 1576101 | NCBI WGS metagenome assembly OGWT01 (sample SAMEA3541481, study PRJEB24748) | human gut metagenome | biome: human gut; feature: human-associated habitat; material: faeces | place: China | collected 2012 | reverse complement strand
CTATCTCTTATCTGGAGATACAGCTACTGTCCGGTGTTTCAGGGGGCTACATCAGTGCGATAGGCATCACAAGGAATCCAGTTGTTTCTGTCTTGTAAGAATACTTTTGGACCTGCATACTGAATTAGTATCTTTGTATCGGCCCGATCATTGCCATAAACTACTATTGTTTTGTTATCATCTTGTTCTTCGACTCTTTTGAACGGTAAGAGCAACAAGCTAGAAATCTCCAGTTGCTCAGTGTTGAAAGTTGCCTTCACACCGTTATCACATTGAATGGAAATGTTTTTTTGTAAATTGCCAGCAAGGCAACTGTTAGTCCAAATTAACGCAGAAATTATAGTGAGCATCAAAACTTTCATTACTTATCCTTCATTAAGTCAGGCTGATTAGTCTTAACTATTCGGTAAATGCTGGTTATGCCTATCCCCAACTGACGGGATATTTCCGGTTTGCTCAGCCCCTTTTCTAATAGTTCTATCACTTCCTTTGATTGATTACGTGCGGTCGCTTTCCGGCCTTTGTATTTGCCTTTTAGCTTTGCCAGAGCAATACCTTCGGCCTGACGTTCCAGCATCATTTCACGTTCGAACGTGGCGATAGCCCCAATCATGGTTAGCATGAGTTTTCCGGTTGGTGTGGCCGTATTAATGCCGATATTGAGGATGTTCAACGCCACGCCTTTTTCTTGCAGATATTCCGAGATCTCAAGCAGGTGGCGGGTGTTACGAGCCAGTCTGTCAAGTTTTGTTACAAACACTGTATCGCCTTCGCGGACAAACTCAAGCATTGCCTGTAACTCGGGGCGGTCATCCTTTGCTCCACTAACTTTTTCCCTGAATATCTTCTCGCAACCGGATAGAGCTTCGAGCTGTGTATCCAAACTTTGCCCGGTGGTGGACACGCGGGCGTAGCCGACTGTAGCCATGTGGACTCCTTACCCTGCCAATAGGCCATGCTACGATGCAAAGACCTGCCAAAACGCCAAAACAACCCTGTGGCATGGCCTTAACGGGCATTCCATCGTTGTGTCAGCGGCAGATCTTTAGGGCATGGGCTATTGGTATGGGTCTAGCGGTAGTAGGGGATTAGAGGAAATCTTCTTCTGAGGCGTAGCGTGCTGTCATTCCCCGGAAGAAGATGGTTACAAAGGTCGTCAGGGCCATTATCAGGGCTTCAACAAGTAAGGATTTCCAGTTCATAGCCAGCCCCTTTCGCCAAGCTGGAAAGCCAGATAGCTCGCGGTATCCTGCGGTGATGCCAGTGTGTCGGTACGGTAGAGCCGTTGAGTGAGGATTTCGCGGGCCTGATTAATGATTTCATCATGCATGATTCAGCCTCCTGTGGTGATTTGCATATTTCTTGTACCTGCGGAGCGAAGAATCTTGGAAAGGCGGCTTGGACGAGCGGCTTTGGATGCCTGCCAGACGATCTGTACGGGCCTGTGAGCTGCGTTCAGGAGTGATTCATGCCTTGAGTGCATAAAGGTCGGGAGAGGCCTACAGGGCGTCTGGTGACTTCTGACGTGAAAAGAACTTTTGGGGGAGTGGAGGCAGCAAAATCATTAAGCTGTCGCTCAGTTCGATGTATGGATATGACGGAAACTTTGCACTTTTGGTAAATGCGAGTTTGTATTGATAGCTTAAGGATAATTATCTCTAGGATGCTATGAGTAAGATGAATTTGAGTAATAAAAATTGATAGAACCCTATAAATCTATATAAGTGTCTTGGGGTTAGGTTTCAGAAGTTACAACGTTTGGACAGGTAGAAAAGCCTAATCCTTTAGGCTTTCGTTGTAACTTTTTATGCAACTTTTCGGTTTAAATGCTGTATGAACTCAAGTTTGCACGTTGGAAGTATATGTCCCTGCGTTTATCAAAGGGGATTGTCAGCCTGTCCAGCAGTTTACCCATCTCACGTAGAGGCTGCCGTGGGCTTTGTAGCAGGAAACTGCATTCGTTATGGGCTGCATCATAGGCTTTTCGGGCTGACTCGCTGCTTATCCTTAGCGTTGATTTAGAAAGGCTGATACAGGCCATTCGCAGGCAGTGGGCATAGCAATCCTCAATACTGACGAAGCGCTTTAGCTGGCGGACAGCCTCCAGCCATACTTCCATCTCTTCGTGTCTGACCCTGATTAGCTTTACGTCGGGTAGATTTTTCCGCAGCCACCGATCCCGCCGTTTATCATTGAGCTGATAACGCGTCGTCCGGTGGGCTTCCTCGTCAAATTCAATAATGAACTGGCGTTTAGCGGTTTTTCCTTTTGCCATATCGGTGTACCACTGCTCGGTGAGGAAGAAATCCACCCGATAACGGTCAATTTGCTTTTGCTGTATAAGCTCATAGTGGACGAAATGCGGCTGTTCCTTTAGTTCGACTATCAAATCGCGTAATTTGACAGCAAATTGCCCCTCAAGACGGCTTTCACCGGGCCTCACTGGCAGTGTCAGACCTGATTTTTGCTCAATCGCATCAATGAGAGGCACGTTCTGGCTGGGATGAACGCTGTAAGTCAGCATTGCAAGGGCATCTCCAGCGGAAAGCCAGCCGTTTTTGTCGGGAATTTCACCGTCAATAAGGCCGGATGTGCAGCACGACAGGACATCCTCGGGAGCCTTGAGCAATCTGGCATGTGTCCGCTGTACCCATTGAGTAAATCTGGCTGCCTGAGGCGTCACTTTCCGCAAGAAAGCAACGGAAATTTGGGGGCCCCCGCCAACTATCCGCCAATCATTATCTGGAATTTTTAGCATATCGATCATCTCCGTAGTTAATCTGCTGATTCATGGCTTGTACCGTTAGCGGCTCCAGTCCTTGATTCGGTGAAGATTTAACTTTGGGATACTCTCGATAGCTGCCAGCTTCGTTTCTACTGGCTTGTCACCATAATTACCGCTTTCATTTTGCTGGGGGCTGATGTGGCCTGTGATGCTATCGCGAATGTCCATCGCAATTCCGGCTCTTCGGCAGTTCGTGATGAAGGTATGGCGGAAACTGTGCGTTGGTGATATTTCGTCACGCTCAATGCCGTTGTTTCTGATGTAACGGCTAAATCGTTTAGCGAAATTGGTTGAGTACTTTTGCTCAGCAAGGGCTTTGTCGGAAAACAGAAAGCCATTCCTGCGGCTGACGAACTCAGAGAAGCCCAGCTCTAGAACATGCAACGGTACTGGGACATAGCGTGTCTTGCCTGTCTTGATGGACTGCGTTTCGTTTTCCTGTAATTTCATACATAAAACGCCATCGCGATGCTGAATATCACGCTTGTGTAGCTGGGCCACTTCTTCAACGCGACAACCAGTGTAGTAAAGGATGATGGGAACCCAGTAATCCATATCTTCGTAAGGTGCTGCCTGTCCGGAGAATACAGGACCGGAAAATATCCGGGTCAGTTCCTGCGAAGTAAAAGGTTTATCGCTATTGTCGCGGGCTGTGCGGGCAGGTTTACGTACATCCCGCACGACATTGTGTTTAAGCCAGTTAACGTATATAGCGTGTTCGAAGAATGACGACAGGTGATTGAGCATGTTTCTGACCCGGTCTGGTGTCAGATGCCCTTTGTTCTGTAGGGCCAGCTTCTGGCTCAATGTTAACGCTCGTTCTTTCTTGGTCAGATTTTTCGGGTACTTCGCCAAAGTATCCCGAAATTTAACAATATGATCGGCGGTAATGTCGTCAAGTTTAGGATTGCCGTTTATCTCAACAAAGCGGTCCGCTGCTGCTGCGTAATCTTTGACGTGCGCCAGAGCTTTTTTATCTATGGTTTCAGCATCGGAAGGGCATTTGAACTCTTTGTATGCCTCAAATAATTGGGTGAAGGTTTTTTGGGGCGCTTTTGCTTCTGGTAGCGAACTTAGCCCTTTGGCCTCTGCGAGTCGTTTGGGGTAAAGGCTGAAAATGAACACATTCGTTAAATCATTGCTGCGTTCAGCCAGTCGCCGGGCAAGGCGGTTACGCCAGAATGGCGGCAATTCGATGCTGCTCCATTCCTGTGCTTCCTGAAGTTCAAGAGCCATCAACTTGCTTAGGGCTTCATCATTCACGTGCCCGGCTTGTTCGCTGGATTCCTGTCTATCAAGTTCTTCCAGTATGTCGCAAATCCGCTCGATGCCGGGGCTTCGGATCAGTCCATACTCGTAATCGTCAATCAGATATCGCTCTTTGATGAGGTCCTCCTGCGGCATGACATGGGATGTCCACAGGTTGGCGATTGACTCGATATCTTTATCGGTGAATGACAGTTCAGCTTTTAGCTGCCTTTCGGCTTTAGCAATGGCATTTTCGAATCTTAACCATACAGCCGGAGCTTTTGACAGCGCTTCGTTATAGTCGGCTGTGCCAAGAGATTCTTTCAGCTCTACTTTGTCGCCCATGAGATGACGGAGCCTCGCGGGGATGACCCTGCGAACACCATAGAATTGGGACTTGTCTTTACGTTTATAGAGGCCTTTCATAATGACCATTTTGTACCACCTTTTTGTACCACCGGGAAGCGGGGCCGGAGGAGAGATAAAGACGGTAACTACTGATAAACCAACAAGTTGTTGACTCAGAAAGCAAAAACCCCCGCCTAAGCGAGGGTTATAAATGAGTGGTGCCCGGACTCGGAATCGAACCAAGGACACGGGGATTTTCAATCCCTTAAAAAAAGACCAAACGATCTATTAGAACTGACAGCCTTTTATTGGTTTACCTTAAGAAAAATGTTGCAGTTGGGGGCTATAAGCCTTAAATGAGGTTCAAATGAGACGTTTCGAAGCTACCAGATATCTACCATTGAGTACGGATGGCTTATTACAGTGTAGCTTCGGAGGTCTGATACCTATGTTGCATTAGATGAAAGAGCCTCATCCTGAGCAAGCAAGGTAATTACATCCCCAGCAATATCTGACCTGATTCCCGGTGATTTATGAGCCACATAGGTAGCAACAGCCAGAGGCCTCAAGTTTAAGTTAGCTGAGATGCGTTTGATTTCTTCGATAACGTTGAATGCGTCACATTCCAGTGCAAGGCTCGTACGCGCAGTATCGAGAGCAATTCGTTGAACAGCAGTGAGGGGGATGTGTTTCTTCAGTTCTGCTGTGATAATCCGCTGAGCTTCAACGCCAATAGATGCGCCTCCTTCAACTATTCCCGTTAGTCCTACAAGTTTTCCGCCATCGCTGCGACTATTATCATCTTTGACCTTTGGAGGGGGGACTAAGGCAGTTATATCAACATCCTGCTGAAGCAAATCCAGAAGTTCGGGGAGTATCTCCGGCTTGATAACATTTTTTAAGGCTGCGGCTCTGTTCGCAAGGTTGACAGGAGAAACCCCTAGCCGTGCTGACATAGCAATGAGACAATTTGCTACGATAATAATATCGCTGATACCTGCCAGATGTGCACATTCATCCCGGAAAGCTTTATCGTCACGTAGTACTTTTGGGAGCTGGATGTGTTTTAATATTTTCTGTTTCTGCGGTGATTTGGAATAACCACGTAAAGCCATTTCGGCACTTTTTGTAACTTCTCTGATACTATCGGCCAGTTCGTCGCCGCCTTCCAGACTCGTAGTAAGCTGTAGCATGTAATTGAGTCTGGCAGGCATGTCATGCGTGACTTTCCCTGATGCAATTTTCTGGCTAATTTCATTCAAATTGCTGATTACCCCAACTGCGATTTTTGATGGCGGCTTTGCTGTATTAGTAACCTTGTGCCTTGAATGTACTTCTTGAGACATCAATATAAGCGCTTTACGCCAGTCGGGTTGGATACCGGCTTTTAGCGTCTCAAGATTGCTGATGATGTTACGAAGATTGTCGCATCTTGCCAGTGGTATTGGTTCACCGTTAGATTTTCCAGTAGTTAACCAACGAACAATAAAAACGAAATCAGCTGTAGCAGAGGCTCGCAGCCCATCAATCACCCGCTCCCTTGCTTCAGGCGTATGGGGATTATTTTTGCGTACTGGCAGTCGATCACTTTTATTATAAGTTGGTTTTTTCATATCACTATCTCAAATTAGCCCATGCTAGATGTTTCCGCCTACACCTTTGAATTTATCTATAAAGGCACCAATTTTTTGGAATACTGTCTGCTTTTTCGTTTTGTACTGAGGATTCAGCGGACTGAGCTTTGGTAGCGTCTCATTTAGCTCAGTGCCATTTTCGGTAGCATACTCCCGTTTGAGTGATGTGCGGATATAGCGTCTTGCAGCCTCTTCATTGAGGTTTTCTTCCTTAATCAACGCCTCTGCTTCCCGCTGCTGTTCACGCTGAGCATAAGTAAAGAATGCATCAATGATACTGGCTTTGTCGGGCATGTCATCAAGGTTAGTTTGCTGAATAAAGTCAACAATCAGACCTTCTTTGGCACGGTTGCCCAGACTTGAGCGGATTAAGCGTCTGACCTCTTCAGTCAGGGCTTCTTTACCTTTTTTCTGACGATTGTGGTCGAAAATCAGACCAAGGATGTAATCCAGGTTAATTTCCTGCGACTTCAGCAGGTCAATTTCAAACACCACGTCATCCCAGTCTGTGGTTGATTTATCCCTGTCGTTTGATGCTTTTTCGCGTCGCTGCCAGTCCCGGATATCATTGTAAGCTGAGCGATAGTCCTGAACTTTACGTTCGGCAGGGAGGCGAATGGTTTGTAATTCAGCAAATTTTTCATCATCCACATAGTGCTCTGCTTTAAAGGTTTCTACCGCTTCCGGGTCACTAATATCAACCTTCTGCAGGGCTTTCAGCGTGGCAAATTCATCATAGTTTTGAAGGATATTTTCTGCCCGCAGATATTCACCAAACAGTTTGACGAAGGCTTTTTTCTCTTTTTCACTGTCGATACTGGCAGGGTCAGGGAAGCGCTGCTCCAGCTCAGAAACAACAGCCATAAAACCTCGTTTAGCCTCACCGGTTGCCGCATCGGTAAAGCCCTGCATGTACTCTTCGTAGCTTTTTTCCAGCACCACATTCTTGGTGTTTTTGTCGCCAAATAGTGTGATGGCATCAATGGTCGGACGCTCCAGGTCCCTGAAAGTCACGATATTGCCGAAAGTTTTGGTTGCGTCATAGATACGGTTGGTCCGGGAAAATGCCTGCATCAGGCCGTGATAACGCAGGTTTTTGTCAACAAACAGAGTGTTCAGTGTCGGAGCATCAAAGCCGGTTAAGAACATTCCCACCACGATGAGAAGGTCAATATCCTGATTTTTCACTCGTTGAGCTAAATCGCGGTAGTAGTTCTGGAAACCGTTACTGTCAGTGCTGAAATTGGTTTTAAAGCAGGCGTTATAGTCATCAATGGCTGCATCCAGAAATTCCTTCGCACTACTGTTCATCGCGCTGGTATCAAAGCTTTCATCAGTAATATCGCCGATGGCGTTTTGTTCTTCATTGGCAGCAAAGGAGAAGATGGTTGCCACCCGCAGAGGCCTGTAGCTGGATGATTTTTCTTTAGCCTCTTCCTGAAGAAGCTTGAACGTCGTGTAATAAGCTTTTGCCGCTTCAACGCTGCTCACTGCTAACATGGCGTTAAAGCCTTTAGCTCCCGGGAAGGTTCGGTGCGTTTTCTGACGGAAGTTATTGAGAATGTATTGCGTTATTTCCTGAATACGCAGGGGGTGCAAAAATGCCTGTTGGTTTTCAGCCGCGCTGAGTTTTTTATCGTCAGTTTCCGTTTCAAGAGTTTTAAACTGTGGGCGGACATCGTTATAGTCCACCTTAAACTTCAGAACTTTTTCATCACGAATCGCATCAGTAATTACGTAAGAATGTAATTCACGCCCGAAGACGCTGGCGGTGGTTTCTGCTCCCAGTGCGTTTTCCGGGAAAATAGGCGTGCCGGTAAAACCAAACTGATAAAAGCGTCTGAATTTCTTTTTGAGGTTTTTCTGGGCCTCACCAAACTGGCTGCGGTGACACTCATCAAAGATAAACACTACCTGCTGCTGATAGACGGGCAGGTCAGCTTCGGCTTTCATCAGGTTATTGAGTTTCTGAATGGTTGTGACGATGATTTTGTTATCGTCCTTATCCAGGTTTCTTCTGAGGCCTGCTGTATTATCTGAACCGTTGACGCTGTCCGGAGAAAAGCGCTGATACTCCTTCATTGTCTGGTAATCAAGGTCTTTTCTGTCGACCACGAAGAAGACTTTGTCTATAAAGTCCAGTTCGGTTGCCAGTCGTGCAGCCTTAAAACTGGTCAGGGTTTTGCCTGACCCGGTGGTATGCCAGATAAATCCGCCGCTTTCGGGTTTTGACCAGTTCTTCGCTTTAAATGAGCTGTTGATTTTCCAGAGGATTCGCTCAGTGGCAGCAATCTGATAGGGGCGCATGACGAGCAGCGTCTGGCTGCTGTCAAACACGCTGTAATTAAACAGAACATTCAGCAGAGTATGCTTCTGGAAGAAAGTGGCGGTAAAGTCCTTCAGGTCCTTAATCAGAGTGTTATCCGACTTTGCCCAGTTCATGGTGAAATCAAAGCTGTTTTTATCCCGCTTAGTGGTACTGGCAAAGTACCGGGTATCAGTCCCGTTGGAAATCACGAAGAGTTGCAGGTATTTAAACAGGGAGTTATCGCTGTTAAAGCTTTCCTTGCTGTAACGGTGTATCTGGTTAAAGGCTTCACGAATCGCCACACCGCGTTTTTTGAGTTCGATTTGCACCAGTGGAAGGCCGTTGACCAGAATGGTGACGTCATAACGGTTAGCGTGTGAGCCAGTCTGTTCAAACTGCTGAATGACTTGCACCTTATTGCGCAGCAGGTTCTTTTTATCTATCAAATAGATGTTTTCCAGACGACCATTATCAAACGTAAAATCACAGATATAGTCGATATGGATTTTACGGGTTTTGTCCAGGCTGCTGTCACTGGGGCTGTCCAGATATTGCTCTGCGAAGCGCCGCCATTCACTTTCGTTAAACACCACACCATTAAGACGCTGAAGTTGGTCCCGCACATTCGCCAGCATCGCAGTCGGTGACTTAACGGAGATAAACTCATAACCCTGATTAAGAAGGTCCTGAATCAGCTCCCGCTCAAGGTCTGATTCGCTCTGGTAGCTGTCACCGGTCTCCAGAGCTTTGGTGAATTTATCAAGGACGATAAAGTTATTGGATTCAGCAATAGTATGTGTCTGTTGTGTCATGGTGCATCCTGTGCGTCATCTGGTAAAGCCCGGAAGGGTATCAGAAGCATCTTCCGGTATTCCTAAAGCCTGATACCGGGCGGGTGAAAGCATACCCTACCGGTATCAATGGCCTGTCAGTTGCTGGCGGCTTCTAGTTTCGGGAAGCTGAACAATAACTCACGATAGTACTCGTACTGTTTCTGGCGTAGTTCGAGTTCGCGAGGGAGGCCTTCTTCAATCGAATGGGTCAATCTGTCGAACTTATCCAGCAGGGCTACGATGCGGTTCTGTACTTCTAATGGTGGTATCGGTATTTGAAACTTCGAAAACTCTTCTTTCGTAATCGTTTTTAATGTGCTTCCCCTTGCAAATTCCTTTTCTAGGTCAAATTTTGCTTTTAACTGATGAGCAAAATATTTTTTATTTACTGCTGCTTTGTATTTCGTGAATATTGCCAGCGTTCTATCCACATAACAGTCATATTGCGTTAACGCTACGCGACCGATAGTTCCCTGCAGTGACACGATAACGGTCCCCGCTTCAACAAATACACTTTTGGATTGAGCTAACTTCGAAATTTGTTGTTTGGTGCTTCTGTGCAATCTGAATCCAAAATCGGCAACATCCGCAACCTGAACAAAAGGCATGCAACCTTCACCGTTATACCATTCACTATTACCATACGGCTGGGGAAATGAGCCCCGCCTAAAGGAAGCTACCTCGTCGAGAGTTTTCCACTCAACCTCACACTCTTCAAAACTCAGCAATTTATCACGATAGTAGTTGTACTGTTTTTTTCGCAGGGTAAGCTCTGCGGTAAGCTCTGCGGTAAGCTCTGCGGTAAGCTCGGTAAATTTATCCAGAATCCGGACGATTTCAGCCTGGATGGCGAGGGACTTTTCCGGGTTGGCTGGGCAAGGGACAGGTACTTTTTTCTGAGCATAATTGCTAATCCATTGACGCTTGTGGTCACCATCTACAAGCTCGCTTGGCAATGTGTTTAGCCAATAGTAAACATACTTTAGTGAAAATCTAATATCATCACTTGAAGTAATCATTTTCATAGCCGATGACTTTGCTTTGAAGTCAAAATCAACCCATTTACTGGCTGTTGTGAAATCATCAAAAATGATTACAGGGGTTTTCGATGCCTCATAGATACCATGTGTTTCATCGGTATATCCAAGAATGAATGTCTTCCCTGCGGTAAGAACAGGTATGCTAAACGTATCGTGATAATCCTTAGCCTTTACCAAATACTTTGTTGGTTGTTCATATTTAGTGACATTACCCAGCGGCAACCATTCAACTTCAACCCCATCCAGCAGTTTTTCCAGATAGCTCAACTTACTCATTCCTGAACCTCGTCACCTTCAATCTCAGCCACTATTGAATCAATGTCTTTGCGCAACTGATCGATTTTGCTGACGGTGATTTTTAGCTCGGCATTCAGCTCTGCAATATCGACAATTTCGCGGGTATCCATGGCTTCGACGTAGCTGCTTACTGACAGGTTATAGTCATTTGCGGCTACTGTTTCATAAGGGATTGTTTTCGCTAGGTGGTCAATATCTGCTTTGCTGGTAAAGACCTGCATAATCTTTTCGATATGACCATCAGTCAGGATATTGTTATTGGTTTCTTTCTTAAACAACCCGCTGGCGTCAATAAACTGAACGCGAGTATCTGTTTTGTGTTTTGACATCACCAGAATGTTAACGGCAATGGTGGTGCCGAAGAACAGATTCGGTGCCAGAGAAATCACCGTTTCAACATAGTTATTGTCGACCAGGTACTGGCGGATTTTCTGCTCTGCACCGCCACGGTAGAAAATACCGGGGAAGCAAACTATTGCTGCACGCCCTTTAGCTGACAGGTAGTTTAGTGCATGTAGCACAAACGCAAAGTCAGCTTTTGATTTCGGGGCCAGTACGCCAGCCGGAGCAAAGCGCTCATCGTTAATCAGGGTCGGGTCGTCACTGCCAATCCACTTAACCGAGTACGGCGGGTTAGAGACAATCGCATCAAACGGTTTTTCATCGCCAAAGTGAGGCTCAGTCAGAGTATTTCCCAGTCTGATATCAAATTTGTCGTAGTTGATGTTGTGCAGGAACATGTTCATACGCGCCAGGTTAAAGGTTGTATGATTTATCTCCTGACCATAAAAACCTTCTTCAATGATATGGTTATCAAAGTGCTTCTTCGCCTGAAGCAGTAGTGAGCCAGAGCCTGCAGCAGGGTCATAGATTTTGTTGACATGAGTCTGACCGTGCATCGCAAGCTGAGCAATCAGCTTAGATACGTGCTGAGGTGTGAAGAACTCCCCTCCAGACTTACCGGCATTCGCCGCATAGTTTGAAATCAGGAACTCGTAGGCATCACCGAAAAGGTCAATCTGGTGCTCATTAAAATCCCCGAGCTTTAGCCCCTCAACGCCTTTCAGAACGGCAGCAAGACGGCTGTTTTTGTCTTTGACGGTGTTACCCAGTCGATTGCTGGTCGTATCGAAATCGGCAAAGAGGCCTTTGATGTCGGCCTCGGACGGATAGCCGTAGGCAGAGCTTTCAATAGCGACGAAGATACTGTTTAAATCAGCATTCAGCCTGTCGTTGGTGTTCGCTTTAGCGGCAACGTTGCAGAACAGTTGGCTCGGGTAAATGAAATAGCCTTTAGTCCTGATGGCATCGTCTTTGATGTCATCGGTAATGATGCTGTCATCAAGTGCTGCATAATGTATGCTCTCATCCCCTGCTTCCATGTAGCTGGAAAAATTCTCACTGATGAAGCGGTAGAAAAGGGCACCGAGTACATACTGTTTAAAATCCCATCCATCTACTGAGCCCCTGACATCATTGGCAATGGCCCAGATTTGACGGTGTAGTTCTGCACGTTGTTGAAGACTGGTCATTTTTATCCTGTTATCGATTCTTGGTTTCGGCTATTGCTGCGATTTTATCGCAATTTTACTTCTTTGACAGGTTTGAGTGATGCCTGATAGCCTCCCCAATGAAGGTTAAAATGGTTAATGAAATGTACAGAGAATCAATCGGATATGCTGTTTCGATTTCTGGAGCATCATTAGCGGTGTTTAGGGGCAGTTCATTACATTTCTGACCTTGTATAGATATGCCGTGATGAAATAAACGTTCACAGCCATCATCTGATCGGTGTGCAACAAAGGCGTCATTCATTAAATACGCAGAGAGCCTGACTTATTGCGTCAACGGGTGAGTTACAATGTTGAATCTGGTAACGCCAAAACTGTGTAATTATCTACGCTAAATCATTTCTGGTTAGCGTGACCGACGCCGGCGGTCTTAAGATGTACAATTCTTACTGTCTCTGAATGAATTTTATTTATTCAAACAGACTTGGGTGATATTATTATCAAGTGAAAATGCCTGTTACCTACCTTGATGATATATACAGTGTTTTTACAGATGAATTTATATGTTTGTAATCAATGCGTGAGTTTGATGTTTTTAAGGTTAGTTAAATGAAACAGCTATTGGATTTTATAATTGGAAGTTGTGTGGATAACAGAACCAAATTTCAGTTGCTTGCAGTTTGTTATCCAAAATGTAAGGATGATGAAGTGATGTTGATTTTGCGCTGGAGGGTAGCTGATTTGTATGCGCATGAACTGGAAGTCCAGAATTATCTTTTTAGAGAGCTGGAAGGTATCATAGAGAAAATCACGGGCCTGCCTGAAACCTATTTTGTATCAAGCTATAAATCACTATTGACCGATGATTTTAGAGAACTCACAGCAGCGGGGGTTGATGTTTGTAAGTTTATTATGGAAAACAAAGGTTAGTTGGATAAGAACCAACACATTTTCAGGTTCTGTTCTGGCTGAGGAACCTGAATATTCAATCAATGTGTTAGTTCTATTTTTGATGGTTAGATTTAAATGTGATTCTTTTGCGGTGTTATACTGCTGTTATGCATCTAAAAAGCTGACGGCTTTGTTTATGTTTTATGTTCGGATAGATTCTCATCGCAGCTGCACAGAGAGGTGAAACCTGCCTTGCTATATTTTTACCAAAGTTAACAAGAAGACCATGCTTGATCTTTTCACTATTCGTTCTGACTTTGATGACAAAGCTGAACTGATATACGATTACCTCAATGAGGTCATTGCCAAATGTTATGATGGCAGCGTTGTTTATTTCATGTTCATAATTCCTCAGGTCAGTGTTAAGTCTTGCTGTTGCATCTACAAGTGCGTATTCTTTATCGATAATCATAACTTTCTCACTTATCATGTTAATGTGATTTAATCATCACTAATAATATGTTGTGATTTTAATTGCGATTATTCGGTTGTTTTGCCCCGTAATGCATTATCTGATGAATAATGTTCATGTGGGGTAAGGCTTCCATAAAGTCAGACTGTTCAATCAGCGAAATGAGTGTGTTATCGATCTCAAACGTTGTATCCGGTAATACCTCAACCAGCCTGATTCGGGACAGGGAAATAACGAACACGCCCGATGACGTACATCCGGCAAGAAACCACTCCGCATGGCTGCAAAGCAGACGGTAGGGATGAACGGTATGGCTGACGTTTTCGTCGGTTCTGATACGCACCTGGGTCTGGTTAAGTATGGCGAGCGTCAGTCTGCTGAAATCACCGAAAAGGGTGGGTTTCTGGCGCGGCTCCGGTAGCATAATCCTGTATGGCGAGGGACGTTCCCCGTCAAGCATCAGACTCAGTAGTTTGGCATCCATCGCGGGTAACAGACGGTCAAGATGCAGCAACCTCGCCAGTATCTTCATATCCCGTTCCGTGCGGCGACGAAAGTAATGTGAGGCAAGCTGATACACGCCGTTGCTCTGTTCAATATCAAGGTAGGTCAGACGGACGTTGAAATCCCGTCGCAGCGTTCGCGTCGTCACTCCAAATTCTTCTGCCAGCGTCCCGATATGCAGCTTTTCACCCTGAAACAAACGGCTCAGGATGATGGAAAGGCGGGTTGCCAGTCTGTCATGTTCGTTTTCTTGTGTTATCAGCGTCATACATCATTTCCGAATTTAGCCGGGAAATGATGCCAGCAGTAGCGGACAGGATTTGTCCGCCCTCTGAAGTTTTTTAAAGTCTGAATACCTTAAATGTAAGTGCTAAACGTCAGTATTCTCAGGTGAATAAAGATGCTTCTGGCGCATGTAGGCAATAAAAATGCAGGATGGTAGCGTCACCCGGTATGCGGGACCGGCTAAATCAATCAGCAGCCAGAGAGAACTGAGCACCCAGCCCACGGGACCGGCAAAAGCGCCCATGGTACGCGTCAGCATGGCATTTCCTGCAACGGTCAGCCCTCTGCCTAACAGGGCTTTCGCCACACCATTTGTGACAACAAGTGCCATCTGATAGGCCGCAAACCCGGATGTTTTTATCCCCGCCTGGATTGCCATGGTCAGCAACTCCGGCGTGGGGTTGCTGTAGCCTGTCTGCAATTCTTCCGCCACGGTCTTTAGCTGATCGGGCGTCATCTTCTCAAGGCTTTTCTCCAGGATCTTCATCAGCAGATTCATTTCAATGGTTTCAACACTGGATTTGCTGTTGTAGTTCACCTTCATTTTATCGCAGGCATCGGTAAGAATTTCCCGGTACAGCACCCCTTTACCCCAGCGGAGCAGCGTGGCAAAGCTGTTTGCCCCAAACGTCTGAACCTCGGCGGCAATGGCATCCCAGTAGCGCGGGTGGTTGGGTTTGTGTTTTTTATACTGAGGATCGTAGGTCAGCGTTTCCGTGATGCGTGCCAGTCCGTCTTTCGGATCGCAGATAAGCACAGAAACCAGTAAATCCAGATCGTCACGATGACAGTGGCGCAGAAACTCAAGGTCAGGGTCGTGTCGGTAGGTAGCCATATTTCACCTCATTGCAGATATTGGACCTGACAGTTTAAGGAAGCCCCCGGACAGGGTTTGTCCGCCTGAAAAACAAAAAAGTAAAAAAAAACCTGCCCGAAAGCAGGTTTCTGTTCACCGGATGGAGGTATAACGCGTCGGGATTACTTTCCGCGCCATTCCTTTTCCACTTTATCCGCAAAAGAATCGCACTGCCGGGCATATTCCGGGTTATACAGAAGCTCCGACTGCGAAAGTTGCATGGCGGTCATGCTGCCGTTACGGGCATTTGATTCGAGCCAGGTTCTGCCATAGGTTTGGTTCATCACCTGAAGTACCCTGTTGAATACCGGTCCGTTGATGCGGGCATTGAGATTGACGCCTTTTAACTGAAGGCCGCTGTCGCTGGTCTGGGTCAGGCGGGTGGAGTACATCGCGCAGAAGGTCGAATTGGCAATCATCTGAGCGTCAGCCTGCTCGTCGGCGAACGCGCTGTGGCTGAAGGCTGAAAGCAAAATTGTGGCGGTTAACAGTTTAAAAATTTTCATCATGTTCCCTTATGGATTGAAAAGCGGAGACAGCCTGCCATACGGGGTGGTCAGGAGATGTCCGGCAGAGAAAAAAGTCAGGGTTTCAGCGAGGGAGCCAGTCGCCAGCGGTGAGGGCCAGCGGATTCCAGCACAAAGGCCAGTTGAGCGAGGTCCCGTCTTGCTGTGCGGGGAGAGACGTCAAACTGCCGGATGATGTAGCGAACAGATATTGTCTGACCGTAAAACAGCACCATGGTCAGCCGGATAAGCCGTTCTCCCTGTCCGGTGACACGTTGCCTGCAACGGCTGGCTTTCATCGTTGCCATACGCGCCATCGGTCCCCTTTCTGAAAAGAATCGAGATGTCTGGCAAGCCAGATATCAGGGCACGAATCGCCGGTAACGCAGCGGGCAGTAAACCGGTGGCAGTTAAAGTCGAGCAGGCTATAAGGATAGCGCTGACCCACTGCCGCCTTTGCCCGTTCAGCGGCCCGCGCACAACCCCGTGGTGTCAAATCCATACAGTCGGTATACACAGAGATAGCGGAGTTCCAGCCATCGAGCCGGTCAAGAAACTCACGAGCATTACTTCGGATAACAATGCCGTCGCCGTCAAGATGAACAATGTCGCCATTACCCACATAGATACCGCTGTGTGCGGCAAGGCCAAAAAGCAGTTCGCACTGCACGATACCACCGTAAGCCGGTTCATCGACGCAGGACAGAATGCAGTTATCGATAAATGAATCCACGAAGTTCAGCAGCAGAAGCCGGTACATAACATTCAGTTCCTTACTACGGGGGAGAGGGGGGATGCGTGGGAAACCGGGTGAATACTCAGCTTTCCCACAACGTACGGACCGTGAAAACCCCCATATCGTGGTAAGCCATAAAGTTACTTTCCCATAGCGACCAGAACTCACGGGCGTCGACATGAGAGATATCGCCACAACGGGAAAGCCACGTGTATTGTTGCGTCCAGCTCACATCGACATCTTTTTCAAGCTCAGGCCATGGATGCCCTGCATAGTGAAAATCGGTGACGTAATCGAGCTGCCAGTCTTCTCCGGCAGGGATGAGGCGTATTTCGACCGGATGCCAGCCGCCCTTTTCCGGTGAGTATTCAGGGTCACGGAAGTTAATGGTTAATCCGGTGATGGGGTGACGATGAGGCGGTTTTTGCGCAACGATACCCAGAAGCAGTTGGGTGAACGACCGGGAGAGCGGCAGCACATAGCCGCCCTGCAATATAGCGGGTGATGACATAGTGAATTTCCTTTTTAAGGGGTATGGAACACAGAAAAAGCGGGGGATTAGTCCTGGCTGATTGCGGCAAGCTGCGTCAGACGGTGCTGCCAGTCGGCATAGCAGCGGTGCATAAAGAGTCTGCTGCTGTCCGCTTCGATAAGGCAGATATCCGGACTTCTGAGCACGGCAGCAAGAAAACCTGCGTTATTGGTGCTGCCTTGACCAAACAGTGGGCGAAATACACGGGACGGAAAGCTGTCCTGCTGCTGTTCCAGAATGGCGTGAATCGCATCAAGCGCTATCCATTCACGGGAGAACAGCCCCCCTTCGCCATTGGCGGTTAAGCGCAGGGCAAGGCTTCCGGTTTCACCCTCTTTACCCAGCTCATACGTCAGCAGACCCTTGCTATGGGGGCTGATTTTCTCTGCTTCCCCGCTGTAGAACACGGTATAGCTTTCGATGACGGCGGCTTCGGTAGCGATTTTTTTCTTACTCATGGTTCAGCGCCTCAATCAGGTTCTGGAGTTGAGTGATAACTGTCGTGTCCGGGAATACCAGATAGATACCCTGTCCGTTATCACAGACGATACCGAGAAGCAGATACCAGCCATCATCAAGTGCGGTGACGTATTCCGGGTTAGCCAGTGCAACTGCCAGCAGCGGGTCTTCGGGCAGCGTGTCATCATGGTTGAGATGCCAGAGCAGGGTTTCCGTTTCGTTCCAGAAGGCGGTAAACAGGTCGATATCATCGACGGGGCCAAGGATTTCATTGCTGAGGGCTTCCAGCGCGGAGGCGGGCAGGTTGAGAAGGGGAAGACTGGTGGGTGTCGTGAGCTTGAACATGATTATCTCCATAATGAATTGATTTACATGGAAATAATATGTGCATAAAAAGAGGTTTTTTACGTTCATAGTCGTTGGGGTTGGTGAGCTTTGTGAATGTACAAAATCAAAGCACCCGCAGGTGTAAAATGTGATGATTGTCACAATAATAAAAATTAATGGAGTGTGGTTTTGATTGTTGAAAGGTTGATTTACCCTTAAGTTGGGCTGCATATTGTCAAAATCATCACTTTAATCTATTGATTTAAATAGCATTAATTTTAAATGCCTTATTGGGTTGTTTTTTAGTCGAAAATCGGTGGGGTCTATTACCATTTTCTTATTTCAGGGCCTCAAAAGTTGACTTACTTTGGGCGATGCATCCGGAACACAATTTTTTTATAGGGTTTAACGCTATTTTCCCTTTTCCCTGAGCAGGAGTACTCCTGATGAATCATCATGGTCTTTCTGACTTGAGTATTAAATGTCAATGGGCATGTAAGAGCTGATTTTTCATGGGCTTGAAAGTGATGCCACGAATAAATAAGCTTATCCCATTGTTGGCCGACATATTAAATTACTCATTATCATCTGAATTTTCAGAGGACCATGTACATATTATGAAAGTTAATTACCCTTTAAATAAAATAACGCAAGTGCTGGATGAAAAGAGCATCACAGCTGCTCATAAAAATTCCTTCAATGTAGATGTGGAAGCTCAGGGGTATTCCGACTCTGGAGTATCTGATGTTGTAGAATATCCAGGGGTTGCACCTAAAAATACTGGAGGTGTTTTTACTAAAGCCCTTTTTGATGAATATAAAATCCGTGCAGTACAAGCTGCACAAACAATCGAGACCAGCGATAAGAAGTTAACCGGACTTAAGGCAATATTCTATCCATCAGGTCGCATTAAATTTATTGTCCGCAAAAGTATTCGCGGAAAGAATATCTACGTTGCCGTAGGAGGCTACCCGGAAATTTCAATTAAAGATGCAAGGGAGCATGCCTTTAAAATAATTCAGGAGCTCAAGACCGCCGTTGAGGCTTACGGTGAGCGTTTTCTTACTCACAGTAAAATGACGTTTAATGAGCTTGTGGATGAGTATGAGAAAAGCGTACTCAGCACGGGCGTTAAGCGTTCAGCTAACACCGACCTTTCTAAGATCCGTAAATACCTGCGCCCTCTTCTCGGTGACAAAAAGCTGGCAGGTATGACGGAGGCAGATATTCTGAGCTATCTGCATAATCTCGATCTCAAGCCTGCCACCCGCAACCGCCATCTGGCGCTCATTAAAGCGGTGTTTACCTGGGCTATACGCATGGGATACATCAGCCGCTCTCCGGCGCTTTATATCAAAGCGCTGCCTGAAGTGACGTCAGATCGCCGTGCCATGGATGACTCCCAGCTTCAGCGCTGGATGGACGTCTGTGAGCGCTGGCGTAATGGTAAACCCGATCATGAAGCCCTTGCTCTTCTCATGTTCCTTGCCCTGACGGGGCTGCGTCTGGGGGAAACCCGTCACCTTCGTCTTGAAGATGTGGACTGGAGCCGCAAGGTTATCACCCTTCGCCATACCAAAAACGGCAAACTACGCCGTGTACCGGTATGTGATAAGGCTTTCGTTCTTCTGACAGAACAGCGTCAGCATCTGGGTGATGAAGGCTGGGTATTTCCGGGCAAGGGAACCGACAATCCGGTTGCTGAGCCGCGTCGCCTGCAAAAACGACTTTGTGAGGCTGCGGGTATTCCACCGTTCACCATCCATGAGATGCGTCATACCTTTGCGACAAAGCTCATTGAGAGCGGGGCCGACATTCACACCGTCAAAGACTTATTGGGTCACAGCACTATCAAAGTAACGGAGCTTTACTTGCACGCTTCCCCGGCGCGTTACCACGAAGTCGTTAACCGGGCGATGGGGTAACAACCTTCACTCAACGGTATGGTTTTTAACTATGGTTCTGATGCACCCGTTTTCTGACGGTGGCGTAATTTGATGGTAATACACATGAATAAAAAAGTGACAACTAATGTTCCTAAGGTTTCCGGGATTAAGCGTATTCGCGCTTTTGCTGACCGCGATAAAAATTTCAACAAAATGTCGGAAGCAATTATCAGGCGTGCTGAAAACACTGAGGTCGGTGAAGATGATATCGCTTCACTCGGTATTGGTGATGGGCTGCCACGGCATTATGTGAATACGGCTAATGGCCTTTTCTACATCGGTGGACAGAAACCTGTGCAGGTTTGCACCACGCCAGTTGTGCCTGTCGCCCTGTTTTGTGGAAAAGATAAGGAGTCCGGTCTTGGGATCAGCCTGATGACCGGTAACGGGCTGGGTAAGTATGTTAAGGCCCTGGTACGCTTTGAGGATATTGTTCAGAGCGGTGCTCAGGTAGTAGGCAAACTGGCAGATCGTGGATTTTGTGTTGGCTCCTCTCCACAGCAGTTTGCCCTTTTTGACCGTTTTCTTCAGCGCTGCCGGAGTTTACCGCTGCCTGTCTATCTGATGGCAGATGCGATGGGATTCGTTTCGGAGGATATGGCCTTTTTACATGGTTATGAGCCCGTTGTGACCTCTCTGACCGGGTTTGATTATCTGCTGCCGGGATTCCGCGTGCGTCCCGGACTGCACAAAGGTGGGGCTCTGGAGGAGTGGATTAACCTCATCCGGGAAAATGTCCATGGCTGGGCGCAGACCTTTGCGCTGAGTGCGTCCTTTGCTTCGATGCTTCTGGTTCCTGCCGGTATGGATGTGGGCATGTTTCATTTTCACGGCGTATCCACCACCGGTAAAACGCTTCTCCTGATGCTGGCTGCATCGGTCCATGGTGATGGCAGCGAGCCGGGTAGTGGGGGGAATGTAAATATTATTCGCTGGAATACCACGCCTAACGCGATGGAGCGCCTTCTCGCTGACTATTCCGGTCTGGTCGCCTGCGTCGATGAACTGGGTGCGAGTAATCATAAGCAACTTTCCTCACTGCTTTACAACATTACGTCAGGTACGGCAAAAGAGCGCCTGAACCGTGGCCTGACGGCAGATGAGCCGTTTAAATGGCGCATGTTTATTCTCTCCACCGGTGAGATGTCAATCTCCGAAAAGCTGGCTGAACAGAAAGCCGTGTTACAGGGAGGGCAGGAGCACAGGGCCATCAGTATGGAACTGTTGCCTGAGGATGCTCAAAAACCGGATGAACCGGTATCAGAAACACGTGCCCGTGCAGATGCACTGAAGACTGGGCTGGCAGAGGCTTATGGTCATGCCGGGCCTGCATTTATCGGCAAACTGTTATCCGGGAAAAATACGGCTGGCGGTCTTCGCACCTACGCAGAGTTTTCATCCTGGCTCCAGGAACAGACAGATGATTGCTGTAACGCACTGGAAGAGGCCCTGAGGGATGAGGGGCGTGATATTACCCGCGTTCAGCGGCGCGGACTGAAAAGATTTGCGCTGGTATGGCTGGCAGGAGAGAAGGCGCTGAAATATGGCCTTTTACCTTTCGAAAGCGATGCGGTGGCTGAATCCGTTATGTCCGCTGCACGACGCTGGCTGGATGATAACCAGAATCAGTATAACCCGGTGCGTAACATGCTGGAGGAGCTTCAGCTGACGCTGGTGACAAAAAGCAGCAGGCACTTTATCACCCTGCGTGACGAACATGCCCGATGCCCGGGAGATATGTGGGGATTCGTCCATTACAAAACCGGCGACTTCCTGATTTATAAATCGGTGTTTGAAAAGCTCTGTTCTGAAAAGGGACTTAAGACCGTTGATGTGGCCAGACCGTTAGAGCGTTCCGGTTATCTGCTTGGCGAAAGTGCCGGACACTATAAAAAAAGAGCGCTGAAGACGATGGCGCAGTCTTACTACCAGGTCAAAAAAGCGTTTCTGAAATGCAATGTGATGACCGAATTTTAACCCTGAATAAAACCATTTTGACTGAATAACAACGAATAGAAGGTGATGTATGATTTTTGAATCAGACCAGTACTATGACGGTTTTCCTCACGCTATCAGCAGCGAAAATGAAGAAAAAACCTCATTCAATGATTACGCTCTGGTTAACACACTGGCGGAGTGCCTGTATCACGACATTTCTCGTGAAATCTTCGATGGCAGTGAGCCGGCGCTCCGGGCCGTCATTGCCAACGGTCAGATTAAATTCCTGGCTCGTTATACGCTTAGAGGGGCCTGCTATTATGAACCCCTCGGCAGGTTCCCTCGTATGTCTATTAAAGACGCGCGCGAGTGTGCTCGTGAACTCTATAACAGATATGATGATAACCGGGTGCCGGATGAAGAATATGGGGCCATCCCGTTCTGACTGATGGCTGAACAGTAAAAAAAAAGCAGGGGCACTTGCCTCTGCTTTTCTGTTATCACAAGGACGGTAGCTGAGCCGTTATCCTTTCCGCCAGTAACTGACTGGTGTTCTGTAAGCGCTGAGGATGAAGATGCGCATACCGTTGTGAAGACTGACTGCTGCGGTGCCCCAGTTGAGCCTGAACGTCATACAGTGTTCCGCCGTAGGACACGATGAGGGCGGCAACCGAATGGCGGCAGGTATGAATACACACTTCCTTGTCGAAAATTCCCGCCCGACGCACGATACGCTGAAAGGCTTTAACCGGGTTACTCAGCGGCATTCCCTGTTTTTTACCAATAAACAACCACGGATTTCCCCGCTGCGTTGGCAGCGTTCTGATTACGTCCATCGCCAGTGAGTTAAGGTGAACAATCCGTCCATAGCCATTCTTGGTTTCAGGGAGCCACAGGGTGCGTTTAACCGGGTCAACATGCTCCCACTTAGCCAGACGCAGCTCATCACGACGAAGGCCGGTCAGTAACAGCAGTTTGACATAGCGGGCCGCGACGGGGCTGGTATCGTTATCGGCGGAGAGAAAAATACGACGAATTTCGTCCTCGGTAAAATAACGCTGTCGGGCGTTGTTCTCCCTGAGTAGCTGTACCACCCTTGCCGGATGAACAGAGGTCATGCTTTGCCTTCCGGCCCATGTAAAGACGGCTTTAATGAGTACGATGACACGGTTACAGGTAGCCGCTGACAGGGAAGTACTTAACGTCTGCTGAAGGCGCAGAATGCTCGCTGGTGTGATATCGCTCAGCAGCCTCTGACCAATGGCGGGACGGATATGATCGCGGTAGCGCTGAACATCCTTTCCCCAACTGCGTTTAGCGGATTTTGCCCATGGCAGATAATGCTGATTAAAGAGTTCATCGAACGTCAGCTCCATTCTCTTGTTTTCACGCTCCTGCTTAGGGTCAGTGCCGGTGGCAAGGGAACGTTTGTGTTCTATGGCAATCTGACGAGCAAGATTGACGTCCACTTCAGGCCAGTGACCAATGGCGATGGCGCGTTTTCGTCCATGATAAAGGTAGCGTAGCAAAAACTTTTTACGACCTTCTCTTCTGCTGACCAGACACTTGAGGCCGGAAATCTCGGTGTCGCTGTATTCGGCATCGGTACTGCGTGCATCGGATGTGTTAGGGGGCAGGGATTTAATGAGCTGATTAGTAAAACGGAAGCGTTTGGGGGTGGACATATAACCTCCTGTGACTGGTGTAAAGAACGTCAGGGTTGACCCATCCCCGGCACGACACTTTTTATGGGGGAGTTGATTTTCTGGTGTGGCGAAGGGAATGCTGGTGCCACATGGGATGAATTAAGACGGGAGATGCAGAGAGAGCAGGCTTTACGGTCTAGTTGTGGTCTTATTGAAAAAGTACCCTCAGGGGAGGACAACACAGAAATAATATATCCCCCTGTCTGGGGCAATTACATGCGCTAAGAACCAAAAGTGTTGCACGTATGTGGCAGGTTTTTCATACGGCTATGTGCCTAGAAGGGAGTGGGGATCATTACATACAAAAAAATTGAATTTAGCGTTGGGCTACAAACTAACGAATCATTATTTTTCAATGGGTTAATTTCATGTGTAGATTGATTTTCAAAACCGATGTTTATTTTTTTCAAAAAGTCAATTAACTTGTTGATTTTTTTGAGTTCTGGATGATAATTGGAGGGACCATGTAAATATTATGTGCTAAGGAAGGTGCGAACAAGTCCCTGATATGAGATCATGTTTGTCATCTGGAGCC
>OGWT01000907.1_pt1 | contig 23759 bp, 18 predicted proteins | sample 1576101 | NCBI WGS metagenome assembly OGWT01 (sample SAMEA3541481, study PRJEB24748) | human gut metagenome | biome: human gut; feature: human-associated habitat; material: faeces | place: China | collected 2012 | reverse complement strand
GCTGCATGTCGTTGTAGAAATCGCCGATATAAGGATTGTTGCTCTCCTCATAGTAGGCCTTCGCGTTGTAGTGCCGGGTCAGTATCTCGGTCAACGTCGTCTTTCCGCTGCCGATATTTCCCGCAATTGCAATGTACATGTCGTTATAATCTCCTTCGTTATCAATTCACACCTGCCGCCAGACGTTCCTGCCGCCATCTTCCCGACAGTGCTGCGCGCCGTCGCCCCGTGCGGCGAAGTGCTCTCACACGAAACGGCTCGTGCAACTCCGACCGCTGCCGGCGAACCGCGACACCACAGCCGCCAGGGCCGCTACCCCCGCACGCCTACCGCCGCATCCTGTTCGGCCGTCGTCGCCAGCACATCCTCCAACACCCTGCGGTCGTTGGCAAGGCGCGGAACCTTGTTTTTGCCGCGCCGGAGCATCCAGCGGGCGAACGTACCCGCCGGAACGACATGCATCTCGGGCGGCGCCATCGTACTGCGGCGTTTGGCCTCGTAATCGGAGTTGAGCCGCATCAGTTCGCCGTCGAGCTTTTGGACAAAGGCATCGAAACTCTCCGGAGCGCGGCCGAACTCCACGATCCATTCGTGGGCGCCCCGCCCGTGCAGCGTCATGTAGCGGGGACCGGCCGTATACTCCGACACCACGGCACCCGTGGCTTCGGCGGCAACCGTCACCGCCCGTTCGGCATTTTCCATGACCACCTCCTCGCCGAAAGCGTTGATGAACTGGCGCGTACGCCCGGCGACCCGAATCCGGTAGGGATCGGTCGAGGTGAACTCCACCACGTCGCCCAACTCGTAACGCCACAGCCCGTTGCACGACGAAATGAGCATCGCATAGAACGATATGCTTGGAAAGAATCAGATATACAACAATAACCGGCAGGATCGAGAATGTAATCATCACATATACCTGGCCCATATCAAACTTCAACCAGTCTGCTGCACGAAGCTGTGCAATCAGAATTGGAAGTGTTTTCTTTTTATCATCATGCAGAATCAGTGCCGGTGTAAAATAATTGTTCCAGCTGCTGACGAAAGTGAAGATTGCCTGTACGGCGATCGCCGGTTTCATCAGTGGAAGTACAATACTGTTGAATGTACGGAACTCTCCGGAACCATCAATTCGTGCGGCCTCTATCAGAGACAGTGGAAGTGCACTCTCCATGTACTGCTTCATGTAGAAGAATACAACCGGAGAAGCGATTGTCGGAACAATCAGTGGAATGAAGGAATCCATCATTCCCATCTTTGTCACTAACTTGATAAATCCAAGTGCAGTAACCTGTGTCGGAATCATCATGATCATCAGGATGAACGGATAAATAAACCGTTTCATTTTGAAATCATATGCATGAATGGCATATGCTGTCATGGTTGAGAAATAAGTACAAAGCACTGCCGAGCAAGCGGCGATGATCAGACTGTTAAACATTCCATACCAGATTGGAAGCGTTCCGTGCACCAGATTGTTCCAGTTTTTTAACAGGTTCGTACTTGGAATCGCGGTAAATCCGGATTGTAACTCTCCGTTTGATCTGGTTGCGTTGATAAACATAATGTAAAACCAGAACAGACAGAAAAATGAGATAATAATCAATACTACATAGGCGATGATGCGCCGTGCGTGAAGTCCTACACCCTTCTGGGTGTCGTTTGTATTTGTCTTTGCCATATCAATTACCCCTTTCTCTTGTCATTGCCGGTAACCTTAAATACGATCAGGCTTAAGATTGTGGTAAGAATGAACAGTACAACAGACAGTGCACCAGCCATACCATAGTTCTTACTGAACAAATGCTTATTCAGATACATGATCAATGTCATGGTAGATCTCATCGGATCACCGGTTCCATTTGTCAAAATCTGCGGTACATCGAACAGCTGCAGACCACCGATCAGTGATGTGATGATTACATACACCAGAATCGGGCGAAGCAGTGGAAGTGTAATCTTGAAAAATACCTGTGTGGAAGTTGCTCCATCCACCTCAGCTGCTTCAAAGAGGGAAGTATCAATTCCCATCATTCCGGCCATCAGAAGGATGGTCGTGTTACCAAACCACATCAGGCAGTTCATCATGGCGATCAGGCCTCTGGCACTTCCTGCATGTGATAAAAATTTATAAGGTTCTGAGATAAATCCGATCTGCATCAGCAGGGAATTGATTGGTCCACCATCTGAAAAGAGTGTGAAGAACAACATAGAAAATGCAGATGCCATAATCAGGTTCGGCAGATAAATTACAGTTTTGAAGAATCTGGACCCTTTTAATTTCAGACGGACATCGGAAAACCATGCACCTAATAAAAGGGAGAGGAAAATCTGTGGTATGAAGCACATGATCCAAAGAACCATCGTGTTCTTAAAATATGTCCAGATATCTCCACCACTGAATAATGCCTTGTAATTATCTAATCCAACAAATGTCGGTCCAACCTGTGTTAAACCGGACATATAATTTTCGAAGAAACTGTTATAAATGGTGTTTACTAACGGTACCAGCTGAAATATTACAAATACAACGATAAATGGAATCAGAAATATGTAGCCCCATTTATTATATCTGACCGCTTTTCCTCCACTATTACTTTTCATAAGACCTACCTCCCAACTGGTATGTTATGATGAATATAGTTTTTGTTACACATATTTTTGCTAAAAAGATGGTGCCTGCCTTCCGTCATATCGTCTGGCAGGCACCTGTGGGGTAAGGCGAACGCCTTATAGTATTAGTAAGTTAACTCTGGGTACTTCTCAGTTACAGCCTTGTAGAAGAGGTCAAGTGCTTCTTCCTTGCTTGCTTTTCCTTCGAAGTAGTTCTTCATAGCGTTCTGGAATTCTTCGTTACATCCCTGATCGTAAGAAGACAGGTTGCTTAAGTCAAGTGTCTCAACACCTGCGCAGTACATTGGGAGTGGATTCTGTCCACCAAGAATCTTGCTGGTATATTCTTTATCATCTTTAACCTTAATAGATCCATCTGCCAATCCGTTCATAACGGTGCTGTTGTTTACGAAATCGTCATCATCTACAACGATATCTTTCATAATGTCGTCATCTGTTGTCATCTTTAACATAATATCTTTTACAAGATTTGCGTTATCTGTTCCCTGAGCTGCACAGATCCATGTACCACCCCAGAAGAAGCCCTGCGGTCCCTGAGCTGCGCCCCATCCGCCGTTGTATCCGATAGATCCTTCTGTATCAGCTGCCATAGAGAAGTTTACTAACCATGCAGGTCCAAAGTAGCAGAATACTTTACCCTGTGGATAGAATCCTTTTGACCAGTCATCTGACCAGAGATCACAAGTACCTGTCTCGCCAGCATCTACCTGAGCCTTAGAATCGTCTACCCATTTCATAATGTTGTCATCGATATTGATCTTATTTCCGTCTACCCACTTAGATGTTACATTGTTGGAGTATACACGGTATGTATCGTTTGCAGAAGCAGTCATCTTGTAACCTGCATCCTTCATCTTCTTTGCGGTATCGTTATATGTATCCCAATCCTTTACATATTCCTGAACCTTATCTGGATCGTCTGTTCCGAGAACTTCTTTGGCTGCATCTCTGTTATAGAAAAGAACACCTGGGCAGCCCTGCCATGAAAGGCCTTTTAAAACGCCCTTGGAATCGGTAACGATATCCTTTGTGTACTGATACTGTTTTGACAGATCGCTGTCTGTAATTCCCAGATCCTTAATTGGCATCGTATAATCGGTATCTACATACTTCAATGCGTAATCTGCTTCTACCAGGAATAAGTCAATCTTATCATCTGCTGGAGCATCTGCCTGATTTAATAAGGTAGCATCCAGATTGTTCTGGTAAGCATTGTCATCGTTTGGTGTAATGTTCCAGACAACATCAACATCACCGATCTTTCCATGTGTTGCATCAACTTCCTGATAATCCGGATAGTGAGCTGTGATACGGCTCTTGAACTCCTCGTTCCAGCAATAAATGTTTAAAACCTTTCCGGTATCTTCTGCCGGAGCAGTTACTTCAGAACTGGTATCTGCCTTTGAAGTATCCGGTGTTGTTGCATTGTCGCTGCTCTCTTTACTTCCGCAGCCAGCAAACATTGTTGCTACCATTGTTGCGCACAGCAGTGCACTTACGACTTTCTTTTTCATATAAAACCCTCCTTCATATTGTTGACCTGTTGGTCAGTTTGTTTTGAAGAAATCTGCCGGCTTTATTCTTTCGGCTGAATTGCACCTACGGACTGTCCCGGTACTAAACTTCCTTCTATAACGACTCTCTCGACGAGAGTTGTTCTCGGTTTCTCAATGGTTCCGACGAGCCTTATTGCAGCTTCGCTTCCAATTATTTCTGTGTTCTGGCGAATTGTTGTAAGTTTTGGATATAAAAGCTGCGAGATCATCGTACCGTCATATCCGGCTACCGAAATGTCTCTCGGAATTCGAAGTCCCATTTCAATAATGACATTTCTACCTCCTATTAAAGAAGTATCATCCGGATAAATGATACAGGTTGGCGGATCTTCCAGATTCAACAGTTCCTTTGTCTGTTTTGCAGATCCTTTTGTCTCAAGATAATCAGCTGACCGGACATAGGTATCGGGAATTTCAAGCCCCAGTTCATCAATTGTCCGATAAAAACTTGCGAGCCGGTCCCGCGTAACACTTGATCCTTCCTGTCCATGAATATATGCAATTTTTCTGTGTCCCTGACTGTATATGTACTTTACTAAATCTTCCATACCCTGTATATTGTTGGAAGTAACTGCGGTGCAGTTATGATGCACATAATCAATCGTAACTACAGGTATTTCACTGTTCATCAGCTCGGTCACATCCGGGTCGTCAAAATTGGCACATACAATTACGACCCCCTCAAAATTCCGGTACCGGCAATGTTCATAATAGGACATCTTCCGGTTTTCAAAGCAGGTGTTGATAAATGTAATATCATATCCTAACTTTTCTGCCTGAATCTTAAGTCCGTTCAGCACACCGGAGAAATATTCATGGGTCAGGCCTCTTCCGGCTTCCTCCTCGAAGAGTACCCCGATATTATATGAACGGTTCGTCTTAAGCGCTCTGGCCGCTGCATTCGGAAAATATCCAAGTGTCTGCGCCGTTTGCTTTACCCGGTTTTTTGTCTCTTCGCTGATATCTTTATGATCATTCAGTGCTTTGCTTACGGTCGCAGTAGAAACACCACATCGTTCAGCAATTGTTTTTAAAGATACCATATCATTCCTCCAATGTTTCGGGAAATTTTCTTAATCGTTTTCGTAGCTTTAATATACGCCCATATGCCTGTAAATGCAATACTTTTTTGTCATTTCGTCAATTTAAACACTTTATTCTTGACTGTTTTGTGCATATTGTATGTGTATTTTGTGTCCGTGCATGCGCACGCTGTTTTATTCTTATACGTTTACGCAATTTTTTGGTTTTTTAATGTTGCGCACGCATTTGTTGCTTTCTTATATTTTTTGTTTTCGTTTTTGTTCAAGTTGCTGTATTTGCCTGTTTTAAGCCATTTTATGTTGATTTTTTAAATTTCAGAGACTATACTCTATTTATAAAAGAGAGCACTTAAACGTTTTCGCTCTCATAGATAAGTGGCATTTAAAACAAGCACGATGGATTGATTACTCCACCAAATGCTTCTTTCCACTTTCATCTACTATGTCACAAGTAAATAATTTTATATGGAGGATACACACATGAAATTTGGATATTTCGATGATGCGAACAAAGAATATGTTATTACCTCTCCTAAGACACCACTCCCATGGATCAACTATCTGGGTTCTGAGAATTTCTTTTCTCTGATCTCCAATACCTGCGGTGGCTATAGCTTCTATAAAGATGCAAAGCTTCTTCGTCTGACGAGATACCGTTATAACAATGTTCCTTTCGACAGCAATGGACACTACTACTATATTAAAGAGGGCGATACCATCTGGAATCCCGGATGGATGCCAGCCAAGACCGATCTGGACGCTTATGAGTGTCATCACGGTATGGGCTACTCCACCTTCCGGAGCAGTAAAAATGATCTGCAGGCAGAGCTGACCGCATTTGTTCCGGTTGGAAAGAACTGTGAGATCAATCAGCTGACTCTTACCAATAACAGTAAAGAGACGAAAGATTTTTCTGTTTTTTCTTATGTAGAATTCTGTTTATGGAATGCAATGGACGACATGACCAACTTCCAGCGTAATTTCTCTACCGGTGAAGTAGAAGTTCATGGATCTGCAATTTATCATAAGACCGAATACCGTGAGCGTCGTAATCACTATGCTCTGTATGCAGTTAACGCCCCGGTAGACGGATTTGATACCGACCGCGATTCCTTCCTTGGAGCATACGGAGAAAACTCTGCTCCTGAAGTTGTCGTGTCCGATCAGTCCAAAAACTCCATTGCCAGCGGATGGGCTCCGGTAGGCTCCCATCATCTGAAAGTTTCTCTTGCTCCCGGCGAGTCTAAAACTTTCGTATTTATTCTGGCATACATAGAGAATCCGGTTGAAGAAAAATGGATCGGACGCGCCGAAGATGGAAAGATTAACCGCACACGTGCGGAAGCTCTGATGAAAGAATTTGATACCAAAGAAAAATCAGAAGCAGCACTGGCTGAACTGAAAAAATACTGGGATGAACTGCTTTCTCACTTTACGGTATCCTCTTCCGAGGAAAAACTGGATCGTATGGTAAACATCTGGCATCAGTATCAGTGTATGGTCACATTTAATATGAGCCGTTCTGCTTCCTACTTCGAATCCGGTATCGGACGAGGCATGGGATTCCGTGATTCCTGTCAGGATCTGCTTGGTTTCGTACATCTGATTCCGGACCGCGCAAGAGAGCGTATTCTGGATATTGCAGCAACACAGTTTGAAGACGGAAGTGCATATCATCAGTATCAGCCTCTGACCAAGAAAGGTAATTCTGATATTGGAAGCGGTTTCAACGATGATCCGCTCTGGCTGATTGCAGGTACCGCAGCATACATCAAAGAAACCGGGGATTACACCATCCTGGATGAAAAAACGCCGTATGACAGTGATCCTTCCAAGGCAACTGATTTTATGGAGCATTTACGCCGTTCCTTCCACTACACCATCGATCATCTCGGACCGCATAAACTTCCGCTGATCGGCCGTGCAGACTGGAATGACTGCCTGAACTTAAACTGCTTCTCCACAGAACCGGGAGAATCCTTCCAGACATTCGGCCCATCCGAAGGACCAAATGCAGAGTCTGTTTTCATTGCCGGTATGTTTGTCCGTTACGGTAAAGATTATGTAGAGATCTGCCGTCACAGAGGGCTTGAGGATGAAGCAAAACTGGCAGAAAATGCTATCGCAGAAATGGAAAAGACGGTTCTTGATGCTGGCTGGGATGGAGAATGGTTCCTGCGTGCATATGATCATTACAAAAACAAGATTGGTTCTAAAGAATGTGAAGACGGTAAAATTTTTATCGAGCCACAAGGCTTCTGCGTTATGGCAGAGATCGGTCTGAAAGAAGGAAACTGTCTGAAAGCCATGGAATCCGTAGAAAAATATCTGGATACTAAATACGGTATTGTACTTCTTCAGCCACCTTATCACAGATACCATGTAGAACTTGGTGAGATTTCCTCTTATCCACCAGGATATAAAGAAAATGCCGGAATCTTCTGCCACAACAATCCTTGGATTTCCATTGCAGAAACCGTTGTCGGACGTGGAAACCGCGCATGGCAGGTGTATACAAGAACCTGTCCTGCATATATTGAAGATATCAGCGAAATTCACCGTACCGAACCTTATGTATATTCGCAGATGATTGCCGGAAAAGATGCTCCAAACTTTGGAGAAGCCAAGAACAGCTGGCTGACCGGTACTGCAGCGTGGACATTCCTGGACGTTTCCCAGTATATTCTCGGAATTCGTCCGGATTACGACGGATTGACCGTCGATCCATGTATTCCATCCACTCTGGATGGTTTCGAAGCAAAACGTGACTTCCGTGGTGTGAACTATCACATCAGCGTCCGTAACCCAAAACACGTAGAAAAGGGTGTTGCTTCCATGACCGTTGATGGCATTGCCGTAGACGGAAATACGATTCCATTACCAACCGGCAAGACAGAAGTCTCTGTCGAAGTGGTTATGGGCTAATACTTAATCACAGTAATTCTTGTTTCCGGTTTTGTGCCGGAAGCAGTTTTACCATTTTTCATTATTTTCCTACCCCCAAAAAGAGGGTGCGCATTATGCGCACCCTCTTTTTATTCATGATGATTTTATTTATGATGAATTGCTTTTTTCACCCATGTAAATAAGTTTCTTACAAATACTCCTCCAAAAAAGATCTGCCAGCATAATGCCATTGGGAAGTTTAAAGCAAGTTTCTGCAGCCATACCGCAATTACCTGATTTCCCGGATGTGCAAACAAAACTGTGGCAATCAGACTCATTACCGGACACATCAGACATACAATCATAGAACAGATTGCAAGTGTCACAAAGACCGGCTTGTCTTCTTTCGGATTTACCAGACGAAATGCCAGCATCGTTGCCAGTTTCTCCACTACAAAATACTCCAGGATACATGCGATCGGCCACATAATCGGTATTTCATGAAACGCCAGCAGAAAAACTTTGTTTGTCATTCCGCCTTTGTCGATTGCGATGTTATAGCATACCATGGCATACACCATGACAAACGCCATAACAAGTGTAAATAAAATATTTTCGAGTCTACTCTTCTTTGGCATAATTTTGCCCTCCTTTAATATAAATAAATTTGAGCATAGAAAAACACACGCGTGTTGTTCGTTAATCAGTGAGTAATGCACACATGTGTCGTTTCCAATTATACCAATATGTTCTCTATACAATTAAAAGTGCCTAGTTCCGGAATCGAACCAGAGACACGAGGATTTTCAGTCCTCTGCTCTACCAACTGAGCTAACTAGGCATTGCAGTGGATTTCTTAATTGAAAATCTCACGCGGAACATTTAGTATTATATCCGAGTGAGATCTTCTTGTCAAGAAAAAAATCATTATTTTTGATTTTTTTGAATATCCTGTGTGTAGCAGCGCAGAATTTCTCCAACGCTCCATGCCTGGGCATAGCAACCACGGCAGGTATGCGGGGCATCACCGTCAAAAATTTCGGAAATAGAACCAATGCAGCCCTCTTCCAAAAGGTGGGTCTGTACCGGTGCAAGATATGCCATTGCCTGTTTTTTTGCTTCCGGAGAGTGGTGGTGGACTTTCATGTAAGCGGTCAGAAAGCCGCCCATCAGAAATCCCCATGCGGTTCCCTGATGGTAAGCGGCATCTCTTTTCGGAAGAGAGCCACAGTAGATCCCGTGATAGTCTTTGTGTTCCGGAGAGAGGGAGCGTATGCCGGGGCCGGCAAGCAGCTTTTCCTCTACGGTATTTACCACCTGCAGAGCCTGTTTGGCCGTGAGCATGGTATGTGGAAGGCTGACGGCATAGATCTGGTTGGGGCGGATGCTTGCATCTTTGCCGTTTTCTTCAATAACGTCATAGAGACATCCGTCTTTTTCGTTCCAGAATTCTTTTCGGAAAGAAGCAGATACACGAGTGGCAAGCTGGCGGTAAACGGAGGAATCTTCTTTGAAATGTTCTGCCAGTTCCGCAGTCACGCACAGCGCATTGTACCACAGTGCATTGATTTCTACCGGTTTTCCGTGACGCGGGGTAGCTACCCAGTCACCGACACGGACGTCCATCCAGGTTACCTGGTCCAATCCGCTTCCGGCATGGATGAGGGCGTCATCATCCATATAGATGGAAAAATCCGTGCCGTGTGCATAGGCATGAATAATTTCACACAGAACGGGGTAAATACGCCGCTGTATATAGTCATAATCCGATGGTTGTCCGGTAACCTTCAAATATGCGTCCACGGCATAAAAATACCACAGAGAGGCATCTGCAGTGTTATAGAGAGGGTCCTGCCCGTCATCCGGAAACATATTCGGGACCATGCCGTGATGGACATACTGCGCAAAGGTCGAAAGAATTTCCCGGGCATCCGAAAACCGCCGGGTGGCCAGTGTCAGCCCGGAAAAAGCGATCATGGTATCTCTGCCCCAGTCGGTAAACCACGGAAGACCTGCAAGGATTGTCATAAGTCCGGTGGAATCGCGCCGGGCAAGAAACTGGTCTGCTGCCACGACAAGTGTATTGGCAAAAGCATCATCGCCATATCCCGCCTGTTGTTTTAAGGAATCATAATATTCCTGTACGTGTGCGATTTCGATTGCTGCGGTATCTGCCTGCGGGCGGGAAAGCACAGGGCAATCCTGTACCGGGTGGACGGTGCAAAGCAGGGAAATCTCTGTACTGCTGTGTGCAGGAAGTGTAAAACGCAGATCATATGGGCAAAAATGTGTATCCAGTCCCGCCGTTTCGTTGTCTACTTCCGTCTGGTACTGCATATCCACGTCGTATTGGTTTTCACGTGGAAAAAGTCTGCCGGCACTGCAGGAAAGCTCGATGCAGAGTCCGGGTGCAGCAGCCGGGATCAGAGTGAAACCGCCCACTGTGTTTGGCTCACAGGTAAACTGCAGGTCAGAAACGGCAGACGATGCACTGTGCTCCCGGAAATTCATAAGCGGGGTGATGGAAAGTCCGGCTTCCTCTCCCTGGTTTGTAATCGTATAGGAGATCGCAACTGTGTTTGATTCCCGCAGCAGGGCCAGATGTTTGTCCATACGGATATTGCCGGCGGCATAGGAAAAGCAGACAGTTCCGTCACAGGAGAAATCCGTTAAAAAACGCTGTCCTTGCGTGCGGATGGGAGAATGTCCTTTCCCGGCATGCTGGGAAGTTTCCAGATTGTAAACATGGGTTCCCTGTGTCAGTTTTTCATTGGTTTTGGAAAATACCAGATAGCGCTCGACCGGGGGATGCAGACTGGCAATCAGATATCCCTGATGTGTCCGGTTGCAGGCACCGATGATGGAGCCTCCCGCGTATCCGCCGATTCCATTGGTCATGGTCCATTCACGGCGGATGTTTTTTTCAAAATCTGCAAGTTTTTCTGTTGGAATATGTATCATATGCACCTCCGAAAATAAACGAAAAATAATATCTCTTATTGTAAGGGCTGGGGAACAAAAAATCTACTGTATTTATGAAAAAAATATTCTCTAGTGGAAAAAAAGTGTGGGATGGAGTATAATTAACATTACTACAAATGAAGGAGAGATAGAAGATTGGAAGTATATGTATTAGTACCGGTCCGGAAGACCGTGGTTGCAAAAGTAGTGGGGACATTGATGCTTGTACTTGCAGTAGTGAGTCTGCTTGCATCATGTCTGACCAGTGGCATTACATTACCGGTTGCACTGGTATGCGGAATTGTCTGGTTTGTTCTGATGGGAAACTCCAAGGAGTTTGAGTATTCTTATTTTGACGGGGAAGTCCGCTTCGCAAAAGTTTTAAACAAGAACCGCAGAAAGTCACTGGGAAGTTATTCGATGGATGATGTAATTCAGATTGCACCGGCCGGAGATCGCAGTGTATCACAATACGAGAGAGAGGGTGTCAAGGTGATTGATTATACCTCTCATGACAAAGATACTGCATATTATGATATGGTTCTGAAAAAGGAAGGCGAGACACTGCTGATCAAATTTGAACCGGATGATAAATATCTGGAAGCAGTGGAGTTTAAATACAGACAAAAAGTAATTCGCAGAAGTACACAGGCGTAAGAAAAAGGGGTGCCGAAATCCGGCATCCCTTTCCTGTGAGTGGATAGTTCTTATTTCGTTTTGTCAGAAGGGGTATCGAGATAGTGCATGCGTGAATCCGGTGAAATGGCAGGGGCAACGGATCTGCCCTGTGTGTTCATCAGTTTCAGACAATTCGGACACAGGGTACCGAAAGAAACCGGAGCACCACAGCGCTGGCAGTGCATGCCGGAGATAGTGGAAGCTGTGTTGACCTCATGATATTCGATCCGTCCTTCCCGAATCCACTCTTTGATCTGCCGGAGAGGAATATGGAAATGTTCTGCAACTTCATATTCATTTACAGTGTTGGCGCGGATATAATCCCGCACATTCCGGAAAAGCTGTGCTTCCTGACAAGTGGGGCATAGCGTTCCTTCATAATGTTTTGGAAGCGTGCGTCCGCAAAATTCACAGTATTTATATTTATCGGAAGTATTTTTTTCAGTCAGCATAGTTGTCACTCTCCATTGCTATTTACTAGTTACTATTATAACAACTGAACCATGTTTTTTCAATTAAGAAAGGATAACAGATCTGTGGAATATCAATTACAAAGAGAAAACCCAATTGCGGTATTTGACTCCGGAGTGGGAGGAATCAGTGTCCTGCGGGAACTGATCCGGATTATGCCGGAGGAAGATTTTATTTATTTCGGGGATTCTAAAAATGCGCCATACGGAACAAAAGAAAAAGAAAAAGTACGGGAACTGACGATCGGATGTGCACGAAAGCTGTTTGACCAGGGGGCAAAAGGTCTTGTGGTTGCCTGCAATACAGCCACCAGTGCTGCTGTCCGGAAACTGCGCGAGATGTATCCGTATATTCCGATTGTCGGGATTGAACCGGCACTGAAACCGGCGGCACTTTGCATGGAACATCCCAAAGTCCTTGTGATGGCAACCCCGATGACAATTCATGAAGAAAAGTTTCATGTGCTGATGGAGCGCTACAAAGAGAAAGCACAAATTCTTCCGTTGCCGTGTCCGGGTCTGATGGATTTTATTGAGCGGGGAGATCTCGACGGAGAGGATCTTCATAAATATCTGGAAGATCTGCTTTATTCTTACCGGGAAAACCAGGTGGATGCAGCGGTACTCGGCTGCACACATTATCCGTTTGCCAGAAAACAGATTCAGCAGGTGTTGGGGGAGAATGTGAAAATTTTTGACGGAGGCGAGGGAACCGCACGTGAGATGAAAAGAAGACTGCAGGAGAAAGATCTGCTTTGCGGCCGGCAGAAACGTGGACAGGTGGTATTTGAAAACAGTCTGACCGATGACAGCAAGATCGAATTATGTAAGAAATTGTTAAATATATAAAATGTCTCTAAAATTTTTGGAATATGATTTTAGAATTTGTTTTTGAAGTGGACATAATATGGACACATTTTTTGCATATACTAGACAATGTAAACGGAAATCATTCCTTTACATTATTCCCTTTTTATTTAATAAACATTTTCATAACTAAACTCCTCGAAGAGAAGCCGATCCGGGAACGGAGAGGCTTCTCTTCATTTTGTGACAAAATGCTGCCTGTGAAATAAAATACACCGTGTGGATGCAGGCTTTCTTTATATGGAGAAAATATACAAAAATAAGTGAAATGGAGATTGGAACTTTGTTAATTATTTGACGAATTAGCGGTTACTTTTTTGGGGGCTGAGGTGTAAAATATACAGAGATTATAAGGAGGTACAAGAAAATGGGTAACATACCGCTTTGGCTGTGCATACCGTTTGCCGGCCTTTTATTATGTATCGCAATTTTCCCACTGGTAAAAGGAGAATGGTGGGACAAAAATAAAGGCTGGGCGGTACTCATCTGGTCACTTTTATTTATTATTCCGTTTGCAGTAAAATACGGCGCAGGCGAGACTGCAGAAACAGTTCTGGAATGTATAGTGAATGATTATCTTTCCTTTATTGTATTGCTGTTTGGTCTGTTTTGTGTTTCCGGAAATATTAATCTGGAAGGAGATTTTGTCGGATCACCGCGTATGAATACCGGACTTCTGGCGATCGGAACACTGCTTTCAAGCTGTATCGGTACAACCGGTGCCAGCATGCTTTTGGTACGGCCGATGATTCAGATGAATTCCTGGAGAAGAAATAAGAGTCATATTATGGTCTTCTTCATTTTCCTGATTTCCAATATGGGTGGATGTCTGACACCAATCGGTGATCCGCCACTTCTGATGGGATTTATGAGAGGTGTACCGTTTACCTGGAGTTTACGTCTGTTCCCGGTACTGGTATTTAATATGGTAATTCTCCTGACCGTATTTTATTTTATCGACCGTCGTGCATACCGCAGAGACATTGCACTTGGCATGCGTCCGGATATTTCCAAGCCAACGACTACTTTTAAAGTCAATGGTCTGCACAACATCATTTTTATGATTATGATTGTGGCAGGTGTTGTATTAAGCGGCGTTCTTCCGGGAATGAAAGCATTTCAGAATGCAGACGGAAGCGTCATCAGTATTCCGGTATTCCGGAGTGTGAGACTGGCAGTGCCGACACTGATCGAGATTATTATTATTCTGGTTGCAGCGTTTCTGTCATTTAAGACAACGAAATCCGATGTGCGCACAAAGAACCACTTTACCTGGGGTGCCATTGAGGAAGTTGCAGTACTGTTTATCGGAATTTTTATTACCATGCAGCCGGCACTCATGATCTTAAAGAGCAAAGGTGCGGAACTGGGACTGACAAAACCTTTAGAGATGTTCTGGGCGACCGGTGCACTTTCCAGTTTTCTGGACAATACACCAACCTATCTGGTATTCCTTACAACGGCAGGAACACTGGGCGCAACCAGTGGTATTGCTACAACCGTGGGAACCGTTGCATTCAAGATGCTTATGGCAATCTCCTGTGGTGCGGTATTTATGGGAGCCAACACATACATCGGAAATGCACCGAACTTTATGGTGAAATCCATTTCGGATGAAAACGGTATCAAGATGCCGTCATTCTTTGGCTATATGTTATGTTCCCTGAAGTTTTTGATTCCGGTATTTATCATTGATACACTGGTATTCTTTTTATAGGAGGTAGAAGGCTATGGACAACAAAGAACAATGCAGAAAGCTGGCGAACCGCATCTATGAACTGGATGAAAAGGTGTACAAGACTTCCGGTTCTGGACTCGGAAAGACATTTACCGGAGAAAAAGCGCGTGTGCTGGATGACCTGACCATGCTTATTGTTTCCAATCCACAGGGGCATTTGCTTCGAAGTGAACTGGCTCTGATCGGAAACATGGCGAGAAGTATCCGGAATAAAGAAGCACGCCATGACCTTTTGGTTGAATATAATGATATTCTGGAAGAAATAGCAAATCTGCCGATGAGCTTTGGCTCGGTAGATATTGTGGATAAAGATCTGGCAGATATGAATTCTTCGATTCTGAGCAAGAAGTTTTCCGAGAAGGATCATCTGGTAATTTGTATCAGCCGTTCCCATGGAAGTGCAGGTACTGATATTGGATTTGCACTGGCGGAAGCACTGCATATCAATTATTATGATGAATCGGTATTGAATCAGATTCTAGATCGCAGAGATGCAAAAGAATTCGGGGCAGATGCGGCAAAAGTCAGCGATTTTAAGCGTTATCATGGTCTGTCAAAGAAAGACGCATCTTTCTTCCGGCAGAGTGCCTTAATCTGTGAGCTGGCAAAAGAGGAAGATATGATTGTTATGGGACGTGCTGCGGATGTCGTACTGACCGGACAGCATATTCCGCATATCAGTATCTATATTACGGCACCGTTTGCGATCCGTGTGCGCCGTATGATGGAACTGAAAAATCTGGATTTGAAACAGGCCATTAATCTGGTGCGTAAGATGGATCACAAGCACCAGGATTATTATCATTCCTTTACCGGTAAGCGCTGGGGTGATGCGATCAATTATGATCTGTGTATCAACAGTGCATGCTACGGAATTGATGAGTCGGTAGAACTGATCGGACGTCTGATCAACCGACAGGCAAAATTGGTACATCGAAATAAAGATACCAAATAGTGTGGATAAAACCAATAGACTTCCGTCTTCGTTAAACGGCAGTTTAAGAAAACGTTAAGATACAACAGGTAAAACATTAAGCGTACAAAGATATAATTGGAAACAGATAAAAGAAAAGGAGTTTCAGTAAAATGGAAAAGAAAAAATTGTTGAAAAACAAAATTGTTGATACGCTTCCGGTGCTTTACCTTGAAACTGTGATTCTCATGGTTTTAGGACAATTTCTGGGAAACTTTGTTCTCGGAATCCCGGTGGGGATTGCCTATGCAAGAAACCCTGAGATACTAAATTCTGCGTTTTTGAATACGACACTGATGTATGTGATCTTTTGGGGAATCTGGGCCGTGGCATTGTTCTGGATCGGTATCCGAAAACGGAATCGTCCGATTTTACAGGCAGTCGGCACGAAACCACAGGGAAATAACTGGAAATATCTGCTTTTCGGTTTGGTTCTGGGATTTGCACTGAATGGATTTTGTATTCTGATTGCATGGCTGCACCATGATATTGTGCTGACCTACGATGCCATTCATCCGCTGTGGTTTGTGGTTGTGTTTCTGACCGTGTTTATCCAGTCGTCGGCAGAGGAACTGCTGTGCAGGGGATTTCTATATCAGAAACTGCGCAGAAGTTATAAAAATCCGGTGGTTGCAATTGTCGGAAATGCACTGCTGTTTGCGTTGCTGCATCTGGCGAATGACGGAGTTACGGTGCTTTCTGTCCTGAATATTTTTCTTGTCGGAATTTTGTTTTCCCTCATGGTATATTACATGGACAGTCTCTGGTGTGCGTTTGCCGTACATACAGCATGGAATTTTACGCAGAACATTCTCTTTGGCTTGCCAAACAGTGGGATCAATGTGCCGTATTCGGTATTTAAACTGGATGCAGCGACCGCTAGGGATAGTTTTGCATACAACGTTGGATTTGGTATCGAGGGAACACTCCTTGCGGATATTGTACTTTTGGCTGCCTGCGTGCTGTTGTATCTCTGGGGAAGAAAGCATGGAAAGAAATCCATGGATGTGTGGGCAGAAACATAATATAATTAGTATTTTACGAAAACGGCACCAGGTTACATCTGGTGCCGTACAACTTTGTATTCGTCCCCGGAACGGTAAAAGGGACATTCCTTGTAATTACTCTGGACAAAACGAGCCATGTCGTCTTCATCCATATTGACGGAGCAGTAATATGCTTCGTCCTCTTCATCGTATTCATTGTATGCACAAAAATCACAACTGGCCATACAAAAGTTCCCCTCCTTTTATGAAGTGAATCAGGCGATTGCCTGTTAAATAAACTGATTCTGCCCCTCATCGTAATGATAATTGATGGCAGCAAGGGTTTCTGTAATTGCATCTGCATCGGTCATATATGCGGCAGCAAGTTCGGTAAGTGTCGGGTAATGATCACGCAGCTGTGTGTTGACAACAGACAGAAGCATGACAGGATCTTTTGGTAAATTCATAGTATATTCCTCCTTTGGAAACGATTATTGCATATCGGTATAACTGCGCAGGATTTCCTGCAGAAAAATTTGGTATTCATTGACAACGGAATCCGGGGAAATCACACGGATATGTGTGGATAAGCCGGCAAGCCAGCCGAAAAACTGTGGACTGACAGCGACCTGTGCCCGCGCGAGAATGTGGGTATCGTCGTAGGGGCGCATGGCTACACCGGCACCGAAACGGTCAATGATGACACCGGTCATGGAAGTATCGCACAGAAGCTGTACGGTTGTCTCTTCCCCGGCAAACATGCCGAAATTTTTGCGGGAATAAGAGGCGATATCCATCTGTTCGTAATCGGTCTGTCCGCACCGCGCCTGATTCACAGCGGAGAGATCAAGCATCTTGTCGACACGGTAATGTTTCATTTTCCCGGCATCCGCGTCATAGGCAACAAGATAATAGTTTTCGTCATCCCAGGTAAGAAGCCAGGGGCTGACCTGATAGAATCTGCCGTTTTTGCGCAGCTGCATTTCTTTTCTGACATTCCAGTCGAAGTAGTGGAAACGGATCTGCCGGTTTTCTGCAATGGCAGAGTGGATGACATCCACGCTGTAATAGATTTTTTCATTGCTGGTTTTGTTGCGGTCTGCAACGACAACCTGACGCTGTAGTTTTTTCGCATCGTTTTTACTGACAAGCTGTTCCAGTTTGCCAATCAGCTGCCGTGATTTCTTTGTGGTAATAAATTTGGAAGACTGTACCAGGTCAACAAGCAGTTTGACTTCCGGCAGCTCAAATGTGCGGTCTGCTATGCGGTAACCGGCATGCGCGCCTTCGGTCAGGATGATGTCATAACCATAATCACAAAGCGTCTGGATATCGTTATAGATGCTTTTACGCTCCGCCCGGATGCCGTTTGCCGCGAGATGGTCGATGATCTGTGGGGTAGTGACGGTATGGGTTTCATCCGTGTTCTGACGCAGATAATCCAGAAGGAATAACAGCTTTTGTTTTTGATTCACAGATTTGGGCATGACAGTTCTCCTCTTTCAAATAAAGTGAAAACCCGGCGGAAAAACCGCCGGGAATACCATTATCGTTTACACTTGGTTGCTGCTTCCACAAAACCACGGAACAGTGGATGTGGACGGTTTGGTCTGGATTTTAATTCCGGATGTGCCTGTGTGGCAATAAACCATGGGTGATCCGGGAGTTCGATCATTTCTACAATTCTTCCGTCCGGAGAAGTTCCGCAAAGTTTCATGCCATGCTCGGTGAGAGTGGCACGATAATCATTGTTTACTTCATAACGATGACGATGACGCTCGGAAATCTCAGTGGTTCCGTATACTTCATATGCTTTGGAATCCTTGTCCAGTACACAAGGATAAGCGCCGAGTCTTAAGGTACCGCCGATATCTTCTACACCGTCCTGGTCCGGCATCAGTGCAATGACCGGATGTGTTGTGTTCGGGTCAAGTTCGATACTGTGTGCATCGTTGAATCCGCATACGTGACGTGCAAATTCAATGATGGATACCTGCATGCCGAGGCAGAGACCAAGGTACGGAATCTTGTTCTCGCGGGCATAGCGTGCGGCAAGGATCATTCCCTCGACACCGCGCAGACCGAATCCGCCGGGAACAAGGATACCGTTTACATCACCCAGCACCTCATCTACATTGTCTACATTTAATTCTTCGGAGTCTACCCATTTGATGTCGATTGTTGCATGCTCTGGAATACCGCCGTGCTTTAAAGCTTCCACAACGGAAATGTAAGCATCGTGTAATGCGGTATATTTTCCGACCAGGGCAATCCGGACTTCCTTGTCCGGATGACGCAGATCATTGACCATGGACTTCCAGTCACTTAAATCCGGTTCCGGACAGTCAAGATTTAAACACTCACAGGCAATTTTCGCAAGATTTTCTTTTTCCATCGCCAGTGGAGCTTCATATAAATACTCAACATCCAGATTCTGCAGTACATGTGTGTTCGGAACATTACAAAACAGTGCGATCTTGTCCTTTAATCCCTGATCTAACGGCTGCTCGGAACGGCAGACGATGATATCCGGCTGGATACCCATACCCTGCAGTTCCTTGACACTTGCCTGGGTAGGCTTGGTCTTTAATTCCTGTGAGGCGCGCAGGTACGGAATCAGGGTAACGTGACAGAGAATCGCATTCTCATGTCCCACTTCGTGCTGGAACTGACGGATTGCTTCAAGGAAAGGCTGGCTTTCGATATCTCCGACGGTTCCGCCGACTTCTATAATTGCAATATGCATATCATCGGATGTGAAATTACGGTAAAAACGGCTCTTGATCTCGTTGGTAATATGCGGGATTACCTGTACGGTTCCTCCGCCATAATCTCCACGACGTTCTTTCTGCAGAACGGACCAGTAAACCTTACCGGTTGTCACATTGGAATTCTTTGTCAGACTTTCGTCGATGAAGCGCTCGTAGTGACCGAGATCCAGATCGGTTTCCGCTCCATCATCCGTTACGAACACTTCACCGTGCTGAATCGGGTTCATGGTTCCCGGATCAATGTTGATATATGGATCGAACTTCTGCATGGTGACTTTGTAGCCACGCGCTTTGAGCAGACGTCCTAAAGATGCAGCAGTGATACCTTTTCCAAGACCAGATACGACACCGCCAGTGACAAAGACGTATTTTACAGGCATAATTTTCCTCCTAAGTTTTTATCTAAACTACCATAGTTTAATATTATACAGCGGACAACGAAAATATTCCACACTTTTTTATAAAAAGTTTAGAAAGGATAGGAAAAGTTCTCGAACAAAATGTTGATTTTGCGTTTCTTATTACATATAATAAGGGTATTGATTACAAGAGATATACAAGTGGAGGGCTTATGGACAATCAGGCACCGAATAATTATAACAACGGAAACTATAACGGTGGCAATAATTATAATAACGGAAACAATGGTAATAACGGAAACAACGGTGGCAACAACGGAGGAAAGAAAGACAACCATAACGGACAGATGATCCTGGGATTTATCATGGTCACTCTGGTGGCACTCTTTTTCCTGTCATTTTTTGCCAACCGGTTTTCACAGATGAGTTCGAAGGAAACTACATACTCCGAATTCCTAAAACAGCTGGAAAAGAATAATGTCAAAACGGTGGAATTCAGCAATTATGAGATGGATTACACACTGGTGGACGATAAAAAACCATATGAGATAACATATTACACCGGAATTGTCAATGATCCGGATCTGATCACGACACTCAAGAGTGCAAAGACATCAGAGGGGAAAACAATTGAAATTTCGGCATCCGTGCCGGACAATACTTCGGCATGGCTGGTAAACATTTTAAGCTTTGTTATTCCGCTGGTACTGATCTGGATTCTTTTTGGATTCCTGATGCGCCGGATGGGCGGAGGAGCCATGGGGGTTGGAAAATCAACCGCCAAAGTATATGTGGAGAAAACAACCGGTGTGACATTTAAAGATGTAGCTGGACAGGACGAGGCAAAGGAATCCCTGCAGGAAGTGGTGGATTTTCTGCACAATCCGAAGAAATACAGCGATATCGGGGCAAAGCTCCCGAAGGGGGCACTTCTTGTCGGACCTCCTGGAACCGGTAAGACATTGCTGGCAAAAGCAGTTGCCGGAGAGGCAAAAGTTCCGTTTTTCTCCCTGGCAGGTTCTGATTTTGTGGAGATGTTCGTCGGTGTGGGTGCTTCCCGTGTGCGTGATCTGTTCAAGGAAGCACAGAAGATGGCACCGTGTATCATTTTTATTGATGAGATCGATGCAATCGGTAAAAGCCGTGACAGCCGGTATGGCGGAGGCAATGATGAGCGTGAACAGACCTTAAACCAGTTGCTTGCGGAGATGGATGGATTTGATGCATCCAAAGGTATTTTAATTCTTGCGGCAACGAACCGTCCGGAAGTTCTGGATAAGGCACTGCTTCGTCCGGGACGTTTTGACCGTCGGATCATTGTTGACAAGCCGGATCTGAAAGGCCGTCTGGAAACTTTAAAAGTACATTCCAAGGATGTACACATGGATGAAACGGTAGATCTGGATGCACTGGCACTGGCTACTGCCGGTCTGGTGGGATCGGATCTTGCCAATATGATTAACGAGGCTGCCATCAATGCGGTAAAGAATGGACGAAAGTTTGTCAATCAGTCGGATCTGTTTGAAGCATTTGAACTTGTGGCTGTCGGTGGAAAAGAGAAAAAAGACCGCGTCATGAGTGATAAGGAGCGTAAGATTGTCTCTTATCACGAGGTAGGGCATGCACTTGTTTCGGCACTTCAGAAAAATACAGAGCCGGTTCAAAAGATTACTATCGTACCGCGTACCATGGGAGCATTGGGATACACGTTACAGACACCGGAAGAAGAAAAGTATTTAGAGACCAAAGATGAACTTCTTGCAAAGATTACGACCTTTATGGCAGGACGTGCAGCGGAGGTACTTGTATTCCACTCAGCGACCAGCGGTGCAGCAAATGATATTGAGAATGCAACAAAGATTGCGCGTGCAATGGTTACGATGTATGGTATGTCAGATACGTTTGGCATGATGTGTCTTGCTACGGTGGAAAACCAGTATCTGGATGGCCGTGCCGGTCTGATCTGCGGAGAAGATACCGCAGGACAGATTGATAAGGAAGTGCTTTCCATTATTAATAAAAGCTACGAGGATGCAATGCAGATGCTGACAGAAAATCGTGACATTTTGGATCATATCAGCGATTATCTGTACGAAAAGGAGACGATCACCGGCAAGGAATTCATGAAGATTTTCCGCGAAATGAAAGGACTTCCGCAGGAAGAAGATAAAGAGTCACTGATGCCGGATGACACAGCGGATGAGAAAAAAGCATCACAGGAACCGCGTGTGTTATCCAAAGAAAATAATGAAGCGAAAGACGGCACTTCAATTGCAGAGGACAGCCAGTCCCAAGCTGCGATTGTGAGTGATGATATGTTTGAGGAATAATTCATGTTCGACTTTCAGGAAGAATTACGTAAACTCCCGGATCAACCGGGAGTTTATATTATGCATGACAAAACAGATGCGATCATATATATAGGAAAAGCAGTCAGCCTGCGCAAACGGGTGCGGCAGTATTTTCAGCCGAGTCATGATGAGGGCATCAAGAAAAAACAGATGGTGGAGCACATTGCACGGTTTGAGTATATTATTACCGATTCCGAGCTGGAGGCTTTGGTGCTGGAGTGCAATCTGATCAAAGAGCACACACCCAAATATAATACGATGCTGCGGGATGACAAGACGTACCCTTATATCCGGGTGACGGTGCAGGAAGATTTTCCGCGGGTTCTTTTTTCCCGCCAGGTAAAAAAAGATAAGTCTCGTTATTTTGGACCGTATACGAGTGCCGGTGCGGTAAAAGATACGATAGAGCTGATCAATAAACTTTATAAACTGCGCACCTGTAACCGTAAGCTTCCGAGAGATATCGGATTAGAACGTGCCTGCTTGAATTATCATATTCATCAGTGTGATGCTCCCTGTCAGGGGCATGTGGATAAAGAGACGTATGGAAAGCAGGTCAGTAAGGCACTGGAATTTTTAAATGGAAACTATGGACCGGTAATACGTGAATTAAAGGAAAACATGCAGAAGGCATCCGAGGAGATGGAGTTTGAGCGGGCGATCGAGTACCGTGAGCTGTTAAACAGTGTCAGTCAGATTGCACAGAAGCAGAAGATTACCAATACGGATGGGGAGGACAAGGATATCATTGCGTTAGCGAGCGATGACCGGGATGCTGTCGTTCAGGTGTTTTTTATCCGCAGTGGAAAGATTATCGGAAGGGATCATTTTCATGTGCGTGTGGGATCAGAAGAAAGCACAGGGGATATTCTGGTAAATTTTGTGAAACAGTATTATTCTGGGACGCCGTTTGTCCCGCGGGAAATCATGCTCCAGGAAGCAATCGAAGACATTCCGGTGCTGGAAGAATGGCTGAGTGCCAAACGCGGGCGGAAAGTGACGATACGGATTCCGCAGAAAGGACTCAAAGAAAAGCTGGTGGAGCTGGCTGCGAAAAATGCACAGTTGGTGCTCAGCCAGGATAAAGAAAAGATTAAGAGAGAAGAAGGGCGTACCATCGGCGCGGTAAAAGAGATTGAGCAGCTGCTTGGCATGAAAGGGCTTAATCGTATGGAGGCCTATGATATTTCTAATATTAATGGATTTGAAACCGTAGGTTCTATGATTGTATACGAAAAAGGACGGCCGAAACGCAGCGATTACCGGAAATTTAAACTCCGCACGGTATCGGGACCGGATGATTACGCTTCCATGCATGAGGTCCTGACCCGGCGGTTTACGCACGGCATGCAGGAACAGAAAGAACTGGAAGAAAAAAATATGCCACAGGAAGTCGGAAGTTTTACACGCTTCCCGGATATCATTATGATGGATGGTGGACGCGGCCAGGTAAATATCTGTCTGCAGGTGCTGGAAGAACTGGGAC
>OGWT01000870.1_pt1 | contig 24162 bp, 21 predicted proteins | sample 1576101 | NCBI WGS metagenome assembly OGWT01 (sample SAMEA3541481, study PRJEB24748) | human gut metagenome | biome: human gut; feature: human-associated habitat; material: faeces | place: China | collected 2012 | reverse complement strand
TTGTGGATTTCCGAACCGGTGCCGAGCGCAGTGAAAAACCTGATCCCATACTGGATAATGTGCAGTACATATGGGCTCCCATAATGAGCGAAGAAGCAATGGGCATTACTCACGACGAAGAAAGCGAACGTGATGTTATTGCAGAGCTGTTCAGTTACCTTCAGGAAAAACAGATAACTTTAGTTGATTATATGACCGGCATATATAAAATTCTTCTTTCAACAGATCAGGCACAGCGTGAATACTCACGTTTTTTCAGAGAGCTTCTTTCCAATGAAAACGGCTCCGTGCTGTGGCATTGCAGTGCCGGCAAGGACAGAGTAGGCGTTGGCACCACTCTTCTCCTTACAGCTTTGGGAGTTCCCAGAGATGTCATAATTAAAGATTATCTCATGACCAATACTTTTACAAACTCCGAATACGAAAACGCCGTTAAATTTCTCAAATCACAAAATGCTGACGAAACCGTTATAAACGGCATCGAAGGTGTTTTCAAGGTAAGAGAAAGCTATATTATGGCTTCTTTAAAGTACATAGAAGAAAATTATGGCTCAGTAAATGAATATATAAATAAAGCTCTCGGCATAACGCAAAGCGAAATTTCAGATTTACAGAATATGTATCTCGAAAATTAAAAACATAAATTATCCCCGTAACAGCCGCAAAATTTTAATTTTTTGCAGCTTTTGCGGGGTGTTTTAACAAAAAGGCTTTTTATATTTCTTATAATACAAATAAAGCCTATCATTGATTTGAAGAGGGGAATTTTTATGAAAGAATCACTCCAAATTTTATGCAGCAGTCTTGTGGAAAACAGAAAAATCATAAAATCAGCTTTCCCACTGGAAAACAGCTATATTTATCCTGTCTGTGCGGAAATATTCACGGAAAAGCACCAAACCGCTCAGGAAGAAAAGCTGAGTGATTGCCGCAGGATTTTAAAAGAAAATACTGGAATCCTTTCAAATTTCCGTGGCATTACAAGACCTGTCATGATCTCCATGATGGCGGCTGATACTAATCCCCAAGAGAAACTCCGCCGCTCTCTTTCAGTTTACGCTCTTTTGAAAGAATACTTTTTCACATCCCAGTATCTTCCCGTAGCATCTATGGCAATTTCAAGCATGGCTCCTGAGAGCCGATATGAAGAACTGTCCGCAAGAACGAGAAAAATTTATGAAGCTATGAGATCAGAACATCCTTTTCTTACAAATTCTCAGGACTGTATTTATGCGGCGCTTCTGGCTTTATCACCGAGAACTGATGAGGAGATAATAGAAGAAACAGAAAAATGCTATAACATTCTCAGAGACAAATTCTTTTCCTCCAACGCCGTCCAGTCACTTAGCCATATTTTAGCTTTTCTTGACGGCACGGCTGAGAAAAAATGCAGCCGTACACTGGAGCTATATGATCAGCTCAAATTTAATGGATGCAGATATGGCACTAACTTTGAGCTGCCAACCTTGGGCGTCGCCGCCATGCTTCCAGGTGAAATAAAGGATATTGCAAGAGATATTGCCGAAACAGATGAATTTCTTGCCAATCAGAAAGGTTTCGGATTCTTCAGTATAGGCAAAAAACAGAGGCTTATGCACGCAGCAATGATTGTAAGTTCAGACCTTATTGAAAAAAACAACGTCACTGCACATTCAGCAGAAATAAGCGGTATTGTGGCACTTATAGCCGCACAGGAGGCCGCTATATGCGCCGCTGTTGCAGCTTCTGCTGCCGCTGCCAGCGCATCAGCTGCATCATCAGGAAACTGAGAGATCCTCAGCTTAACAAAAAGGATCAGCAAAACTCAATTGCATAATGCCGCAGTTTCGCATTAAAGGCATTTTGTTTCGTGAAAATTTCTGCTTGTGTACACAAAATCTAAAAGACTCCGGAAAAATTCCGGAGTCTTTTAGATTTGATAGGAGTTATATAATACCCTTTTTCTGATTTTAAACTTTCATCTGAACATTTTTCTTTGAAAATTTTACAGTGGCAATTAAATCCGCAATAATCAGGATGCATATGACAGGCAGGCGAAATGTCTCCCAAAATGAAAATCCGGCTCCTCCTCCATTGCCAAGCTCAAAAAATGCCATTTCATAGCAAAAACAGATCATGAGCATCATACTCATAGGCACCCATTTTTCCATGTGTCCTAAACCGTAAAGATACATTATTATTCCTACAATCGCCATACCGCCACAAACGGCAAACCCTAAAGGCGGAATAAAAAACAACAGCGTATTGAGATGGACAAGAACTCCCACAGCTCCTACAATAAGGGTCTGCTTTAAACTGCCTGTCTTGTAAAAAGCGGAAACTATTCCATAAAGGTAAACAGCAGCAAGTGGAACTGTATTGATGACATCAAAGGTATCGCTGTCAAAACGCATATTAAGCACATCGAACCAATTCAGCAGGAAGAATACTGCCGCAGCGGCTACCATCAAAGTGAAAACACAGCTCATTAGCAAAAATAATGTTCGTTTACCATTTTTCATGGTTTTCATCTCCCTCTTAACAGTTTACAGTAATTAAAACTGATTTTTATACTGTATCTAACCCTTTACGCCTGTTTTTTTACTTCGCAGAACTCTTTGTATTTTCGGTTCTTAACCACTGATACCATATCAGCAATAATAAGAGCGCATAATACCGGTAGAAGAATCATTGTCCAAATAGCGTTATCCGCACCTGATCGAGAATGAAAGGAAATCATACCGTATGCAATATAGGTAACGGAAAAGAAAACCGTATTCACGCAAAGTATCCCATATGATGAAATCTTTTCAGCCAAGGGAAAACCGGCAATGAACATAAGAACACCTGCAACTGCAGTAATTACCCAAACCAAAACAGCTTGCAGCAGCATGAAACATATAAACACAAAGAATACAGCAGCTATAATGCTTATCAAGCAAGGTAAGATTGATTTGGTAAATCTTTCTGTTTTTTGGAACAGAGAGAAAAAAGCGTAAATCAAAGTAATCACTGTCGGAGCAATAACTAAAGCGTTCATAACTGTTTCATCAACATACTCAGGGAAAATATTTACTGCGGAAAGAATGAGAAACAATTCTTCTGCTAAAAGTAATAAAGCTAAAAAAGAACCGACTGCAACAAATAATGCGGTTTTACTTTTTTTCATGGTTCTCAGCTCCCTTGCTGCCATCTTATAATGACTGAAACTGATTTTTATAATGTGTCTAACCCTTTACGCTTGTTTTTTTACTTCGCAGAACTCTTTGTATTTTCGGTTCTTAGCCACTGAAACCATATCAGCAATAATAAATGCGCACAGAACCGGCAGAAGAATCATTGTCCAAATAGCGTCTGCCGCACCCTATCTTGCATGACTGGAAATCATTCCGTATGCCAAATAGGTAATCGGGAAGGCAGCGATATTCAAGCAAAGTATTCCGTATGATGAAGTCTTTTCAGCTAAGGAAAGACCTGCAAAAAACAGGAGAATACCTGCAATGGCAAAAGCTCCACAGGCAAAAATCCCTAAAGGCGGAATAAAAAGCGTACATAACGTAACCAATGCAAGTGCAAGTAAACCTATTAAAAATGGTAAAATCCCTTTGATGAAGCTTTCTGTTTTTTGGAGCAAAGAGAAAAAAGCGTAAATCAAAGTAATCACTGCGGGAGCAATAACTAAAACTATCATAGCTGTTTCATCAACGTCTTTAGGGAAAATATTTACTGCGGAAAGAATCAAAAACAATTCCTCTATAAAAAGCAATAACGTCAAAAAAGAACCTGCTGCAACTAATAATGTAGGCTTACTTTTTTTCATGTGTTAAACTCCTTTTCATACAATAATTATTAGCGATTTGCGTAGATTTTTCATTGAAAGTCCATTTATATTACTTTGCTTCCTGCAATGTCGATTTTGATTTTTCGATTTTTGAAACGGAAACCATATCGGCAATAATAAGAGCGCATAATACCGGCAGAAGAATAACTGCCCAGAGTGCTCTTGAGCCGCTTGAAGCAGACATGGCCAAAATGATACTGTTAAAGGTAAAATACACTGCGTTTGCACAAAGTATACCATATGAGCCTGAACTTTCCGCCACTCCAAACCCATAAATTGTCAGAACAATTGCTGCAATTAAAAGCGCAGCGCCGAACATGTAGTACGTCGACAGTGACGAAATGAAGAAAGCAGCGACCTCAGCAATTGCGAGCAATACTCCGACTCCTCCGGCAATAATTACCTGTTTAAAGCTTTTTGTTTTTGCAAAAACAGACAACATACTGTACAAAAGTACTGCCAGAAACGGAGTCATCGTCAAATAAATTACAACTTTTTCTTCTATATGCATCGGAAGCAAATTTGCTTCCCTCAGAAATAAGAAAATTTCATCAAGGGCAAATAAAGCAACTAAAACTGTACCTAAACCTATAAGAAAACGAGAAAAGTAACTTTTCATAGCTGTTCATCTCCCTTTAATTAAAATGCACTATGTCCTTTTATATTTACATGGCACCACCAACCGTTCTTATAGATTTATAACATTAAATATAGTCAAAACATATTATTAGTTGTATTACTTACATTTTTACAATAGTATTTTATCTGTTTAATGTCAATGTGAATCATCACAAATTAATTTTGGTTTACATATGCAGAATATACAGAGAGGGCAGTTTAAACCTGTTTTTTTACTGCCAAAACAGTGATGCTACAAAAATGAGCAAGCAAAATCCGGGCTCCACCAAAGGGTGAAGCCCGGATAAATGTTTTAAAATATTAAGCTGAAACTATTTTTAGTTTCTTCTTCCACCTTTGTGGAAATCTCTGCGGGGACGGCGTGTGTTCTCAGCAGGATTGTTTTCGGGAGTAAGTCCCTCAACCTCAATGAGAGCTTCACGGCGGGAAAGATTAAGTCTGCCCTGGTCGTCTATTTCGAGAACCTTTACTATAACCTCATCGCCTACGTTTACAACGTCCTCAACCTTTTCTGTACGCTTTACATCAAGCTGGCTGATGTGAACAAGTCCCTCTTTACCGGGAGCGATTTCAACAAATGCTCCGAAGCTCATAAGTCTTGTTACAACGCCCTTGAAGATTGCGCCGGGCTCGGGATCGTTGGCAATTGTCTCAACCATAAGAAGTGCACGCTTTGCATCGTCAATATCGATTGCTGAAATGAAGATTGAACCATCCTCTTCAACATCAACCTTACAGTTGCACTCTGCGCAGATCTTCTGGATAACCTTACCCTGCTTACCGATAACCTCGCTGATTTTATCAACGGGAATCTTTGTGGTGAGCATCTTGGGAGCATACTTTGAAAGCTCCTTGCGGGGTTCGGGGATACATTTAAGCATTACTTCATCAAGAATATAGATTCTTGCTTTTCTTGTCTTTTCAAGAGCCTCTTTGATGATTTCAGGAGTAAGGCCATGAACTTTAAGGTCCATCTGGATTGCTGTGATACCCTTGTGAGTACCTGCAACCTTGAAGTCCATATCGCCGAAGAAATCTTCGAGTCCCTGAATATCAACCATTGTCATGAAGCGGTCGCCCTCAGTTACAAGACCGCAGGAGATACCGGCAACAGGAGCCTTAATGGGAACACCGGCAGCCATAAGTGAAAGAGTTGATCCGCAGATTGAAGCCTGTGAGGTTGAACCGTTTGAGGAAAGAACCTCGGAAACAAGGCGGAGTGCATAGGGGAACTCTTCAACAGAGGGGATAACGGGAAGAAGAGCACGCTCTGCAAGAGCTCCGTGACCAATTTCACGGCGTCCGGGGCCTCTGCTGGGCTTAGTCTCACCAACGGAGTATGAGGGGAAGTTGTAGTGGTGCATATAGCGCTTTGCTTCCTCATCGTCAATACCGTCGAGAATCTGAGCGTCGCTTACAGGACCTAAAGTTGTAACTGTAAGAACCTGTGTCTGACCTCTTGTAAACATACCTGAACCGTGTACTCTGCTGAGAAGGTCAACTTCTGCAGAAAGAGGACGGATTTCATCTATTCCTCTGCCGTCAACACGCTTGCCGTCATCAAGAAGCCAGCGGCGGACAACAAATTTCTGAAGCTTGTAGAGGCAGTCGTCAAGCTTTGCTGTCTCCTCGGGATATACCTCGTCAAACTTTTCATGAACAGCGTCATAAATGGGCTGAAGTCTTTCGTCACGGATACGCTTGTCATCTGTATCGAGAGCGGCACGTACATCCTCAATGGCGAATTCCTTAACAGCTTCGTACATTTCCGGTGCGGGATCGTTTGAGGGGAACTCAACCTTTTCCTTACCGATTTCAGCCTGAATGCCCTTGATAAACTCAACGATCTGCTGGTTTACCTCGTGAGCATACATGATACCGTTGAACATATCCTCTTCGGATACTTCGTTTGCTCCTGCCTCGATCATTGCAACAAGATCGGCTGTGGAAGCAACTGTAACATACATTTCGCTCTTCTCTTTTTCTGCTGCTGTGGGGTTGATTACGAACTTGCCGTCAACAAGACCTACAACAACACCGCTGATGGGGCCATCCCACGGAATAGCGGAAATTGAAATAGCTACGGAAACACCGATCATAGCTGTGATTTCCGGTGAGCAGTCAGGGTCAATTGACATAACTGTTGCAACAACGCCTACATCGTTTCTCATATCCTTGGGGAAAAGAGGACGGATAGGTCTGTCGATAACACGGGATGCAAGGATTGCCTTCTCGCTGGGTCTGCCCTCACGGCGCTGGAAAGAGCCGGGGATTTTACCAGCTGCATAAAGCTTTTCCTCAAAATCAACTGAAAGGGGGAAGAAATCGATTCCCTCTCTGGGCTTTGCTGCCATTGTTGCGTTACAGAGAACTTCTGTCTCACCGTAACGGATAAGGCATGAACCGCCTGCAAGCTGAGCCATTTTACCGGTTTCAACTACAAGGGGTCTGCCGGCAAGTGTTGTTTCAAACTTTCTGAACATTCTTTTTACCTCTCTTTATATTTTTATTTTAAGGGAGGCATTGTTTTAGCAATAAATCCGACCTTTAAAAGTTATGGTTAAAAGCCCGATTCACTGCTAAAAACCAACTGCCTGTCCCTTTTTGACCTTTAAAATTGCGGTTTCTCACAAATCAAGGCAGGAAGAGTATACCCCCGCCTGCCCTGCTTTTGCGAAACTTATTTACGGATTCCAAGTCTTGCGATGATTGAACGGTATCTCTCGATATCCTTCTTCTGAAGGTAAGCGAGAAGGTTACGTCTGTGACCAACCATCTTGTGGAGTCCACGGCGTGAGTGGTGGTCCTTCTTGTGAACCTTAAGGTGCTCGGTAAGGTCGTTGATTCTCTTTGTGAGAACTGCGATCTGTACTTCGGGAGAACCTGTATCACCCTCGTGAGTAGCGTACTCAGCCATTATAGCCTGCTTCTCTGCGTTTGTCATGTTTTTCACCTCATTATAAATATTTACCCGAAAACCCAGCATAAGGCCGGTGAAAACCGCCGTGCGGTGTACCCCTTATTCCGAGTAAAGGGCATAATGCATATGTATTATAGCACAGGAAAACAACGGTGTAAAGGGATTTTTCACTTAAAAAAGAAAGAATCAAAAAATATATCTTTCTTTGCTGTACCGAAAATCTGCCTTCATTTGGCTTTATATTAACTATACTTTATATGATACTGATTTTCTTTTAATTTTCAACACTTCAGATTCAAAAAAGCCCAAATATAAAGTATTTGGATTTTCAACCGCCTTAATCATTTGTTTAATTTGCACTATTTCACGTCTTTAAAATATATTTTTTGTGCATTTGATATATAATTTTCCTTACGCTATAATGAATTTGAGTTTTATTTATCTGTTTAATTTTCTATTTAAGATAAAAATTCCTTTATCGCAGCAGCTTAAGGCTTGTTGCGGAATTTTTATTTTACAAAATGTCCTTATTACATACTTTGGGGGTATAAAATGTGAAAATTGCAAGCAGCGCTAAAAATCTGATAACCGAGGTAACTACACACTGGAAAAAACCGAAGGAAGGAGAACATGTTTCTTATAAAGAATTCCTCTACCTTGTTTTAGGAATCGGAAACTCCATGGTTGCCGCCAGCGCAGGATATAATCTTTCCTTTACCGCAGGATGTATGTTTGTCGGCGCAATTTACGGTCTTAAAATGCTCGACTTTGCAATGCTCGGCATTGTAAACCTTTTAATGAATTATCTGTTTTCACCTATAAACATGATTATCACCGACAATCTCGGGTCTCCGCCTAAAAAAACAATGCACTTGATAAACTGGGCAAACTTAGCATTTTTAGTTTTAGGTATTGGATGCTTCTTTATCCCTCAGCAGTATTTTGAAAGCTTCATGCCTGCTCTGCCTCAGGTAGTAGGATCAAAATTTTTGATTCAGGTTTTCACTACATATTACAATATACTTGTTCTGAAAAAGCTTTCCCCTAAATTCGGTAAATACCGCAGTTGGATCATCGCAAATATGCTTCCCTACATAATTTCACTTTTCCTTTTGGTATGGTTCCCATACAATACACTGGAATATCATGAGAAATTCTGGGTCATGCATCTTTTCTTCTCTTTCTGGGGATGCTTCGCCTCATGTTTTTCACAGACCACCAATATGCAGAACGTCATATCTCCAAGCACTACCGAAAGAACCAAAATCATGTCTTACGGCTCTTTCCTGTGGAGTCTGTTCCCGTCAATTTATAATGTAATCTTCCCTGTTCTTGCCGCAGTAGCCGGAGGCATGACAAGCATTAATACATACAGAATTGTAGTTCCTGCAATTGTAATTCTTTTCGGACCCATGTCACTGTTTCTTGTTTTCGGAGTTAAAGACAGAGTTATTCAGGAAACTCAGCATAAGCCCCAGATCGACATGAAAAAAGGTTTCAAAGCCGTACTTAAAAACAAATATCTCTGGATTACAAACATTTCCACATGGATGACAAATTTTTCTGCCGGATCAATCAATATTATCAATATGGCTGTTATCTATTCCATGCGTCAGGACTGGGTTATGGGAATAACTTCAACCATAATCGGAACCGCAAGCGTTCCGGGTATGCTTTTGGCTCCGTTCCTCATAGGCAAACTTGGAAAAAAGAAAATTGTCCTTGTAGGCAAGTACATCACTGTTCTCTGCTCATTCCTAACCGCTGCCGGAGTTTATATGGACAGTCTCATAGTAATCATTCTTTCAACATATCTTACTTCACTGTTCAATTCCCTTGTTTCAATTGCCACCACTGCAATAAACGCCGATATATGGGATTACCAGCAATACATATCCGGTGAAAGACTCGACTCATGTATGGGTATTTTCGGATATCTCTCTGCTCCTATAACAACTCTCGGCGCAATGGTTGTTCCCTATCTTTACGGTCTCGTAGGCTTCACCTCAGACTGGAATATCCTTTACGACCCATCTCTGAGAACTTCAGTATTCATAATCACCGTCGCCATAGGCGCCGTAACAGGACTGCTTGCCACTGTGCCCTATCATTTTTATGATTTCACCGAAGAAAAGCATAAAAAGATGATGGAAGAACTGAAAGTACGTGCTGAGAAAAAAGAACACGAAACTCAAGTGGCAATTGAGGAAACTGTTTAAAAGGAGACCGGAAAACATGAAGAAAAAAGTAATTTGCGTATTTTCAGCGATCTTGGCATTATTGACGGTTATGCTTTCGTTCTCCTCCTGCACCGGCGAAAGCAGTGGAAACCTTAAATATAAAGAGGCTGAAAACGGATATGCTCTTTATAGGTATGAAGGCTCTTCCACAGAGAGAACATTTACAATACCTGACACATATAACGACGAGCCTATAACTGAGCTTATGTCCTTCTGTATTTCTAATTCAGAGTATCTTGAAGTGCTCAACATAGGAAAAAATATAGAAAAAATAGACCCCTGGGCTCTTACAAACTGTCCTGTCCTTAAATCTATAAATGTCAGTGCGGATAATGAATATTTTACAAGCGTTGACGGTGTACTTTACAGCAAGGATATGACAAAACTTATTGCATATCCCAACGGCAAAACGCCCCTTGTTACAGACAAAGACGGCAAGGTCACAGGCGGAGGTACAATAAAACTTCCCGATACAGTTAAGGTTATAGGCGAAAATGCATTTTATATGTGCAGCAACCTCTATTCCATTGAGTTTAATGAGGGACTCGAAAAGGTTGAAAACAAAGCTTTCCTTAAATGCACCAATCTCTCAGCTCTTGAGTTCCCAGAAACCCTTACTGAAATAGGTGTCGATTCATTCTCCTACTGCGATTCACTTACTCATCTTGAAATACCTTCCTCAGTAAAGTCAATTGGTGACTATGCATTTTTCTCAACCGCTTCTTCCATAGATAAAATTGTGGTGCATCATCCAAGTGCTGATTCTCTTACCCTCGGAAAAGACTGGATACCAAACATAAAGAACAATGTAAGAGAGAAAGTCGCTGTTGAATATGTAGGATAATATAAACACGGTTAAAGCCTTCCGGAACAAAAATCCGGGAGGCTTTTTTCATTATAAATACAGATATTTACAGGCTTTTCTTCCATATATAGAGTTTGTCTTTTGTCACATCTCACATAATTTAATATCTATCCTATACTTTGTCATTATGGCAATTTGCAGGCAATATAATTACTTTGCAGCAGCAAAGGTTACGAATTGAAGCTCATTTGTAATATTTTTTAAATGTTTGTTTAATAATTAGTAACTTATTCCCCTAAAATTAGTCACAAGCTGCTGGTATTATAATGTCAGAAACAACGAAGGAGGTGAAAACAAAATGAAGGGCAAGGCTCACGTGCTTGTCTGTGTTACACAGCAGTCAAGCTGCGAGAGGCTTATTGAGGCAGGAGCATCAATTGCAAAGTCCCACGATATGCAGCTGAGTGTTATCAATGTCCAGCCCGAAAAGGACTCCTATTCCCCTGATCCTCAGGCGATGGAACACCTTTACGGAGTATGTAAAAAGTTTGGTGCGGAAATGAACGTATATTTCAGCGATGCGCCGGCAGTGGTAACAGCAGTTCATGCAAAGAAAAACAATACCAAGATAGTTACAGTAGGTTTCCCCGGAGAGAAAAGCTCAAGATTTATTGCAGAAATCAGAATGCTGCTCCCTGAAACAGTAATTACCATGGTCGATTCAGATAAGAAAATTTACAACATGATACCTGAGGCCAGTAAAAGCCTTACAGGAGTAAGAGTATAAGACACAAAGTCTTGATAATATATTTTTAACACCATTAAAACAGCTTACAAGGTTATTTTTCTTCTTTCATATTCTCCTCAAAAAGCAGGCAGGACAAACACAGAGTGTTTGTCCTGTTTGTTTTTCTTATTAATTTTTATCTTATTCAATTCCGATTGACTTAACGTTATAATATTTCGCCATCCAGAGATTGAACCACTGCTGTCTGTCATTGGTAAGATTGGCGGTTCCTCTGAGGGCGTTGTGAATATCATCGGGTCTTGAGTATCTTGTAACAGTTATGTCCTCTATTCCCTGAGCTTTCTGCTCTTCTATCTGACTTATTTCCACTAAAACCTCTTTATGAGTCTGGATAATACTGTCAGCGGCATGAATATAGGAAACAAGATAAACCGCAGTCAAAGTAGCTGCAAGACAGGCGGTAACCAGTGAGGTATACTGCATTGGTTTAAACTTACCTGCAAGTATTCCGGCAGAAATAATAACGAGGAATACTGAAAGAATCCATGAACGTCTTGAAAAATCCGAGGTAGCTGCCAGAACAATAATATTTGCCGCAGCTGCCAGACAGTAAATTATCGGCACGGATATTTCACTGAAAAACTCTTTCACCGAAAGCTTATTTGTAAATGCAAAAACCACAAGTGCCGCAGCCAATATAAGCACCGGAATAATCATTGATTCCTGGGTATATTTCCACATTCTGTCAAAGCGTCCCGTTAAAACCTCAGCGGATAAGTTTATGTCTCCGCCTCTTGCATAGTTTCCCGGCGCCGCAACAAGAAAGAGAAGTCCCGCTCCGGCAGAAATAATTCCCGTAACACTCCATATGCGGATACGTTTATTTCTGATAATATCGAGAAGCACCAGCAGTCCGGCAATCATCGCCGCCGCTCCTCCTGCATTTTCATTGGTGCATCCTGAAATAAATCCGAATGGTATCATTCCCACTGCTGCCAGCATTCCCCAAAGAGGACTGAGCTTTTTATGAAGGCAGTAACGGAAAGGAAGAAGATAAAGCAAAATCAAAGTGAGCATCCAAAGATAGTTACATGAACCCGATACCCACAAAACCGATGCGCCGTACTCGGGAATAAGAAACCACATGGCTGTGTATATCATCAAAAGCCACGATGCCCTGTGCTTTCTGAAATCCTTTTCCATATGGAAATAAATGAGAATTCCGCACAGCACATAGATAAGTGAATTAAACACATCGAAAACAGGTTTATCAAAAAGCATGAAAAACTGCACAATGGTATGAGCTACAACTCGTCCGCCCCATATGTTATAGTGATTTGCCATGGAAATGGGAATATCACCAATTCCCGTGAGGAGCTTCGAGTTCTCCGACGGCATGGGACTTTCATAAATATAATGGTATGTATAGTCATCGGCAGTAAAATCTGTGTTTAAATTAAGAACAAGCATTGAAACAAACACACAGAGGATAACTACCAATATACTTATAATCCTGAGCTTTTCAGATTTGTTTTCATCATTGATTTTCATAGTTCCTAAAACTCTCCAATTTATTTTGTCCGTCAATATGAGGACTTTTTCATCAATTCTTTTTCCAAATCGTAAACAAACTGCTTCTGCTGTTTTTTCAGATATAATTTCACAAAAGGTTTGAAATAAAACTTCTTTGCCTCTACATACTCGGTAAACTCGACTTCAGTACTCTCACCCTTTTCAGTAAAAATACCAACCCAATGCCCTTTCATATTGGTGTTTTCCATTTGGAACTCCCAGCGCTTAAAGGGTTCCGTCAGAGTAACTGTAAAAGTTGTAGGATATCCTTCCTTTGTGTATTCGGCAAAATGCTTTTCGTCGATAATCTCAGTCTTGCTTAAATCACTGCGCCAATGATAATGTGAGGCATCTGTTACGGTGTTCCACACCTTTTTAACATCGCTTTTAATAGTAACCTTAACGCTCGATTTCGTCATTTCAGTCACCTCGGCTCAATATCTTATTGCCGTTAAAAGCTGATTATTTATAAAACAAAATTATGCAACGTTCTTTTCAGCTTTACGGCTGCCTACTATGAATTTTACCATATATTTATGGAAAAATCCAATAACCGGTCCAAGTCCTAAAGTTATAATTACAGTACCGATGCCGATTTCTCCACCAAGGAAGAAAGCAGTTACAACAGCTGTGCCGTCAAGCAAAACCTTCGCCCAGGCAACCTTCCAGCCTTTCTCTGTGAGAGCCACTACAAAGTCATCATTCGGGTTTGTAGGCAGTGATGAAATCATATAAGCCGCTACGCTGGCTGCTATAATCACCATTCCCAGAATAAGCATGCCATAGGACGAAAAAATACCGCTGCCTTCAATTCCTTTAAGCAGCGATTTCCACAGGTCTGTGAAAATTCCAAGAAAAAAAGATGAAATAAAAGTCGTAATTCTGGGGAAGCCTCGTCTGATAATTGCAGTTATGATAACTACTAAAATCGCCAGTGCGTAAATTACAATGGAAGTGCTTACGTGAAGCTTTTCCGAAATTATAAAGTCAAGGGCATCAATTCCTCCTGCACCGGTATGGGCATTTATGGTAAGCACTACGCCCAGGGGCATAAACACAATACCTATACCGTAAAGGATCAAACTGCGGATTTTTTCTTTTGTGGTCATTTCTCTAAAGTTCTTCAAGTCTCATTATCTCCTAAAATCTAATTGGTATTTCCCTATCCCTTAAATATTCTTTAAGTTCACTGATAGGTATTTCATTAAAATGAAAAAGTGAAGCTGCCAAAACTGCATCTGCCTTTCCCACTGTGAAAGCATCATAAAAATGTTCCTTGGCTCCTGCTCCGCCGGAAGCGATTACAGGCACTCCGACACTCTCGGAAACCGCTCTTGTAAGCTCAAGGTCATAGCCTTTTTTCTGTCCGTCGCAGTCCATGCTGGTGAGAAGGATTTCTCCCGCTCCCCTTTTCACTGCTTCTTGCGCCCATTTTACCGCATCAATACCCGTAGGTATTCTGCCGCCGTTGAGATATACTTCCCAGCCGCCGTTTTCTCTGCGCTTTGCATCTATGGCGCATACAACGCACTGACTTCCAAATTTATATGCTGCATCATTTATAAGCTGCGGATTGCGCACTGCCGCTGAGTTAACGGAGATTTTATCCGCACCTGCTCTTAAAAGCTGTGTAAAATCATCAACAGAGGATATGCCTCCACCTACGGTAAAGGGAATGAAAATGGAATCCGCTACTCTGCGGACAATATCAACCATTGTTCCCCTGCCCTCATGGGTTGCGGTTATATCAAGGAGCACAAGTTCATCGGCTCCCTTTTTATCATATTCAATTGCGCATTCAACGGGATCTCCTGCATCACGAAGATTAACAAAGCTTACTCCCTTTACAACTCGTCCCATTTTTACATCGAGACAAGGGATTATTCTCTTTGCATACATATTAAAGTGCCTCCATTCCCGCAAAGTTACGAAGCATATTGAGTCCTACGCTTCCGCTTTTCTCAGGATGAAACTGTACAGCACAAAGGTTACCCTTTTTAACGGCTGCATCTATAACAGTTGAACCGTAAACAGTGCGTGCCGCAACATCTTCGGGATTATCGGCGGTAAGATAGTAGGAATGGACAAAATATACATAGTCGCCGTCCTTTGCCGAAGCAAAGACGCCATCATGCTGTTTTACTTCAAGGGAATTCCAGCCCATGTGGGGAACCTTGATCCCCTCTTCCAACGGAATTTTTCTTATCTTTCCCTTTAATATGCCGAGTCCCTTTGCTCCGGGAGATTCCTCCGATTCTTCAAAGAGAAGATGAAGTCCGAGACATATTCCGAGAAACGGCTTTCCGCTCAAAGCTGCTTCCTTTACTGCATCAGTAAGTCCGCTTTTATGCATTGAGTCCATGGCATCGCCGAAAGAGCCTACTCCGGGCAGAATAACCTTATCCGCTTTCTGTATCTCATCTGCATTTTTTGTTATAATGCATGGTGCACCGATAAAATCCAAAGCCTTTTTTACACTCTGAAGATTTCCGGCGCCGTAATCTACAACAGCAATCACATTAATCACCGCTTTTTAGTAATTGATTAAATTATTTCGGAATTTATTCTAACATAAAAGCATATATGCAACAAGAATAAATTCGTGAAAATCCCTTTATACCGTTATTTTTAGCTTTTTAAACGAAAACCTTCAATCAACAGGCTTTTATTTTAAATAGTATGAAAGCTCTTTAATCCGAATGGGCAAGATCATTCAGCCTAAATCAGATTGACAAAAAGGGGTAAGTTTGATAAAATCAAAAATAATTGCTGAAGTTTACTAAGCTTTCATTGCATATATGTTATACTATTATATATATGGAGAGTTGTCCGAGTGGTCGAAGGTGCAGCACTCGAAATGCTGTGTACGCAAGTACCTAGGGTTCGAATCCCTAACTCTCCGCCAATGCGGCTTTGACCGCAGACAAAAGCCGCAGAAATTTTCTCTGCGGCTTTTTGCTTACTCAAAATTCAGTAAAAGAAGTGATGATATGTTTTTCAGCGAAGACTGGATTATCAGACAGATTGAAATGTTGATTGCAGCACTCATTGATGCAATTTTTGAGCACAAACCTTCAGAAAATCCCTATACTTCCGAGCAAATAACCGTAAACGACCTTGTAGATAAAAACAAAATATGTGAAGCTGAAAATTTTCTCTTTGAAACTGCAAAACTAAAAGGAACCGAAAGCAACAGAGAATTTTTAATTACAGTCCTCGATTTTTATCAGAGAATAAACTGTATGAGCGAAGAGGAACTCAACGCCGCCGGATTTTCCCATGATGAAATAAAACAAGGGCTTCTGGATTTCTTTTCAAAGTACTGTGATGATGAAAAGGTGGGTAAAATAATTTATAATGCGCATTTGGATTCACTTATCGAAGAAGATGAATGATTACATATATTATTTAAAACGCCCACAATTAATAGCGAGATTGTATATTTCTAAACAGTTTACTTTTTCAATTACTTTTCATTACTCGATACTATTACAACCAACTTCTTATGTAAAACCACTATTTGAGAATGGGGCATAAATAGTTGCCTTATCTAAAAAAAGCAGCCGCTAAATACGGCTGCTCAGGCTATAGAAAATATCTTTTTATTGTTTTAAAATTTTAGACCTTAAATCAACCAATTTATGAACACTTTTCTGATAAATATTTTCTAAAAAAAGCTATTGATATTTTTTCATTTCACATTTTAATTACGTCTTCAATATGTTTATTTCATTTTGCCACAGTTTTTTCCTTACGCATCATCGAAAACCTCCGCCTCCACCAACAGAGGGATCAACGCTGCCATCCCAATTAGTTCTTTTAAGCTCATCTATTTGAGATTGTACTGTTAGAAGATCGTCACCTTTACAAATTTTCGCCATATCTTCTAACTGATTAAGCTGTGCCGATTTGGCAATTTCAAACATCTCCTGACATTTCTGCACATCTGCCTGCGTATAGTCGCCAAGTCTTAACTTGTTGGCATAAGAATTATAAGCTTGTGTAACTGCATTGACATATCCATCGTTAATTTCAAGATTCATTACTGCCTCACTGTGTTCATCAAGGCCTGTCACTGCTGATACACCATCAATTGCCAATGTAACTGCTGTATATGCTCCACCTGAAACTTTAGCGGCAGCCTCTTCTATAATTTTTTCGACAGCTCCATCTATAAGGCTTCCACTTATTGAAGCAAATTTGTTATTATACTGATCGATTACATTGCTTACACTCTCTGCATACTCGTCTGCTCCGGCTGCTATCATTCCATCTCGCATTTTTTCAAGCTGTTCAATGGCGGAATTATAATCCTGTATCATAAACAAAACAATTTCTATACCTCTTTTTCCTGTGGACGCAAGCTTTCCTAAATTGGTAATTCCATTTGTTCCGGCAGCTTCAAAAATAGCATCAATTCTTTCTCCACTTATTCCACGTACCGACAGCAAAGCTCTCATTATATCTTCATAATTGCTTAATTGTGAAACCATATCAAGTTCTGTGCTGTCTACTTCCACATTTATATTCTGAGTTCTCTTAATGGTATTTCTTATGGCATTTTCCCTTATTTTTTTATCATAGTCTTCCATACCTACCGTATGCTTAAGAAATTCCCAAACTCCAATATGAGAAAACACATAACCAAATCGTTCCAATAATCTGAATTTCACATTTTTCAAAGCATCAGATGACGACATATATTTAGAAAAATTTACGAACTTATCATTCGTTTGCTTGCCGCCAGATGAATTCCCAGTACTTTCACCTGGAATATCACCTGAAAGAATCGCCTTTTCGTATTTCTGATATACTGATGACGCCTCCTGAGCAGCTTTTGAAAGCTTTTCAAAAGAATTGGCACAACAAATTATATCTTCGTTTATTCCAGCACTGTTAATTGAACGAATATGTTTACTTACAAAACTCCTTCGCAATTTGGAAAATGTACTATTACTTTCCTGGGCTATGCGCTGCAACTTTTTTGAAATTTCATTGAAGTTTTCGGCACTGTTTTTTACATTTCCAAAATCCACTGAAAAATCAGCCATTAATACCTTCTCCCCTTACAATGATATAATTATTTAAAAGAACACTCTCTATGAACATACTATAATTATAAAGTTTTTAATGGAAAAAAATTTTTTCATTGACGAAACGTATATTAATTATGATAAACAGCATTTTATGATTTTGTTTCCTGTTTATTCTACAAAATATTAAATATATATCCTTTTTACTTCATGCTATTATGCTGACTTTTCAAAACTGAAATTTTTTTCATCATCTAAAACATTTTCCATTACTTTAAAGGTATCCTTATAATAATAAAGAGCATCACTGTTAATTGGAAGCGCTTTAATTTTATCGCCCTTTCCGTATAGCTGATACTGTGCATTATAGGAAAGCAAATATTCAACAAACTTTTTAGCTGCTTTTTCTCCATCAGCATTGGAAGGAGCAACACTCCACATATCATGGAATTCACAGGGAAGCTTTTTGGCATCCATTTTTGCCACTTTGTAAGTTCCTGTTGAACGCACACTGTAAAACTCAGAAGTATCAGAAATATAAAATGCTGCTTTTCCATCAGCAAATGCTTTTATTTCTCCGATTTTAACAATACTATCATCTAAAATCTCATCACCAAAAATTTCAACTGCCCTTTGCTTCATATTCTCATTAATAACAATTGAACCATCTTTTATCGATGATGCTTTTTCTTTTAAATCAGCAAATTCTGCAACATCATTTTCATCGAAAGAAACCAGAGAAGTATTTATATATACTACCGGCACATTAAAACTTGTTGGTATTTGTTTTATATCTCCATTTACATATTCATCGTAATCTTTTAACAGATCACAGCCATTTCGGGTTCCCTTTGAGAATATAGATGTAATTTTATAATACCATTTTTCACTTTGCGGATATATAACGGTTGATAAATCTACAGCATTGTCAAGTTCTTCGGATGATAATCCGGAACTATAAAAAATATCTGGTGCCTTACCTTCTTTTAAAGCTTTTTCTATTTTAGACTTGTATTCTTTTTCTGGAATTGCAACAGCTTCGATCTTTACACCTTTATACGCCTTGCTGAAATCTGTTATTATCTGATTATAACTTTCCTCAACACTTACACCCTCAGTTACAGGAAACCATAATTCCAATTCTGCCGGATTTAAGGTTTCATCTTCCATCTGGTTTAAAAATGTAAATCCCGCAAACACAACAAGTATGATTCCAGCAGCAACACCAACAAATCGGCGTATAACTTTAATTCTCTTTTCGACTTTAACAGATCTTACTTTTTTCTTACCTTCTATAGCCTTCAGAAAATCATCAACAGAATTAAAACGCATATGTCTGTCTAATGCCATTGCCTTCATAACACTGTTTGATATATTCTCCGGCACTTCACTGTTCAGGGAATGAGGAGCTAATAATTTATCAGATATTCGTCTGTTTGTAGATTCTTCAGGCTTTTGTCCAGTAAGCATATAATAGAGAGTAGCACCCACTGCATAAATATCGGTCCAGGGGCCTTGCGAACTTACCTGCTCATACTGTTCCGGAGGCGCAAAACCCGGCTTAATAATTACAGAATAATCCTTTTCCTCCTCTTCGGCAGAAAATCTGGCTGCGCCAAAATCCAGAAGTTTAATATCTCCGTTTTTGCAAATATAAATATTATCCGGACTTATATCTCTGTGAATTATTTTTTGCTTATGTACATCTGATAATCCATGACATACAGCTTCTATAATTTCCAAACTTCTCTCCACGCTGATCTTATTAGAATGACTTTGCATATAGTCTTTCAGCTCGCAGCCATCCAAAAACTCCATAACTATATAAGCTGTGTTGTTTTCCTCAAAATAATCAAAAACATTAACTACATATTTATGTGTACTGAATTTGCACATGTTTTTTGCTTCATTGAGAAAAGTTTGCAGTCCATGTTTAAATACTTTATTTGTATTTCCGTTTAAAATTACTATTTTAGAAGAACCTGGAATACGGTTGACTAATTTCGTGGGATAATATTCTTTTATTGCAACTACAGTTTCAAGTTTTTTATCCCACGCCTTATAAGTAATACCAAATCCTCCAAAGCCTAATACATTTCCAAGTACATATCTATCTAAAAGTACAGAACCAATAGGGAGCTGAAAAGCGTCCTGAGCATTATCACCCGGGATGTGCCCGCAATGGGGGCAAAGCTCATATTTTTCATCGTACTCTTTAAAACATCCGTCACACCTTATCATATTATTCACCTCAATTGATTTTAATCTTCTGAATATTCATCCCAAGAAAAACACTCAGAACAAAGGGGTACAAATACAAATTCAACTGCGCCTAATCTAATTTTATCCCAACTGTTAAGTTCACGGACACTCAACAGCAGTTCATTATTAACGTAAGTCAAGCCGCTGCTCTCACCTGGCTTTATAAAAAACTTATTGTTATCAGGATCAAATATAATAGATGCATGACGTTCTCTTGAAACTGTTCTCTCTTTTGCCAAAGCTACAGCATTTGTTAAAGAACGTCCGATGTTATTGTTACCTGAATTTAAAATAAAAGCGCTTCCCTTATATTCTCCTTTAACCGCAATTAACCAACCTACTACCGGATTAATTTCATCTGAAAAATTGTAGCGTGCTACCGTAACCATATCTGCTACAGGATTTGTTTCCGCAACAGCTTGTGCAAGGCTTCCTTTTGTCTCTTTTTCATCAGCATCATTCTTTTTATCAACATCATCAGAGGATATCTTATCGCTTTTATCTCTTATATCCTCCAACGGCATATTCCTCTCTTTTGAAAAATCGTCCTTTTTTATTGGCTCTGGTTTTAAATATTTCTTCTCATCTTCTACTTTGACTTCTTGCCTCTCTGAAAGGCCGTCGTTTCCATCTGTTACATCTGATTTTTCAAAATTTCTTTCTTCTTTTGCCCCTTTATGTATTGGTATATATTTCGGAATAATTTCAAAAAAGCCATTTTTATCACTCTTCTTTTTCCCTTCAGAGGGACTATTATCAGAAATACTCTTTGCTTTATCACTTGCATCAGAGGGCGTATTGCAATGTGGGCATACTGTATATCTATCAGAATTATAATACGACTTACATTTTTCGCATCTTTTTGCTTTCATTTTTCTACCCCTAAACTCTTTAAAATTCAATAAATATTTTACTTTTTACAATTATGTTTTTCATTTTCTTATAACGGATACCCGGAAAAGATTTTATCAGGGTATCCGTTATTTAAATTTAAAAAACTTTAAGCATTAATTATATGTGGGAAGCTTTTCTCGATAACTATATACAGTCCTGGTTTCAACATCTTTTGTAGAGGAACTGCTCGCACTGGAAAAGCTCCAGCTGCTCCAGCTGCCCCAGTCGGAATATTGGGTTTCATAGCTCTTAGATCTGGTTTGATAACCATATTCTGTGCGATAGTCGCTGTAAGTGTAAACCTGACGCGTCTCCTCGTTGTACCACGGGAAATAGCTTCTGCCACACGAACCGCAATATCCCCATACATTACTTGTATCACCGTACCTTGTATAACTTCCACCTTGCCATGCAGTAGAACCTCTTGCAATTTTTCTGTTATCGCTCCAATCAGTAAAGTGCTGACTGGTTCCGCTGGACCAAGTAGGATACGAGCGTTCTCCATTAGTCCAATGGGAATATCGATATTGAGTTTTATAATGCTTCTGAGTTTCTACCTGACGTGAACCGACATACTGAACTGTATCACTGGTGGACTGCTGACTTGTGTACCATTGCGTTGCGCCCCAACTTCCGTATACAGCAACCTGCTCAGACGTTCTTGTTCTGTATCTATACTGTGTTCCGCTTTTTGATTCATAAGAACTACTTGGTTTTGAAGTAGACCAACCGCTCCAAGCATTATTTGCATCGCCTTTGCTTATGGCAACATTTACAGTAGTACCAGGTACAACCTTATTACCTGCACCTACAGACTGATACGCAGCTAAACCTGAACTATAGGTGGAACTATAACAATATACACGTACTGGATTTAACCCAGCATTTTTAAGTGTAGTATACGCCTCATTCCAACTATCTCCCTTAATATTTGGAACAGTTACTTTCTTAACATTGACTGTAACTGTACATTTAGCTGTATAAGAACCGGCTTTTGCAGTTATTACAGTAGTTCCGGCTGTTTTGGCTGTTACAGTTCCTCCGCTTACAGATGCAACTGACGGATTACTGCTGGACCAGCTTACATTTTGATTAGTCGCATTAGTGGGAAGAACAGTTGCATTGAGTCTGAAGCTGTCACCGGTTTCTAAAGTCTTTGACGACTGATTTAATGTAATTCCTGAAACAGGAATTTCTGTTGCTAAAACATCAACGGTACAGCTTTGACTTGTATAAACTTTACCATTATAACTAATTGAGGCAGTAATTTCAGCTCTACCCTCTTTTACGCCTTTAACCATTCCACCGCTTACTGTTGCAACAGCAGGATTGGAGCTTTTCCAGCTTACACTTTGTCCTGATGGACTCGTCTCCGCTGACAAAGTAACACTTGACTTGTCCGAAATCGTGAGATTATTTCTGTTTATACTTACTTCCGGAACTTTTACAGTTACTGCAAAACTTGCAGTTCTGCTAACTCCATTTTCCGTATATTTAGCGGTTATGGTCTTGGTTCCTGCACTTAAGGAATCAAAACCGGTAAAGGTACATTTTGAAGTAATGTCTGTCTGTACTCCATTACTGTAAGTTGCAATAACTGAAAGTCCGCTTAAGGACTGTTCATCACCTATATAATATATTTTCTTATTTGGCGTACTGTTTATAGAAATACCAGCAAGCTCTTCCTTTGTTTGAGGTGCTTCCTCATTACCTGTACTTATAACAAGATTTACGTTAGTACCCTGATTCACCTTTGTTCCGGAAGCTATACTCTGAGAAATGACATGATCTTTAGGCACAGATGTACTTTTCTGATAAGTTACAGTACTTGCGACTCCTGCCTGCATAAGCGTTTCTTGGGCTTTTTCAAGTTCCATACCTGTAACATTGGGAACAGAAACCGTATAACCATTACTTACAGTAATTATTATAGTAGATGTGGAATCTATTTTCTGACCGGCAGCTACACTTTGTTTAAAAACTGTTCCTGCTGCAACGTCTTTATTTTCCACACGTTCTACTTTTACACTTAACCCATGAGATTCAAGCAATTCAACAGCCTCTTCTTCTGTTCTATATGTAACATCAGGCATATAAACTTGCTTTGAACCCATATTTACAGCAACTTTAATTACGTCCCCACTCTTTCCGCTTTCACCGCCTACTGGAGTTTGCCCTACTATCTGCCCTTTCGGAAGAGTATCACTGTACACAAGTTCGTTTATTGCAACATATAGCGATTGTTTTTTTAAGTTCGCCTTTGCTTCTTCAAATTGAGTTCCTGTAATATTAGGAATTGTAATAGGATTACCCGTTTGGGCATTCTTATCTCCCTTACTTATAACCAGGGTGATTACAGAACCTTTTGAAAGAGCTTCTCCCTCTTGCACACTTTGACTGATTACTGCTCCGGGTGCTATATCGCTGTTATATTCCTCTTTTGTTTCAACTGTAAATCCCAATGCCTCAAGCTCTTTTTTCGCAAGATCAAGAGTGTAATCTTTTACATCTATTACATATTCTTTTGTTGCTCCGGCACTTATAGTCACCTTAATAAAACTACCTATACCTATCATATTGCCTGCATCAGGATCCTGTAAAAGCACCGTATTTTCTTTAATTTTCTCATCGTTTCTTTTATCGCCAATTATCAGTTTTAAATCCTTATCTCCGAGTTCCTTTTCTGCATCATCAACATCATAAGTTATTACATCAGGAACAAGGGTCTTGTTGACCACCGTGGACTTACAGTTGCTCAGGATACAGAGCTTCGTAAGCAGCTCAGAGAAGCAGGTGTAGTTTATAAAGTATACAAGAATACAATGATGAAGAGAGCTTTCGAGGGAACTGATTTTGCAGCCCTTGATGGATGTTTGGAAGGACCTAGTGCTATCGCAATCTCAAAAGATGACGCTACAGCACCGGCAAGAATCCTTTACAAATTTGCTCAGGATGCTCCGGCACTTGAACTTAAAGGCGGTGTAGTTGAAGGAACAGCATATGATGTTGCAGGAATCTCTGAACTTGCTAAGATCCCTTCAAGAGACGAACTCCTTTCCAAGTTGCTTGGAAGCCTGCAGTCACCAATCACGAACTTTGCTCGTGTCGTAAAACAGATTGCAGAAGCTCAGGGCGAAACAGCAGCAGAATAAGTTATTATTATTTTTTAAAATTTGAATGGAGGAAAACAAAATGAATTATTATCTTGGATTTGATGCAGGAACGCAGA